>Ga0255338_1001317_pt1 | contig 48270 bp, 40 predicted proteins | sample MeOH1_35cm_T4_19_FD_203715 | JGI IMG/M metagenome (GOLD analysis project Ga0255338, IMG submission 203715) | Sandy soil microbial communities from University of British Columbia, Vancouver, Canada - MeOH1_35cm_T4_195 | ecosystem: Engineered > Artificial ecosystem > Sand microcosm > Unclassified ...
CGATGGGTGCCGAAGGCATCGTGGTGGACAAGCTGGAGGATGTGGGCCCGGCGCTCAAGCGCGCCATCGACCTGCAGATGAACCACGGCAAGACCACCATCATCGAGATCATGTGCACCCGCGAGCTCGGCGACCCGTTCCGCCGCGATGCGCTGGCCAAGCCCGTGCGCATGCTCGACAAGTACAAGGACTACGTTTGAGCGCCAAGTCTGTAAGCGCGTGAACATCCGTCGCCCGGCCTTCCGGGCAACGGATGTTCACGCCCCCCGCGGCAGGCGCCGCATGCGATACGCAACGCCTGCCGCAACCCGCACCGGCGTCATCCGGCGCGACCATGGACCCGGCGGCGAGCCAATCGCCGACCTACTATAGAAACCGTGGCGCGCGACCCTGTGCAGTGCAGGAGACAACACAGTGATTACCGAACAGCAGCAATCAAGCGGCCTGAAGCACGGGCTGAAACAGCGCCACATGACCATGATCGCGCTGGGCGGCGTCATCGGCGCCGGCCTTTTCGTCGGCAGCGGCGTGGTCATCAAGTCCGCCGGCCCCGCCGCCGTCATTTCCTTCCTCATCACCGGCCTGCTGGTGGTGCTGGTCATGCGCATGCTGGGCGAAATGGCGTGCGCGCTACCCACCGTGGGTTCCTTCTACGAATACGCCCGCGAAGCCTGGCGCGACCGCCCGGCCATGGGTGAACTCGCCGGCTTCCTCACCGGCTGGATGTACTGGTACTTCTGGGTGATCGTGGTTGCGCTGGAGGCCGTGGCCGGGGCTACCCTGGTGCAGTTCTGGCTACCGGACGTGCCCGCATGGACCATCAGCCTGGTGCTGCTGGTGATGCTCACGCTGACCAACCTGATCTCGGTGAAGTCCTTCGGCGAGTTCGAGTTCTGGTTTGCCTCGATCAAGGTGGCTGCCATCGTGGTGTTCCTGTTCCTGGCCGGCCTGTTCGTGCTCGGCATGTGGCCCGCCACCACCGCCAGCGTCGCCAACCTCACCGTGCACGGGGGCTTTGCACCGAACGGGATCATGCCGGTGCTGACCGGCGCGGTAGCGGCCACGGGGTTCTACTTCGGCGCCGAGATCGTCACCATCGCCGCGGCGGAAACCGCCGAGCCGCAAAAGGCGGTCGCCAAGGCCACCAGCTCCGTCATCACCCGCGTGCTGGTGTTCTACGTGGGCTCGGTGCTGCTGGTGGTGTGCCTGGTGCCGTGGAACTCCGTCGGCATCGCCACGCCGTACGTCAGCGCGCTCAAGGCCATGGGCATCCCGGCGGCGGCGCAGATCATGAACGCCGTGGTACTGACCGCGGTGCTCTCGGCGCTGAACTCCGGACTGTACGCCTCGTCGCGCATGCTGTTCGCGCTGACCAAGCGTGGCGATGCGCCCAAGGGGCTGGCCAAGCTGAGCCGCAACGGCGTGCCGGTCCGGGCCATCCTGTTCGCCACGCTGTTCGGCTACGGTGCGGTGGTGATGTCCTATGTGTCGCCGGACAAGGTGTTCGCCTTCCTGGTCAACTCCTACGGCACGGTCGCCATCTTCGTCTACATCCTGATCGCCCTGTCGCAACTGCGCCTGCGCACCCGCCTTGAACGCGAGGCGCCGGAGCGGCTCAAGGTGCGGATGTGGGCCTTTCCCTACCTGACCTGGGTCGCCATCGCAGGCATGGTCGGGATCGTGGTCGCCATGGCCTTTATCCCCGACCAGCGCACCCCGCTGCTGCTCGGCGTGGCCAGCCTGGGCATCCTGCTGATCGCTTATGCCGTGCGCCAGTTGTGCCGCAAGCACGCGATCACCGCCGCACCGATGGGCGAGGTGCGGCGGGCTGACTGACACGCCCATCGCCAGATCCGCCCGACCCGCCCGATCCGCCCGATCCACCTGTTCCGGCTTCCGCGATGCGCGCCATCGCGGATTCACTCCCGGCAAGTCCGCATTGCCTGCCGCCGCGTTTTGCCGCAGCGGCAGGCGCGCGCCTGCCCGGCCGCTTTCAAACTACCTGGCTGCCGCCATGACCGCAAACACCCTACCCGCCATTCCCCAGTCTGCCTTCGCGCGGACCCGCGCCCTGCTGCCCGGCTTCATGCTGTGCGGCGTGATCGGGCTGGCCGCCACCTTTGTCTCCGAGCACTACGGCGGCCCGCAGTTCCTGTATGCGCTGCTGATCGGCATCGCTTTCCACTTCCTGACCGAGAACGCCAGATGCCTGCCCGGCATCGAGGTCTCGGCCAAGAAGCTGGTGCGGGTCGGCGTGGCGCTGCTGGGCGTGCGCATTGCCGCCAGCGACGTGGGCGACCTTGGCCTGTCCGGCGTCGCCGCGCTGATCGGGGCGGTGGTGCTGACCATTTCCTTCGGCGTGCTGCTGGCGCGCGCGCTCAAGCTGCCGCCCATGCTCGGGCTGCTCTCCGGCGGCGGCACCGGCATCTGCGGCATCTCCGCCACGCTGGCGATCTCGTCCACGCTGCCGCAAACCGCCGAAAACGAGCGCTACACGCTGCTCACCGCCATCGGCATCGCCGCTTTCTCCACGCTGGCCATGGTGCTGTATCCGCTCATCGTCACGCACCTTGGCCTCGGCCGGCACGAGGCGGGCCTGTTTCTCGGTGGCTCGATCCACGATGTGTCGCAGGTGGTCGGCGCGGGCTACATCATCTCGCCACAGGTGGCGGATGCCGCCACGCTGGCCAAGATGTTCCGCGTGGCCATGCTGATGCCGGTGGTGATGATGCTGGCGCTGGTCTTCCACGCGCGCCGCAAGAAGAGCGCCGTGGCGGGCGGCGCGCGGGCGCCGCTGATACCGGTGTTCCTGCTGGTGTTTGCCGCGCTGGTGCTGGTCAACAGCCTGGGCGGCATTCCGCCGGCCGTCGCGGCGGGCTGCTCCGAAATCTCGCGCTGGTGCCTGGTGATCTCGATCGCCGCGCTGGGGGTGAAGACCTCGTTCCAGAAGCTGGCCGAACTCGGCTGGAAGCCGATCGTGCTGATGTCCGCCGAGACGGCGTTCGTGGCGCTGTACATGCTGGGCGTGGTGTACCTGATGCGCACCTTCGGGTGAGCCGGTGGCCGCTGGCCCAAACGATTTACGGGATCTGGCCCTACAGCATTGCGCGCCACCTCACTATGCTGACGTCATAAGGCGCACAGGTCCGCGCAACGCGCGAATCACACACAACATCAAGGAGATCCAAATGGCAAATACCCCCGTCACAGAGGCCACCCTGCAAGCGTTCAGCGATGCCTGGAACCGGCACGATATCGAAGCGCTGATGAGCTTCATGGCCGAGGACTGCGTGTTCCACGCCGTGGCCGGCAGCGAGCTGTTCGGCCGCAGCTTCGCGGGCCGCGAAGCGGTGCGCGAGGGCTTCCAGCTGGCATGGCAGGCTTTCCCCGACGCGGCATGGCTCGACGGCGAGCATTTCGTGGCCGGCGAGCGCGGCGTGAGCGAATCGACCTTCCGCGGCACCAAGGCGGACGGCACCCGGATCGAGGCGCGCATGGTGGACGTGTTCACCTTCCGCGACGGCAAGATCGCGGTGAAGAACGCGTACCGCAAGGACCGTCCGCCCGTCGTGGCCAACGGCGCAGGCAACTGAATCCAGCCGCCCACAGAGGGCACACGAGGAAGACAGACATGGATGCCACCGCCGCAAGACTGATCCTGCCCGAAGGCCACGCCACCGCGCCTTCGAAGCCGTACGACCCGGCCTACGACCCGCTGGTCGCGCCCACGCCCGGGCAGGGCCGCGAGTACGCCCCCACCTACTGGATCGGCACCGCCGGCGAGCCGCCGCCGGACGACGGCCCGATCACCCACGATATCGACGTGGACGTGGCCATCATCGGTTCGGGCTTCACCGGGCTGACCTGCGCGATCTTCCTCGCGCAGGAGTACGGCATCAAGGCCACCGTGCTGGAAGCCAACCGCGTGAGCTGGGGTTGCAGCACGCGCAACGGCGGCCAGGCACAGTGCGCCTCCGGCCGGCTCAAGCGTTCGCAGTGGATCCAGCGCTACGGCCTGGATACCGCGCTGCGCCTGCATGAGGAAGTGTGCGACGGCATGGAGACCTTCAAGGGGCTGATCAAGGACATCGACTGCGAACCGCAGCCGGGCGGCCACCTGTACATCGCGCACCGGGACAAGGTCATGCCCGCGCTGGAAAAGGAAGCCAGGATCCTGCGCGACGTCTTCAAGTACGACGCGCGCATCCTCGACGCCGACACCGTCAAGCGCGAGTACGTCGACGACAAGGAAGCCGCCGGCGCCATGCACGAACCCGAAGGCATCGGCATCCATGCCGGCAAGCTGGCCTTCGGCTACTTGCGCAAGGCACGCGCGCTGGGCGCCAAGGTCCACCCATCCAGCCCGGTGATGGGCTGGGAGACGCGTGGCGGCGTGCATTACCTGAAGACGCCCGGCGGCATCGTGCGCGCCCGCGCGGTCGCCGTGGCCACCGGCGGCTACACCTCGCCGCACCTCCATGCGCAACTGAAGAACCGCCTGTTCCCGATCCTGTCGAACTCCATCGTCACCCGGCCGCTGACGCCCGCCGAGCGGGAAGCGTGCAATTTCCGCACGACGCAGGTCATCACCGATACCCGCATCCTGCGGCACTACTACCGCCTGATGCCGGATGGCCGCCTGCAGATCGGCAGCCGCAGCGCCATCACCGGCAACGATGCGCCGCAGCATAAATACAAGGACAAGCTGGTCAGCGACCTGCACCGCAAGTTCCCGGCGCTCCAAGGCATCCAGATCGACTATTCTTGGTGGGGTTGGGTCGATGTGAGCCATGACATGATGCCGCGCATCTTCCAGCCGGACCCGGCCCAGACCATTTACTACGCGATGGGCTACGGCGGCAACGGCGTGATGTACTCCGCGCAGGCCGGCAAGCGCATGGCCGCGCTGATCGCGGGCAAGAGCGCCGGGCCGGAACTGCCGATCTTCCGCTCCGCGCTGCCGTTCCCGAACGTGCGGGAGATGGTCGAGGCGCAGGCATTCGCACCGTTCCGCCGGTTCGGGCAGTGGTTCCTGTATCGCTGGTATCACATGAAGGACGAAGTCATCTGAAACCGGAAGTTCGACCAAAGCGGCACCGTCCAAGACCGCCACCCCCACCAAAAGACGAGGAGCCAGGCATGGGCCGAGGCCATCATTCCGTACCATCGCAGCCGGGCCGCCGTGGCGTGCTGCGCTCTCTCGGCGCGCTGGGCGCCGGCGCGGCGCTGGCCCACCCCGCGCTGCAGGCGCTGGCAGCCACCGCCGACGCACGCATTGAACTTCCCTTCGAGAACGGCGAGCGCGAACTGGTGGCCTTTCCCCAGAAGCGCCCGCTGATCCTGCTGACCAGCCGGCCGCCGCAGCTGGAGACCCCGTTCGGCGTGTTCAACGATGGCCCGATCACGCCCAACGATGCGTTCTTCGTGCGCTACCACTGGAGCGGCATTCCCACCCGCATCGACCCGCAAGCCTACCGGCTGCGGGTGGGCGGCAAGGTCAATGCGCCGCTGGAGCTCTCGCTCGACGAGATCAAGCGACTGGCCCCCCCGGTGGACCTCGTAGCGGTCAACCAGTGCTCGGGCAACAGCCGGGGCTTTTTCTCGCCGCGCGCCAACGGCGGCCAGCTCGGCAACGGCGCCATGGGCAACGCGCGCTGGACCGGCGTGCCCCTTAAGGCGCTGCTGGAGAAGGCCGGCGTGCAGGCCGGCGCGCTGCAGGTGAGCTTCGACGGCATGGACCGCCCGCCGCTGGAAGGCGGCCCTGATTTCGTCAAGGCACTGGCCATCGACCATGCGCTCGATGGCGAGGTCATGCTCGCCTGGGCCATGAACGGCGCGGACCTGCCCATGCTCAACGGCTTTCCGCTGCGCCTGATCGTGCCCGGCTACTACGGCACCTACTGGGTCAAGCACCTGTCCGACATCCAGGTGCTGGACAAGCCGTTCGACGGATTCTGGATGAACGCGGCCTACCGCATCCCCGACAATCCCTGCGCCTGCGTGGCGCCCGGCGCGGCGCCCGCGCGCACGGTGCCGATCAACCGCTTCAACGTCCGCTCCTTCATCACCAGCCTGGCGGATGGCGCAAAGGTGCGTGCCGGCCAGCAGACGGTGCTGCGCGGCATCGCCTTCGACGGGGGCTATGGCGTCGACGAGGTGGCCGTGTCGACCGACGGCGGCCGCAGCTGGCGCGCGGCGCAACTGGGCAAGGACCTGGGCCGCTACTCCTTCCGCGAGTGGACGGCGGCGTTCACCCCGCCGAAGAAAGGCGAGTACGAACTGAAGGTGCGTGCCAGCAACCGCATCGGCCAGAGCCAGCCCCTTACCGCGCTGTGGAACCCGGCCGGCTATATGCGCAACGTGGTGGAAACCACGCGCGTGGTCGCGGCATGAAGGAGCCAGCCATGCAACCCGTCAAACCGACCCGCCCCCACGCCGCCGTCCTTGCTCTCGCTGCCCTTGCCGCCATCGGCAGCGTACCCGCCGCGCGCGCGCTGGAAATCACGCTCCCGCCGGAAACCGCGCGCTACACGCCGAGCGAGCTGCCCGGCTATCGCCTGGTGCAGCAGAACTGCATGACCTGCCACTCGGCGCAGTACGTCCTGACGCAGCCGCCGTCGTCGCCGCGCGGCTACTGGGACGCCACGGTCAAGAAGATGAAGAAGCCCTTCGGCGCGCCTTTTCCGGACGAAGACATCCCGGCCATGGTCGACTACCTGGCGAAGACCTACGGCGCGGAGCGCACGGCTTACGCGGGCAAGGCCGCGGCGCAAGCCAACGCGCCGGCGCCGGCTGCCGCCCCTGCCACGGGCAGCCACGATCCCCAGGCCCTGCTCACGGCCAATGGCTGCACCGCCTGCCATGCCGTCGACAAGAAGGTGGTGGGGCCGGCGTTCAAGGACGTGGCGGCAAAGTACGCGAACCAGCCTGGCGCCGCGGCGCTGGTTGCGCAGAACATCCGCGCCGGCGGCGCGGGCAAGTGGGGCCAGGTGCCGATGCCAGCCTACGCAACAATGACGACGGAAGACCTGCAAAGCCTGGCGGGCTGGATTCTCGGCCGTTAGCGTCAGGAGTGCGCCCCCGGCCTCGCCGCCTTCCCTTGCCGGAGGCGTGGCGCGGTCCGCGGGCATGCCCCATTCCATCGGCCCGGGACTTCGCCCATAATCCGCCGCACAAGACGGCCGCCACAGCGGCCATAGCACGGGGAGCGGCATGGCGAGCATGGGCAAGGCGAACACTTTCTGGAACCGGCTGCTACAGCTATCCTCCGATTCCGGCGTCAGCCTGCAGGCGCAGCTGCGCCAGCAACTGGTGTCCGCCATCCTGGCGCGGCAGTTGCCCGAAGGCAGCGCCCTGCCGTCCAGCCGCGAGCTGGCGGCCACGCTGGGCATCGCCCGCAATACGGTGATCCTGGCCTTCCAGCAACTGGTGGAGGAACACTTCCTGGAAACCAGGCCGCGGCGCGGCTACTTCGTGGTTGAGCAGTTGCCCAGCGCGGTCAGGCCGGGCTCGGCGCCGCCACGCGCGCTGGGCACCCCCGCCCCCGAAGAGGCCGCGCAAGGTGGCCCGGACTGGGACGCGCGCCTGCCCGACATGACCGGTAAGCGTGCCATCGTCAAACCCACCGAGTGGCAGAACTATCCGTACCCGTTTATCTACGGCCAGTTCGATCCCGCCCTGTTTCCCACCGCCGACTGGCGTGAATGCTCGCGCATGGCGCTGGCCGTGCTGGAGATCCGCGGCTGGGCCTCCGACCTGATCGACCGGGACGACCCGCTGCTGATCGAGCAGTTGCAGAAGCACATCCTGCCGCGCCGGGGCGTCTGGGCCAACCCGGACGAGATCATGGTCACGATGGGCGCGCAGAATGCGCTCTACCTGCTGGCCGACCTGCTGATGCAGGGTACGCGCGTGGGCCTGGAAGAACCGGGCTATAACGATGCCCGTCATATCTTCGGCATGCGCGCCCGCGAAGTGGTGCCGCTGGCGGTGGACGAGTCCGGCCTGTGCCCGGACGACGGGCTGGCGCAATGCGACTACGCCTTCATCACGCCTAGCTACCAGTGCCCCACCACCGTCACCATGCCGCTGGAGCGGCGCGAGACGCTGCTGCGCGAAGCGCGGCGCCATGACGTGGTGCTGATCGAAGACGACTACGACACGGAGAACCCCGCGCTGACCCAGCCGATCCCCGCGCTCAAAAGCCTGGACCGCGACGGCCGCGTGATCTATGTGGGCAGCCTGTCCAAATCCTTCGTGCCGGGTATCCGGCTTGGCTATATCGTGGCGCCCAAGGCCGTCATCCGGCAGGCGCGCGCGCTGCGCCGCTTCATGCTGCGCCATCCGCCGGCCAACAACCAGCGCGCTACCGCGCTGTTTATCTCGCTGGGCCACCACGACGCGCTGCTGCGGCGCGTGGCGCCGATCTTCCAGCGCCGCGCGGAAATCCTGCGCGATATGCTGGCGCGGCACTTGCCGCAGGCACGGGTGCGCAACTCGCCCGGGGCCTCTTCGTTCTGGGTGGAAGGGCCGCCGGGGCTCGATGCGCGCAAGCTGGCCGGGATTGCGCTGGCGCACGGGGTCATCATCGAGCCGGGGGATGTGTTCTTTTCCACCGATGCGCCATCGCCGCATTTCCGCATGGGCTATACGGCGATTGCGGATGAGCGCATTGAGGAAGGCGTCAAGCTGCTGGGGCAGTTGCTCGGGCAGGCGATGAGGCAGTGAGGGCGCGTGTTCGCGTCCGGACGGCTTCGTCGAGTGCCTCGGGTACCCGGCCCATCCGCCGAACGGAACCGAAAGGAACTGAAACGCCTACTCGAACACCGGCCGGAAGAAGCTGCGCTCGTAGCTGACGATGCATTGCGTCTCCTGCGCGTAGCGGAAGGCCGCCTGGCACTCGGCATCGTCGAAGGATTTGTTGCGATACGCCTCATACAAGGCCAGGCTGGGGAAGGAGAACAGGGCGAGGGCCACATTGTTGGCGCCTTCCGACGGCAGGAAATAGCCGTGATGCTGGCCGCCGAATTTCTCCACCAGCGGGATCCACAGCTTGCCGTAGTGTTCGAATTCCTTCAGCTTGGCCGGGTCGATGATGTAGCGCAGGTAGCAGGTGATCATGTTTGATAGTGGTCTCGTGGTGGTCTTGTTGTGGTCTTGTTTTGACGATCCGGCCTTGTTCGCTGCCCGGCGTCAAGGGTCAAAGCTCAAAGGTCAAACGTCAAATACGATGTCCTCCGATGCCAGCGCCCGGATGGGCCGCCCGAAGCTCGTGATTACCGACAGCGTCGCATTATGGTGACACCGGATCAGCCCGGCGCTGGCGTGCGGCTTGTCGTGCGTGGTGTGCGCGTCGGCGGCGAGCGTGATCGCATAGCCCAGCCCGGCGGCGCGCCGCGTGGTGGTGTCCACGCAGAACTCGGTCGCATAGCCGCAGATCACCAATTGATTCGCCTGCAGGCGATCCAGCAGCGCGGCGAGCCCGGTGTCCAGGAAAGAATCCGGCGTGGTCTTGCGTATGCGGTGGTCGTCCGCCTGCGCGGACAGGCTCCGCTCCAGCGCCCACGCGGCCGAGCCGAACGGCATCGCGCCGGCGGGCTGCTCGTGCTGGACGAACACCACAGGCGCGCCGGCGGCGCGCGCGCGTGAGATCAGGCGATTGATGCGCCCGAGCACGGCATCGGCTTCGGCTGGCCGGGGCGTGTCGTCGAACAGGCCACGTTGTACGTCAATGACGATTAGTGCGGTTTGCATCGGTGCGGATGGCGTCCGGTCGGTTGGATGTATCCGGCACGCATCGGTCCCGATAAAAGCATGTCCCGTGGCGCCGGCAGGCAGCTGCCAGCATAAGCCACCGTCCGCGCTACCGCAATGCGAAGCCCCGGCCCACGGGTGATGACCGCCCCGCCCCGACCTGGCCGGGCACAACTGCCTGAAGCCGGGCTACGCGCGGGCGATCGAAGGCTGACCGGTAATGGAGGACGGGCGGCGCGTAGTGGCACACGTCCGCAATCCGGCGGCCGTGCTCCGTGGCATCGACGCCGCCCTTGCCCCAGGCGCGAAGAGGAATCACGGGCGCGCCAGCGCTGCGGGCACCGGGATTCCGATCTCCCGAAACCCCTTCTTCGCGGCTGGCACCGACTTCTTCTTGCACTTCGCGCCATCGACGAGTTCACCTCCGTCGTCGCTCAGAATGACCAGCCGGTCCAGTCCGGGAACCTTGAACAGGGCTTCCGGATGCAGCGTTCCCAGACTGACGTCCGCTACGGGAGCGGGCGCACTCTCCGTCTTGCCGGACCAGGTGTACAAGGCGAAATCGTCCGGGCCGCCCTTTCCGTCATCGAATGGCCCGGCTACGATGGCGTAGCCGTTGCCCACCTGTTCCATGCTGCGTATGCCCCGCCCGCCAAGATCCAGCGCAACCAGATCGTCAAATTCCGGGGCCGAACCGCGCTCCAGCACGTCGGCCGGATTGCGCAGCTTCAGCGTCAGCGCCATGCCCGCTCGCCGCGGGTTCCGAAATCCGATCACCAGCCCGCCATCCGGCGAGGCCGCCAGCCCCTCGATGTTCAAGCCGCGTGGGTCCTCCGCGGCGAACTGCGACGCCTGCGCCAGGATGTCAAATCGCTTGTCCGCCACGATCGCGCTCAACAGTCCGGCGTAGGGCGCCGACGCGGATGCCCTGACGCCGGGCACCGCGCCGGTCTCGATGACATCTGTCGCGAACAACCTGAAGCGCTCGGGCGCAATCCTGCCTTTGCCATCCCTGCTGTGAGAGGCGATCCAGTAGATCCGGTTGCCGATGCGCGCCGCGCCTTCGATATCCGTTTCCTTCGCCTTGCCGTTTGGCCTGCTCCCGCCGAGATACTGCGTCAGGTCGACACGGCCCACGCTTTCGGGAATGCCACGGCGGTAGATGGTGAGGACATCGGCCTCGTCGTCGGCAACGACAAAGTGGTTCTGGCCCAGGGCGACCGCCGCCGACGCATCGCAAATGCCGCGATAGACCATCGGCTGCTGCGCGAGCGCGGCCGGAATGGATTGTGCGAGCGACAACGCGATCAGGCAGGACACTTTGACTGGCAGGGAGAGCCGCATTCCATTTCTCCTTAGGTCCGCGCCGGTGCGCGGACATGGGTGAGCCGTGCCAGTTTATAGCGGCATCTATAGCGATCGCGGCATCGCTACAGCCCCTTCTCCACCATATCCAGCAAACGCTGCCCGATCGCGTCCGCCTGTCCCGGCACCATCGCCACCATGCGCAGCGGCCCGTCGATGACCAGCATGGACAAGCCATGCACGGCGGACCAGGCCAGGTATTCGGCACCGGCACGGCGTGTGGCGGGCAGCACGCCGGCGGCCGTCATCCGGTCCAGCGCCGCGCCCAGCAACTGGAACGGATTCAGGCCGCTCTCGCCCGCCTTGGCGGGAACCGGCACGCCTTCCTGCTCATCCGGCACCGAGAACGCCGTGCGGAACAGACCCGGTTCGGACAAGGCGAATCGCAGATAGCCGGTGCCGACCGCGCGCAGGCTGGCGCGCGCGAAATCCTCTGGCGGCGCGGCCGTGTCCAGCGCGGCAAGTTCGGTTTCCATCGCCACTGCCAGCAGGGCCAGCGAGGCGGAGCGCACTACTTGCAGCAGGTCCTGCCGGCTGGCGAAGTGCCGGTACGCGGCATTGGGCACAACCCCGGCGCGCCGGGTGGCCTCCCGCAGCACCACCGCATCCGGCCCGCCGTCGCGCGCCAGTTCCATACCGGCTTCCAGCAATGCGCGCCGCAGGTCGCCGTGGCGATAGGTACGGCGGGCCGGAGGGCCGCCGGCAGGGCTGGCCGGGGCTTCGGAATCCGCCGGCTCCGGGATGCGCGCAGTGCGCTTTACGCCCGTCATTTCTTCTCCATGTGGACAGCGTCCATTTTCTTTACTACTGTAGTGGACAGTGTACACAACGATGCAGGCGATCATGACGATGCATGTGTGGCCGTCACCATAGACCAAAGTCCCGAAGGCGCAAACGATGGCGAACGCCGTGCGCGCAAAGGACGCGGTTGCCATGATGCGCAACTATGCTGAATACGTGGTCATCTGCTGCGCCGTGCCGCCGGCGCAGGAAGCGCGGGTGCGCGCCACCGTCTGTTTTCGCAGGATCGGCGGTCAATGGCTGGCAATGGCTGGCCGTGCACGGGCACGCATCGGTGCCGATGCGTTTCAACCCTTGAAAGGAGACAAGATGCTAGTCCAACCCTACCTGTTCTTCGAAGGCCGCTGCGAGGAAGCGGCTGAGTTCTACAAGCGCACGCTGGGCGCCGAAGTGATCATGATGATGCGCTTCAAGGAAGCGCCCCCGCCCGAGTCGCCGCCGCCCGCAGGCGCCTGCGGCCCTGCGGCTGGCAGCGAAGAAAAGATCATGCATATGTCCATGCGCATCGGCGAGACCACGGTGATGCTGTCCGACGGCCGCTGCACGGGCAAGCCCGACTTCCAGGGGTTCTCGCTGTCGGTGACCGTACCGGATATCCCCACCGCGGACCGCGTGTTCAACGCCCTGGCCGAGGGCGGCCAGGTACTGATGCCGCTGGGCAAGACGTTCTACTCGCCGCGCTTCGGCATGACGACGGACCGCTTCGGCATGTCGTGGATGATCATCGTCCTGGAGTCCTGAGTCCAGCCTCACCCTGCGGTAGCTGCGCCGCTTTCCGCCTGACGGCATCCGACGCCGCCAGGCGGGCTTCCCTTCCGTTCCGTTCCCGCCCTGCGCCGCGCCACCTCGACGGCCTGCCAGTTCACGCCTCATTTTGTTGCATTTTGTGTTTTTTATTGGCAAACTGTGGCAAACGAATCCAGCGCCTGCCGGCGCGCTTTCTCCACAGGTGCCCCTATGTCCGCGTCTTCACGCCGCCCCGTTCCCGAGCACGCCCGCGTCGTCATCATCGGCGGCGGCATCATTGGCTGCAGCGTGGCCTATCACCTCACAAGGCTGGGCTGGACAGACGTGGCGCTCATCGAACAGGGCCAGCTCTCCTGCGGCACCACCTGGCACGCGGCCGGCCTGGTCGGGCAGTTGCGCGCACAGGAGAGCATGACCAGACTGATCCGCTATTCGACGCGCCTCTACAGCGAGCTCGAAGCGGAGACCGGCCTGGGCACCGGATGGAAGCAGTGCGGCTCGCTCTCGGTGGCGCGCACCGCCGAGCGCATGACCCAGCTCAAGCGCACGGCGGCGGTGGCGCGCGCTTACGGCGTGGACTGCGAGGTGATCTCTCCCCGCCAGGCCGGCGAGCTGTGGCCGGTAATGCGCACCGATGACCTGCACGGCGCGGTGTGGCTGCCGGGCGACGGCAAGGCGAATCCCACCGATCTCACCCAGGCGCTGGCGCGCGGCGCCCGCAGCCGCGGCGCGGTCATCGTGCAGGACACCAAGGTCACGGCGATCCATACCCGAGACGGCCGCGCCGCGGGCGTGAGCTGGCAGGACAAGCAGGGCGCGGGCGGCCGTATCGAGGCGGAAATCGTGGTGAACTGCGCGGGCCAGTGGGCCAGGCAGGTAGGCCGCCTGTGCGGCGTGACGGTGCCGCTGCATTCGGCCGAGCATTACTACATCGTCACCGAGCGCATTGCCGGCGTGCACCCGGACCTGCCGGTGATGCGCGACCCGGACGGGTTTATTTACTTCAAGGAGGAAGTGGGCGGGCTGGTGATGGGTGGCTTCGAGCCCAACGCCAAACCCTGGGGCATGCAAGGCATTCCGGAGCCTTTCGAGTTCCAGCTCCTGCCCGATGACTGGGACCAGTTCGAGATCCTGATGCAGAACGCGCTGCAGCGCGTGCCGGCGCTGGAAACGGCCCAGGTGAAGCAGTTCTACAACGGCCCCGAGTCATTCACGCCGGACAACAACTTCATCCTGGGCGAAGCCCCCGAGCTGCGTAACTTCTACGTGGGCGCGGGCTTCAACTCGATGGGCATCGCCTCGGCCGGCGGCGCCGGCATGGCGCTGGCGGAATGGATCGTGGCGGGCGAGCCCACCATGGACCTGTGGCCGGTCGACATCCGCCGCTTTGCCGGCTTCAACGGCAACGAAAGCTGGCTGCACGACCGCGTCAAGGAAACCCTTGGCCTGCACTACGCCATGCCCTGGCCCAATCGCGAACTCGATACCGCGCGGCCTTTCCGCCGCTCGCCGCTGTACGCCCACCTGCGCGAGGCCGGCGCCAGTTTCGGCAGCAAGATGGGCTGGGAGCGGCCGAACTTCTTTGCGCCCGCCGGGGAGACGCCGGAGATCCGGTACGCATTCGGCCAGCAAAACTGGCTGCCATGGAGCGGCGCCGAGCACCGCGCCTGCCGCGAGGGCGTGGCGCTGTTCGACATGAGCTCCTTCTCCAAGTACATCGTCAAGGGCGCCGATGCCGAAGCCGTGCTGCAGCAGCTGATGAGCAACGACGTTGCAGTGCCGCCGGGGCAGACGGTCTACACCGCGATGCTCAATGAGCGCGGCACCTACGAGTCCGACCTGACCGTGACCCGCCTGGCGCAAGACCAGTACCTGCTGGTGACCGGTTCGGCGCAGACCACGCGAGATTTCAGCTACATCGAACGGCTGATTCCCGCCGACCAGCGTTGCGCCATCGTCGACGTCACCGGCCAGTACGCGGTGCTGGCGGTGATGGGACCGCGCTCGCGCGAGCTGTTGCAGAGCGTGTCGCGCACGGACTTCTCCTGCGTGGCCTTCCCCTTCGGCAGCTCGCGCGAGATCGACCTGGGCTACGCCACCGTGCGCGCGACGCGCCTGACGTATGTGGGCGAGCTTGGGTGGGAACTGTATGTGCCCGTGGAGTTCGCCGTGGGCGTCTACGAGACCTTGCACGCAGCGGGCAAACCGCTCGGGCTGGTCAATGCCGGGTACTACGCCATCGAATCGCTGCGCATCGAAAAAGGCTACCGCGCCTGGAGCCGCGAGCTGACCACCGGCATCCATCCGTTCGAGGCCGGGCTGTCCTTTGCCTGCAAACTGGACAAACCGATTCCTTTCAGGGGACGTGAAGCGCTGCTGAAGTTGCGCGCGTCAGGCGGCGCTGCGCAAGTGAAACGGCGGGTGGCTGTGCTGACGCTGGACGGCGCCAGCCACGCCATGCTGTGGGGCGCAGAGGCGGTGCTGCGCACCGGCCCGGATGGCACTGTACGCCCCGCCGGCTTTATCACTTCGGCGGCCTTCGGCCATACGCTGGGTTGCCCGGTGGGCCTGGCGCTGCTGCAGCGTGAAGATGGCGCGGCCGATGCGGAATGGATCGCCGCCGGCAAGTACCACGTTGACCTGGCTGGCGAATTAATACCTGCCAGCGTGCATCTGCGGCCGCCTTACGACCCGGGCAACGCCAGGGTCAGGATGTGATGCGCTGATGCGCGCCGTGAAATGGCATGCGGAGCGCCGGGGGCCGCGCAACAGGAGCCGGACACTGGTGTCCGGTTGAACCGCGTGCGGTGCCGGCACCCCCGGAGGCAATGCTCAGCTTGACTTGCCGTCGGCGCCGGGAGCGGCAGCCGCTTGATTCGACTTCAGCGCGCAGGGGGTCTGCGCTTGCTGCTTCGCTTGCGCCTGCTTCTGGGCGCGCGCGCGCTCGATGACGGTCCAGTCCGGACCGGCAAGGGCCGGCAACGAGGAAGCGAGGGCCGTGACGCTAAGCAGCGCCAGCACGATGGTTTTCATGATTTGTCTTGAGACAGGAATAGCAATCGGGGATCTTGATACTTGCCGGCCAGCCCCCGGGCGAGGGAACCCAGGGGCCGGACCGGCCGCGCGGTATCAGGCGCTGGCCTGGCTGTTGGCTGCCGCGTCATGCGCCGGCGAAGCCGACACGCCGGACAGGTCGCGGCCGGCAAGCTCCAGAGCCGCGGAGACGCCGCCATGCGCGCCGTCCGTGAACGGGTCGCGGCGGTCGTTGGCACGCGCGCCGTCGGTGAACGGATCGCGGCGGTCGTTGGCGCGCGCGCCGTCGGTGAACGGGTCACGCTTGCCGTTGTGCAGTGCGTAGCCGTACTTGTCGCCGGCGTTGGTGCTATCTTTCGGACCCGTTGCGCTGGCTTGCGCGGATGCCAGTACGCAGACACCGAAGGCGGCTGCGGAAACGAGGGTCGTGAAGAGCTTCTTGTTCATGATGCTGCTTGATTCCAGAATTTGGCGGCACTTTCCACTTAACGTGGAGCGGGATAGGCGGATCTGCGTCCCGCATGTCGTCTGTTTCGCCTTTTGATCTGCACCGGCGCGATGAGCAGCGCGGTACAGGTCCATAGTGTAGTCACGGCGAAGCATTCCTGTGATGAATTAAACGTCTCGTTTTCAGTCGTTTTTTTCACAACACGTAGCCAGGCGGAGTCCTTTGCCACAACGGGGCGGGCGCCCGTCCGTGTCGATCCTGAGCGCGCTGCAGATTGCCCCCGGCCTTGCCTATGCCATCTCCAGTGCGATCTTTGGCGGCTCGGCCGAATACGTGGCGCTGGCCTTGAAATCGGCGAGGCACCAATCGTCCTTCGACTGGTATGTGAGCGCAATGATGGCCCTGGCGCTCGTGGTCAGCCTGCGCCTGCCACGGGAAGCCAGGCACCTGCGTCACGCGAATTGAGGCGAGCGGCGGGAAGCGCTAGTCAGCCCTCGCACCCCCATGCCTGCAATTGTTCAGCAGTCGCGCCGGCGCCGCCGCAAACGATGACCAGCACATCCGTTGCCGCCATCACCGCTGCCGGCCGTTGCTCCAGGGCAGCCAGTGCCGCGCCGCACGCCGGCTCCACGACGATGCGGTGCTCCGCCAGGAAGCGCAGGCACGCGCTCACCGCGGCCTTGTCCGAGACCACCTGGCTGACGATCGGATGCCGCGTGGACCACTCGACCGCCTTGTCGCAAGGGCGTTTCGCACCCAGCGAGGTCGCGATGCTGGTGACAGCCGGCAGTTCCACCGGCGCGCCTGCCGCCAGCGAGGCCGCGTAGGAGTCGGCGCCAACGGTCTCGGCCGCAATGACCGGCACGTCGCCCCAGCCGTTCCGGTGCAGCCCGGCGAGCACGCCGCACAGCAACCCGCCGCCGCCCACCGACAACACCACGGCGCCGGGCTTGACACCGGTGGCAGCCACCTCGTCGATCATGGTCGCGTGGCCTTCCCAAAGCAGGGGATCGTCGAAGGGATGGATGAATGCGTAGTCCTGCTGCATCAACGAGAGCGCGTGATCGTTCGCCTCGCTCCACGTGCGTCCGTGAACGATCAGTTCGGCGCCTTCCATCCGGATGCGCTCGCGCGCCGCGGCGGATGTGCTTTCGGGCACGACGACAGTGACCGGCACGCCGAGAAGCCGCCCGCTATAGGCGACGGCAATGCCGGCATTACCGCCGGAAGAGCAGACGAAGTGCTTGGCCCCCCGTGCCTTGTGGACCCGGCAGGCATGGCCGATTCCCCGTGCCTTGAACGAGCCGGGGGGCTGGAGCGCTTCCATCTTGAACCACACCGAGCGGCCCAGCCGCTGCGAATAGGACGTGGATCGCAGCAGCGGCGTGACGATGTGCAGGTCGGGTTCGTGCGCTGCACTGCCAGCGGCGCCTGGCAGTGCGTGGTCAGCATTGGACATGTGATGCGTGTTGATTCGGCATTGAGGGATGCTGCATGGTAGGAGCCGCCTGCTATGCGGTCAAATGCTTAATGAATGCAGAAGCTATACTTTCAAGGCATAGGCCCGGCACTGTCATGGCGACGGGATTTGCCAGCAACACCAGATCCCCGGAGCAAAGACAGCACGAATGCGCAATATCGAAACCCGGCACTTACGCTACTTCATCGCCGTCGCGGAGGAAGGCAGCATCATTGCGGCCTCCCGGGCCCTGAACATCACCCAGCCGGCCTTGTCGCGGCAGATCCAGGACCTGGAGGGCGCCATTGGCGTTCCTTTGTTCGAGCGGCATGCCAAGGGGGTGCAGCTGACCGATGCCGGGGTGAGCTATCTGCAGGATGCGAAGCAATCCCTGCTGCAGCTGGAACAGGCGCGCGACCGCGCCCATCGCATTGCGCAAGGGCAGACCGGTTCGTTCAGGCTGGGCATCATGCCGAGCTACCTGGCTTCACCGGTCACGCTGTCGATTCTTGAACACTATCGGGAGCACAACCCGGAGATCCTGCTGTCGATCGAGCCGCTGCTGTCATTGCAACAGGCGCAGGCGCTCAGAAACGAGCAACTCGACGGCGGCATCATGGCCTGGCGCACGGCGGACGATGCCAGCCTGAGCGGCATCCCCTTGTACCGGGAGCACTTCGTACTGGCGGTGCCGGCGCAAGCCGCGCCGCCCGCCAGGCGCCCGAGGCGGCTGGCCGATATCGCCAACGAGCGCTTTGTCTGGTTCAGCCGGGAAAAGTCGAGCGCGCAGCACAGCCTGCTGATGACGGCCTGCGCGAACGCGGGCTTTACCCCGCACATCGTCCAGATCGGCACCGACACGCCGACCATCCTCGGGCTGGTGGCCGCGGGCATGGGATGCGCGCTGGTGCCAGCCAGTTCGCAGCTGCATGCGCCGCCGGCTGTTGCATTCATCGCGCTGGCCGACCTGACGGAGCGCGTCGATATCGAGTTCGTGTACTCGGCGGCGCGCCGCTCGCCGCGCGTCCAGCGCTTTATCGAGTCCGTGCGGCACGTCACCGGCAGGAAGGCGGGATCCGCGCGTGGCAATGCCTAGTGGTGCTCGCCTGGGTGCTCGCCTGCCGCGGTGTGCTCCTCCACCTTGGGGCTGTTCTGCCATCCGCCGCCCAGCGCCAGGAAGAGGTTGATCTGGTTAAGGGCGACCTGGCTGTCCGATGCCGCCAGCGCGGCATCGGCGCCGGCCAGCGTGCGGTCGGCATCGAGACTGGACAGATAGGGCACGCGGCCCGCCTGGTACAACATCCGGTGCTGCCGCGCCACCTCATTGGCGTCGTCTCGCGCCACGCGCAAGGACTGGTTGCGCTCCAGCTCGCTGGTGTAGGCGCTGAGCGCCGTCTGGGTTTCCTGCAACGCCTTCAGCACCACGCCATCGAAGCGGGCCAGCGCGGCGTCGGCGCCGGCTTCCATGCCGTGGATGCGCGGGCGCACGCCGTTGGTAGGCAGGTTCCAGGTCAGTAGCGGGCCCATGCTCCAGCGGGCGGTCGGGCCCGTGCCGAGATCGCTGAGCAGGCCGCTCAGGCCGGCCGACGCGCCGATGCGGATCGAGGGATAGAGATCGGCTGTAGCCACGCCGATCCTGGCCGTGGCGGAGGCCAGCTCGCGCTCCGCCTGCCGTACGTCGGGCCGGCGCTTGAGCAGCGCCGCGCCGTCCCCTACCGGAATCGCCTGGCGCAGCCGCGGTTCCTCCTTGCACTCGGACTCCGCTTCGGGCAGTGCCGCCGGCGGCTTGCCCAGCATGACCGCGAGCCGGTACGCCGCGCTTTCCTTTTCCGCCCTGAAGCGTGGCAATGCGGCGCGCAGGGTCTCGGCCTGCGCCCGGGCGCGCAGCATGTCGGTGGGCTGGCCACGGCCGGCGGCCACCATCTTGCCGGCGATCTCCACGCCACGCGACTGCAAGGCAAGCTGGTGCTCCGCCACTTCCAGCTCATGCGTGGCGGCGCAGCCCTGCACATAGGCGCGCACGGTTTGCGCCACCACGCTGACCCGTGCCGCGTCCAGCGCGGCCTGGCTCGCCTCCGCGCTAGCCAGCGCGGCCTCGTCGGCGCGGGCCAGCTTGCCGAAGAAATCCACCAGGTAGGACACCGAGAAGCCGAAATCGCCGAGGTTGAAGACCGGTAGCTTCTCCTTGATCAGGAAGCTCTCGCCCGCGATCTGCGCGCGCTCGGTCTTGGCGGACAACGCCGCTTGCGGCAGGTTCTCCGACTCGACCTCGTGGTAGATCGCGATGGCGCGCCGCAGGTTGGCGGCGGCAACGCGCAGGTCGGTATTGGCGGTCAGCGCCTGCCGGACCAGCTTGTCGAGCCTGGGGTCGTCATACAGGCGCCACCAGTCGTCCGGCACCGGCGCGACGGAGACGGCCGGGTTCGCCGTGCCAAGCAAGGGACCGTTGGCCTCCGGCGCGCGCACGGCGGCCTGCTCGGGCACGTGGTAGTCGGGGCCCACCGTGGTGCAGGCGAACAGCAGCGGCGCAAGCGTGGGCAGCAAGGCCAGGCGGAGCATGTTCATCGCGCGCCCTCCTCGTCACGCAGGACGGGAATGCCCTTGCGGGGCTCCGCCACGGACACCGTCGCCGTGCGGCCGGAAACGAGCCGCACCCCGGCTGGCACGTCGTCGAGCACGATGCGCACCGGCACCCGCTGCGCCAGCCGCACCCAGTTGAAAGTGGGGTTCACGTTCGGCAACAGGTTGGAGCCGTTGCTGCGGTCGCGGTCCTCGATGCCGGCGGCAATGCTCTGCACATGTCCGTGCAGGAGGGTGCGCTCGCCCATGATGCGCACCGTGACGGGGTTCCCGATGCGGATGCCGTGCAGCTTGGTCTCCTCGAAATACCCTTCGACGTGGAAGGAGTCCGTGTCGACCATCGACAGCACGGGCCGGCCCGTGGTGACGTAATCGCCCAGCCGCGGCAGGCGGTCGTTGAGGAAGCCTTCCACCGGGCTGACCACGCTGGTGCGGGCAAGGTTGAGTTTCGCCAGGGCGACGGCGGCTTCGGCTTGTGCCAGCGCCGCTTCGCCCTGCTGCACCCTGGCCTGCCCTTCCTCCACCACTTCCGTGGCGACCACCTCGGACAGGTTGCGGTTGCGGGCGGCCTCCCGGCGTGCCTGCGCCAGCGTCGCGCGCTGCGCGGCTGCCGTCGCCATGGCTTGTTGCAGCGCCAGCTGATAGCGGTCCTGGTCTATCACGAACAGCACCTGCCCGCGCCGCACGCGCTGGTTGTCCTTGACCAGGATGCGCGTGACCAGCCCGGAAACATCGGGGGCAACCTGCACCACGTCGGCGCGCACGTGGCCATCGCGCGTCCATGGCGCGATGGTGTAGTAGTCCCACAGGTGCCGGACGACGAACAGGGCGGCAACCGTGGCAAGCACGGTCAGCAGTACGGGGCCCAACAAACGGAATTTGAGTTTCATGATTGCAGCGAGCGGGCCATGGCGACCACGCCACCCAGCACGATCAGGTAAAGGGCGAGATTGAACAGCGACCGGTGCCAGACCAGCCGGTAGAAGCCCACGCGGGCGAGCACCGCGCGCATGCCGGCGGTGATGGCAAAGGTGAGCAGCATCAGCGCCAGCAGGCCGGGCACGAACACGCCGTAGATATCGATTTCGGCGCTCAGCATTTGTGTTCCGCCCGCAGGGGAAGCGGCAACGCAGGCAAGGAATGCGCCGGCCTCGCCGTCGCCTGCTCCGCCGGATACAGCGTGACCCGGAGGGCGATCAGCGCGGCGAGCGCATGGCGGGCGCTCTCGCCCAGGGTTCCCGCGCTGTCGGATTGCAGGGCGACCTCGCGAATCGCCTTGTCGATCCGCTCGGACAGCGCGTCCGGGGGCGCCATCGCATGCCCGGCTTTCAGCCGTGCGCGGAAATGCAGGGCGACCGCATTCAGCACCCTGGTCACGCCCCGGCGCGCGGCCGGGCGCAAGGTGGGGAGGTTGCGCTGCAGCGCCAGCGCGCCAAACCCGACCTGCAGTTCGGCAAAGCCATCCGACGACATCTTGTCGTCGCTGGCCGCGAGCCGGGGCACGAGCTGGCTGAGCCGGTCGAGCATGCGGCCGCCCAGCTTTGCCTGCTCGCCGGGCTCGCGCCGGGTCGCGGCCTGCGCCAGGTCCTTCCAGCTGGCGCGGATCAGCCGGTGCGCAGCCACGCGGGCGCCGAACGGCCGCGTGGCCATGGCCCACAGCGGCGCGAACAGCATGCCGCCGATACTGGCAAGGCTGCTGTTGAAGGTGCCGAGAAAATTCGTATCGTAGACACTCTGCACATTGGCGAAGGATGCCGTATTCACCGACAGCAGCATGGCGATCAGGTTGAAGCCCGGCCGCGAGATCAGCATGCCGATGCCCATGTAGGGTACGGCCAGCATGCCCACCAGAGTTTCGAAGTTGTGCGCGTTCGGCACCACCAGGAACAGGTAGAAGGAAGAGACAGCGAAACAGAAACAGCTCCAGCGCAAAAAGGAATGCGCCACCGGCCGCGGCTCCTCGATGGTGGCAAAGAAGCAGCACGCGATCGACGCCACCGCGACCGACCCCGCCCCGTCCTCCCATCCCGAGACGATCCACAGCATCCCCGCGCAGAACACGGCGAGGCTGGTCGAGCACGCATAGAACAGCAGCATGGCGTGATCGTGGTGATGCGCCCTGTCCGCGCGGTCGGCCCGGTTGTTACTGCGGCCGCGGTGCGCCGCCGCCGCGCCCGCCGCCTGGTCGCCGATGCCGCGCTGCAAGGCGTGGCAGTCTTCGCACACCTCCGCCAGCTTGCGCAGGTGATCGTTGGCGGTGGCGACCAGGCCGGCATGCCAGTCCGGCGCCTTCCCGTATCCGGCCCACGGCCCGGCCGCCGGTTCCAGCGCGGGCGGTGGGCCATCGAAGCCAGCGCCGATCCAGCCCCGCATGTCGGCCATATGGCCCGCCAGGTGTTCCGGGATGCCGGCCGCGTGGCGCCGCAGGGCCTGCAGGACAGCCGCCAGCGAAGACAGCACGGGCAGCAGCATCGTCATCCGCTCGCGCAAGGCGCGCGCGTGGCGCAGGGTGTCCGCGCTTTCCGTGTCGTAGGACAGCTGGGTGATCAACTGGTCCAGCGCGAGGATATCGGCGGCCAGCCGGTGGCGGCTGCCATGGCGCGTGGCATTGGCATCCGGATCGGCGGACAACATGTCGGCGGCCCAGAGCGCCGCGTCCGCCAGCCAGGTGGCTGAGCGGGCGCGCAGCGCCGGTGCCACCTTTGCCGGAAAGACGATGGCGCCCACCATGCCGGCGCAGACGATGCCGATGACAATCTCCTCGATGCGCGCAACGGCGATGTCGAAGACCTGTGCGGGGTCGCTGACCGAGGGCAGCGCCACGATCGGCAGCGTGTAGGCCGCCAGCAGGAACACATAGCTGCGCGGCGTGCGTTGCAGCAGCGAGAGATAGAGCAAGGCGCCGGTCCAGAGTGCGATCGCCCCCATCAGCATGACGGGCGCGTTGACCAGCAAGGGCACCGTGACCACGGCGGCGGTCGCGCCCAGCAGCGTGCCCGCCACGCGATAGGCTGCCTTGGAGCGGGTGGCGCCCGTCAGCGGATGCGACACGAAATAGACGGTCGCCATGGCCCAGTACGGACGGGGCAAACCCAGTGCCAGCGCGATATAAAGCGCCAGCATCGAAGCAGCAAATGCTTTCAGCGAAAAGAGCCACTGCCGTGCACTCGGCCAGCTAGGCATGACGCAAACCTGTTGTTTTTTGGGGGCGCTCGATGTATTCACGCCGGCGTGGCACGCTGGCGGACAGGGGCGATGAACCGGGACGATCGGGCCGGCCAGCTAGGTGTTCCGCCCAAGGCGGCGTGCATCGGGACGCAGGCGCATCGCACGGGGGGCGGCGATGGCGGTTGGGCGCGTTTGCGCACGGGCATTCATCTTGTCTTCCTTGGCTTCCAGATCCGGCACCGGGTCCCTGCAACGGCAACCCGGCGCCGCGTAGAAAAGAAGTGTAGCCAACTGGCCGTCATTCCGAACATGATTTAAAATTGCTAATCCCATTCGCTTTTCTCATGGCAAAGGAAATCCCCCATGCCCATCGATATCCGTGCCCTGCGGTACTTTGTGGAAACCGTGCGCCTCAAGAGCTTCACCCAGGCGGCAACCTCCCTGTTCGTCACGCAATCCACCATCAGCAAGATGGTGCGGCAGCTGGAAGACGAGATTGGCCAGCCGCTGCTGATCCGCGCGGGCAAGCAGGTCCAGCTGACCGACGTGGGGCGGGTGGTCTACGAACGCGGGCAGGAAGCGCTGGGCGTGGTGCACCGGCTCACGCTGGAAGTGGCCGACCTCTCCTCCCTGGGCCGTGGCCAGCTCACGGTAGGGATTCCGCCCATGGCCAACCTGTTCTTCTCGCCGGCCGTCAGCGCCTTCCGCCAGCGCTATCCCAACCTGGACCTGAACCTCGCCGAGCATGGCGGCCACATGGTGGAACAGCAAGTGGCGAGCGGGGAACTTGAAGTCGGCGCAACGGTGTTGCCCAGGGATAGCGGCCTTGCCCTGGCCACGCGCGAGTTCGCCAAGTATCCGATCTGGGTGGCGGGATCACGCAAGGCCAGCTGGGCCAAGGGCAAGACCGTCACCCTGGCGGCGCTGCGCGACGAGCCCCTGCTGCTGCTGACAGAAGACTTCTCCCTGACCCGGAAACTGCGGCAAGCCTTCCTCGAGGCCCGCATCGAACCGCGGATCGTGGCGCAAAGCGGACACTGGGAATTCCTCGCCTCGATGGCGGCGGCCGGGCTGGGCACCACCTTCCTGCCGCAGCCGCTGCTGTCCAAGCTGCAGCTCGAGGACAAGCTGGCCGTGGCGCGGCTGACGGAACCCACCATGGACTGGGCGCTGGCGCATATCTGGGCGCAGGGGCGGTATCAGTCGCACGCGGCGCGGGCGTGGTTGTCGGTATGCGAGGAAGTTCTGGGGGCTTGAGGGCGGGTCTTGTGGGAGGGTCTTGTGGGCAGGCGGGGAATGCTGATGCCGCTTTTTCATGGGAGCGGGAATCAGGAATCGCCTCCGGCGCCACATTTACTTCGAGAACGCCTCGAACACCAACTGCCGCAACCACTGGCTGGCCGGCTCCCGATTGTTCCGGGCATGCCAGAGCACGTTGATCACGATATCGGGAATCTTGACCGGGCACGCCGCCGTCTCCAGGCCAAAGGGCTTTAGCGTCCGCTCCGCATAGGCCTCCGGCACCACCGCGATCATGTCCGTCGTCTGCAGGATATGGCCCACCGCCACGAAGTGCGGCACCCGCAGGCGCACCTGCCGCGGCACCCCCGCGCGCTGGATCACTTCGTCCACCATGCTGTGCCCGGTCCCTGCCGCCACGATCGCCACATGCTCGGCGTTGCTGAACGAACCGATCGTCATGCCCTCGCGCGCCAGCGGATGGCCCTTCCTGAAAATGCAGACGTAACGCTGCCGGAACAGGCGCCGCTGGAAGAAACCGGCCTTGAGATCCGGCATGAAGCCGATCGCCAGGTCGACGCGCCCGCTTTCCATCTCCTCGCGCAAGTTGACCGTGTGGTTGCGCACCGTGCTGATGGTCACGCCCGGCGCCACCTTCGACAGCCGCTTCATCAGGTCAGGCAGGAAATAGATCTCGCCGATATCCGTCATGGCGATGGTGAAGTTGCGCGTGCTCGATGCCGGCTCGAAGGCTGACTGCGCGTTGAGCGTGCTGTGGATCGCACCAAGCGCATAGCCGATCGGCTCCGCGAGATTCTCCGCGAACGGCGTGGGCACCATGCCCCTGGAGGTTCGCAGGAACAGTTCGTCGCCAAGCAGCTTGCGCAGGCGATTGAGCGCGTTGCTGATGGCGGGCTGGGAAATGCCCAGCGCCTCCGCCACCGCGGAAACGCGGCGCAGGCGAAGCAATTCGTTGAACACGACCAGCAGGTTCAGGTCGATCTCCCGCAGTTCCATCCCGCCTCCTTTATCACTCGCAGTGATATGACGTATCACCTTCCTTCTATTTATTTATTCTACCTGCCGCGCCAATATGCGGACAACGACAGCAAGCATCGTTGGAGACAAAGCCCCATGGAAGTATCCATTCATCCGCTCGCGCGCACGCTCCGCGTGCAAGCCGGCGACAACCTGCTGGACGTGCTGCGCGCCAATCAGGTTCCAATCTCATACAGCTGCATGGCGGGACGATGCGGCACTTGCCGCTGCAAGATGGTGGGCGGCCGCGCACTGGCTGCCGGGCCCGAGGACTCCCGCGCGCCCATGGCGGCGGGGGATACGGTGCTGGCGTGCCAGACCACGCTGGTGGAAAGCTGCGCGATCGAGATTCCCGAACTCGACGAAGTCGTGGTGCACCCGGCAAAGATCCTCAAAGGCACGGTGACCGGCCTGGAGGACCTCACGCATGACATCAAGCGCGTTCGCGTGGGGATTCCGAAGCCGCTCGACTTCTCGCCCGGGCAGTACGCGACGCTGCAGTTCACGCCGCGCCATATCCGCCCCTACTCAATGGCGGTCGCGCATGGCGCCGACGAACTCGAATTTCACATCCGGCTGGTGCCCGACGGGCGCGTCACGTCCTATGTGGCATCGGAGCTCAAGGTCGGCGATGCCATCCGCGTCAGCGGTCCGCTGGGCACGGCCTACCTGCGGCGCAAGTTCGACGGCCCGGTCGTGTGCATTGCCGGCGGCACCGGCCTCGCCCCGATCCTGTCGATCCTGCGCGGCATGCTCGATGCCGGCATGCGCAATCCCGTGCATGTCTACTTTGGCGTCCGCACGCAGGCGGACGTGTATGGCCTGGAGTGGCTACGCGAACTGCAGGCGCGCCACGCCGCGCTGCACGTGCATGTGGTGGTGGCGTCAGCCAGCGACGGCAACGGCTACCGGGGCGGCGTGGTGACCAAGGCGGTCGCGGACGACTGGGCACATATGGGCGGCTGGCGCGCCTATCTTGCCGGCGCCCCCGTCATGGTCGACGCGGCCTCCATCCTGCTCAGGCAGAAAGGCATCGATCCCGAGCACATCCACGCCGACGCATTCCATGCCAGCGGCGTCTGAGACATCCCGACAACAGACCACAGACCACACGGAGACAAGCCATGCACGAACAGGCCATGCGCGAACAGGCTATTGCATTCAGGAAGAAGGAATGGAAGGACGAAGGTTCAAGCCGGATTCCGTTCTGGGCCTATACCGACGACGATATCTACCGGCAGGAGCTGGAGCGCTTCTTCTACTCGGGCCACTGGTGCTACATCGGGCTGGAAGCGGAAATCCCGAACCCGGGCGACTTCAAGCGCACGGCGGTCGGCGAGCGCTCGGTGATCGCCAGCCGCGCGGCGGACGGCGAGATCCATGTGGTGGAGAACGTCTGCGCACACCGCGGCGTGCAGTTCTGCCGCGAGCGCTCCGGCAATCGCAAGGACTTCACCTGCCCCTATCACCAGTGGAACTATGACCTCAAGGGCAACCTTGTCGGCGTGCCGTTCCGGCGCGGCGTCAAGCTCGACGGCAAGGTCAACGGCGGAATGCCCGCCGACTTCGACCCGAAGGCGCACGGGCTGACCAAGCTCAAGGTTGCGCGGCGCAACGGGGTGATCTTTGCCTCGTTCGATCATGAGGTACCCGAGCTGGAGGACTATCTCGGCCCGACGATCCTGGCCTACTTCGACAGGGTCTTCGACGGCCGCAAGCTGACGATCCTCGGCTACAGCCGCCAGCAGATCCCCGGCAACTGGAAGCTGATGCAGGAGAACATCAAGGATCCGTACCATCCCGGGCTGCTGCACACCTGGTTCGTGACGTTCGGGCTCTGGCGAGCCGACAACAAGTCGGAGCTCAAGATGGACGAGCACTTCCGGCACGCGGCGATGATCTCCACGCGCGGCCAGGGCGGCAAGGGCGAAGTGACCAGCGGGGTGTCCAGCTTCAAGGAGCAGATGAGCCTGCACGACGACCGCTTCCTCGACGTGGTGAAGGAAGACTGGTGGGGCACGCCCACGGCGGTGATGATGACGCTGTTCCCCAGCGTCATCATCCAGCAGCAGGTGAACTCGGTTTCCACCCGGCATATCCAGCCGGCCGGCCACGGCACGTTCAACTTCGTGTGGACGCACTTCGGCTTCGAGGACGACGATGCCGACATGACCCGGCGACGGCTGCGCCAGGCAAATCTGTTCGGTCCGGCCGGCTTTGTCTCGGCCGACGACGGCGAGGTGATCGAGTTTTCCCAGCAGGGCTTCGAGCAGAAGCCGTTCCACCGGACGGTGGCGGAACTGGGCGGACGCGAGATCGGCGATACGGACCACATGGTGACCGAGACGCTGATTCGCGGCATGTACAACTACTGGCGCCGCGTGATGGAGGCTTGAGACATGCTCGACTTTGAAACCTACTCGCAAGTGCTGGCGCTATATGCGGATTACGCTGCGGCGCTCGACAACAACGAATGGGAGAAGTGGCCGGACTTCTTCACCGAGGCGTGCGTCTACAAGCTGCAACCGCGCGAGAACTACGATGGGGGCTTTCCGCTTGCCACGCTTTCCTTCGAGAGCCGCGGCATGCTCAGGGACCGTATCTACGGTGCGACCGAGACCATCTTCCATGATCCGTACTACCAGCGGCATGTGGTGGGCATCCCGCGCATCCTGAAGGCCGATGCGGAGCGGATCGACGCCGAGGCCAGCTATGCGGTCTTCCGCACCAAGCCGGATGGGCTGTCCACCGTGTACAACGTGGGCCGCTATATCGATGTGATCCGGCGCACCGGGGAGGGCTTGAAGTTTGAGTCCCGGCTATGCGTTTTCGATAGCGAGATGATCGCCAATTCCATTATTTACCCGATTTGAGGTGTGGCATGCCTAAGCAATGGATTCAAGTGATACAGCTGGTCGCGATTCCCAAGGATGATGTCGTGGCGGTTAATGCTGGTGGCCGGGAGATCGCGCTGTATAGCGTGGGGGATGAGATTTATGCGACGGATAATGCTTGCAGTCATGGTAATGCGCGGCTGTGTGATGGGTTTCTCGATGGACACGAGATTGAATGCCCGTTGCATCAGGGTAGGTTTGATGTGCGCACCGGGCGGGCGATGTGTGAGCCGCTGACTGGTGATGTTGAGGTGTTTGGGGTTAGGGTTGAGGGTGGTGGGGTGTTTGTGGAGGTGTAGCTGTTTTCTTTTTAGCGGTGGCGGCATGTTGCACACCCTAGCTCACGATATTGCTGGCGGTGGTGGCATGTTGCACCCAAAGGAATACGACATCCCCCTGCGGGGGACGCCGGTCACTCTTCTTTGCCTCGGCAAAGAAGACTAACGAGAAGAAAGCCGACCCTGCCGGGGGCAGAGCAATCGCGGGTGCGCAGGGCGTTGGTTTCGTCGTATGGCCAGCGGTTCTGCTGGCATCTGCCGGTACCGGATTGAAGGGCCACGACGCTGCCAATTTCCGGGATGCGTAGTACGGCCCGCGGTAGCAGAATCCTTGCCCATTCGCCAATCTGCCGTTACCGGCACGGGCCATCACGACACATCGCCCGTCAATGGTTTCGTGGTGGGGCGGGCGCGGTGGTGAAGGCCTCGGGCATATCACCCGGTGCCACCGCGCCCACGACGGAACCGGTGCGCCTGCAACTTCGTGGCCGGCCACTTCGCGAGCGACAGACGGCTTGAAGCAAGTGATGTCCGCTACCGGGGGCCTCACCACGAATCCCGGAAGCTGGCAGGTTCGTGGTCAGTCAACGCGGTACCGGCAGAAGCCCGCCGGAACTCCGGGCCGTACGACGAAATCATCGAGCCCCATAAGCCTTATTGCTCTGCCCCCGGCAGGGTCGGCTTTCTTCTCGTTAGTCTTCTTTGCCGAAGCAAAGAAGAGTGACCGGCGTCCCCCGCAGGGGGATGTCGTATTCCTTTGGGTGCAAAAACCAACGCCGCGCAAAGAAACGGCGACCACCCCGAAGGGGGATGCCAATTTCCGGGATGCGTAGTACGGCCCCCGGTAGCAGAATCCTTGCCCATTCACCAATCTGCCGTTACCGGCGCGGGCCATCACGACACATCGCCCATCAATGGTTTCGTGGTGGGGCGGGCGCGGTGGTGAAGGCCTCGGGCATATCACCCGGTGCCACCGCGCCCACGACGGAACCGGTGCGCCTGCAACTTCGTGGCCGCCCACTTCGCGAGCGACAGACGGCTTGAAGCCAGTGATGTCCGCTACCGCGGGCCTTACAGTGAATTCCGGAGGCTGGCAGGTTCGTGGTCAGTCAAGCCGGTACCGGCAGAAGCCCGCCGGCACTCCGGGCCGTACGACGAAATCATCGACATTCGAGAGCCTGATTGCTCTGCCCCCGGCAGGGTCGGCTTTCTTCTCGTTAGTCTTCTTTGCCGAGGCAAAGAAGAGTGACCGGCGTCCCCCGCAGGGGGATGTCGTATTCTTTTGGGTGCAAAAACCAACACCGCTCAAACAAACAGCGACCACGACGAAATCGGCATCGCTTGCAACTTCGTAGCTAGTCACTCCGCGAACGAATGACGGGGGCAGGTGCCCCCTCACTCCACCGCAATCGACGCGCTCTTGATCAGCGCCTGGCTCCTGCCCAGTTCGTCGCGGATGAGGCGGGCGGTCTCTTCACCATTGCCGCTCTTCACGACAAAGCCCTGCGCGGCGAACAGTTCCTTGGCCTTGGGTGCGGCCAGCGCCTTGGCCATCGCCTGCTGTAGCCGCGCGATGATGTCCCTGGGCAAGCCGGCGGGGCCGACCAGCGCGATCCAGGCATCGTAGGCATAGTCCTTGACGCCGGACTCCGCCAGGGTCGGCACGCCGGGCAGGCTATCCAGCCGCGCCGGGGTGCTGACCGCCAGGGCTCTCAGCTTGCCGGCCTTGATCTGCGGCAAGGCGGATGGCGTGGCCAGGAAGGCGGCATTGATCTGCCCGCCAAGCACATCGGTCATCAGTGTGTTCACTCCCTTGTAGGGCACGTGCAGCATATCGATGCCAGCCTTGGCTTTCAGCAATTCGCCGGCCAGGTGGAGCACGCTCCCTTTGCCGGAGGAACCGTAGCTCAGGCTGCCAGGATGGGCGCGCGCCGCGGCGATCAGTTCCTGCGCTGTTTTGTACGGCGAGCCCGCACCTACCACCAGCACCAGCGGCGTCGTGCCGATCAGCGCCACGGCCGTGATGTCCTTTACGCTGTCGTAGGGAATATTGCGATACAAGCCGGGGTTGATGGCATGGTTGGACGACACCACCGCGAGCGTGTAGCCGTCGGCGGCGGCGGACACCAGTTGCCGCGTGCCGGGAATGCCGGCCGCCCCTGGAATGTTCTCCACGTAAAACGGCTGCCCGAGGTCCTGGCCCAGCCCCTCGGCCACCACACGCGCGACCACGTCGGCGGTGGAGCCCGGCGAATTCGGCACGATCAGGCGCACGGTCCTGGCGGGATATTTGTCAGCGGCGTGGACGGCGGGCGCGCCGATGACCGGCAGTGCGGCTGCCGCGGACAGCATGGCGGTGGCGGCAAAAAGCCGCCCCGCCGCACGCAGGGCGCGCGAGGTGATGGGGAACATGTCTGTCTCCTGTGAATGCTGTGAATGCTGTGCATGGCGGCCGGGATCTGTCGCCCCGCTCAGGTGCCGCAATGCCCCCGCTGCCGCGGGGGCCCGGGGTGAAAGGCTACGACGCAGGCCGGGCGGTACTGGCCTGCAATTGCCGGAAGGTGCTGATCTGCCCGGCCAGCGCGCTCGCAGCCACCGTGTAGGGGCTGGCCAGCCAGACCTGGCCCGGCCCCGAGCGGCCGGGGAAGTTGCGGTTGATGGCGCTGATGGTGACCTGTTCGCTGGTGGTGGAAGCGCCCGGGCCGCAGTTGGCGCATGAGCCGCAGCCCGGCATGACCAGGGTGGCGCCGGCGGCGGCGAAGGTGTCCATGTAGCCGCGCGCTTCGCAGTAGTCCTTCACGCCGAGGGTGCCGAACTGCAGGAAGAGCCGGGTGCGCGGCGATACCTTGAGCCCATGCTCCAGGCCCCAGCGCAACACCTCGTGGTAGTAGTCGAAATCCTCTCGCTTGCCGGCGGTGCAGGATCCGCCGTAGGCGATGTCCACCGGCACCGGCTGGTCCAGCGTGTCCGCCGCGATGCCGTTGCCAGGATCGCCCGGGCGCGCAACCATGGGCGCGATGACGCCTGCGTCGATGCGGATCACGTCGCGGTACGTTGCGCCTGCATCGCTGCGCATCCAGTCCTCGACTGCGAAATCGACGCCACGCCGCGCCTTCAGGAAGGCCACGGTCTTGTCGTCGGGTTCGACGATGCCGGTGAAGCCGCCCAGCTCGGCGACCATATTTGTCAGCGTGGCGCGCTCGTCGATCGACAAGGCACGTACCGTGCTGCCGGCATATTCGAACACCATGCCGATGGCGCCGCCGGAGCGGATCGCGTCCATCTGCAGCAGGTAGAGCACGATGTCCTTGGCCGTCACGCCCTCGGCCAGCTCGCCCTCGACCTCCACGCGCAGCGTCTCCGGCACCTTGCAGCGCACGTAGCCGGTGACCCAGCTATTGGCGACATCGGTGGCGCCGGCGCCGAACGCCAGGCAGCCGAGCGCGCCGGAATGCGGCGTGTGCGAATCGGTGCCCACCACCACCTGCCCCGGCAACGCGTACTGCTCCGCCATCAGCGCGTGGCAGATACCTTCCGAGCCCGGTGTTTCGCCAGGAAGCGCGTTATGCGAGCGCACCGGATAGTCGTGCGCAAAACTGCTATGTCCCTGCATCAGGTTAGCCACACCGGGCAGCAGGCCGTCGCGCACATGCGGAAAGCTCTGGGCAGCCAGCACCAGGTGGTCCTGGAAGGCAATGATGTGGTCGGGCCGGTGCAACGCCGCCGGCTTGCCAAAGGCGCGATGCATCAGGTGCGCGCACATGCCGGTGAAATAGTCGTGCGAGAAACGCCAGTCCGCCGCCACGAACACGCCCTCGCCCCGCTCGGCAGGCCCCGTGCCGGCGAGCAGGTGACGGGCGATGATTTTTTCCACCAGGGTGCGCGGCGCGGTGTGGCCACCTGCCTGCACGCCCTGCCCGCCCGGTGCGCCCTCGCCGGCCGCTGGCCAGTTTGCGGCGCGGCTATAGGCCAGCAGGCCGCCTGCACGGATCACCTGCCGGGTCAGCGCGTCGCGCCCGGTCAGAAAGGTCTCGATGGGGATCGCCTCGCCCGCCAGCACCCTGTCGAGCACGGTGAAATCGGTGGTGGTGAGAATGCCGATGTTGTCGCAGTTCTGCTGGTAGATGCGCTCGAAGCTTTCCGCCACGATCAGGCGGATGCCTGCCGACAGTTCGGCCAGCGGACTGGACTCGCGCGACGAGCCTTTGCCGTAGCGCTTGCCCGCCACCGTGACCGCAAAGCCGCCATTGCGCACGGCATCGCGGCCGATGGGCTGCTCGCCGCCAGCCTGGAAGCCCACGTAGGGGAATTGCCCGAGGCGTTCGTCGTAGGTGAGCATCACCGTGACCGGGGTGATCTCGTCAGTGGAGATGTTGTCGCGCAGCGGGCCCGCCGCGGCCAGGGTCATCGGCATGCCCTCAAGCTGGGCGCGCACGCAGGCGGGGTCTTGCGACAGGTACAGCACGCGGCCGCTGAATCGAATGGTGTCTTCCATCGTGGGATTCTCGTTCTGATGGCCCCACTATATGTTTTGGCGCCGGACGGGCAAAGTGCGGAGTCGGCATGGCAGCCGTCTCGGTTCGAGACGGCTGCCATGCCTGGCTATCGTTGCCATTGCCGATACCGCAATTGCCGCTATTGCCGATACCGCTATTGCCGGCAGAGAAACCCCACCAATGCCGCGGCACTGGCCGAAAGCTGCTCGCGTGACTGGAACACCACCACCAGTTGCCGCGTGGCCCAAGCATCCGCCAGCGGCCGCGCGGCCACGTCGAGCGTGTTCAGGTAAAGCTCGCCCACCTGGCGCGGCACGATGGCGATGCCCAGCCCGACATGCACCATGCGGCACAGCGCATCCAGGCTGGCCACCCGGATCTTGATCCTGAGCGCCGCGTTCAGGCGCGCTGCCTGTTCCGACAACAGCCGGCTCAGCGCGCTTTCATCCCGCAGCGCAACAAACGTCTCGCCCAGCAAGTCCGCGAAGCGCACCGCCGGCGCCGAGGCCAGCGGATGGCTGCCCGGCACCAGTACGCATAGCTGGTCCTCCCGGTACGGCAGCGAGACGAACTGCTCTACGCCTTGGATGGCGTTGCAAATACCAAAATCCGCACTGCGCTCGCCCACCATGCGCAGCACCTCGGGGCTGTGCTGTTCCTCCAGCTCGATGCCAACATCGGGATACACCCGGCCAAAGGCCGCCAGGTCCTCCGGCAGGAACTGCACGATGGCGCCGAGATTGCATACCATCCGCACATTCCCGCGCGCGCCCGAGGAAAAGCGCGACAATTCCGCCCCGAGCGCCTCGATATTGCCGATGATGGCCAATGCATGGCGCAGCACCGTCTCGCCCACTGGCGTGACCGTGATGCCGCGCGGATGCCGCTGGATCACCGGCAGGCCGATCATCGCCTCGATCTCGGCGATGCGGCGGCTGACCGCCGACGGTGCAATGAATTCACGCTCGGCGGCGCGGGCAATGTTCTGTTCCTGGCAGACGGCGACGAATAGCCGCAGCGAGGTCAGGTCGAGTTTTCTGAGCAGGTTGTCCATGGCTGCGATGCTACAACGATCGGGCATCGCGGACGATGCCGGACGACTAGCGCGCGGCATGCCCATGCGGCGCTGGTTTGTGCTTCGCACAACGCGCTACTTCAATGTTGCCCGCAACGGGATGACGCGGCCGTGATAAGCATTATTCAGTCCGCCCTGTTGCTGCCGCACTCCCGACGGCGCAGAATCCGCGCCCCGGCGTGCACTTCCACGCCTAGAATAAAAGCTTGCATTGCCCCACAGATCACCAGCCCAGTCTTGCGTCGTAATCCGCGCCGGTGCCGTACTTCGTGCCCGCGCCCTCATGAACGGAGACCTGGATTGCCGCTGCGCCTCGCCTTCCGGTTCTTCCCGTCTCGTTCGCCCGGCTGCCCAGGCCGGACGTGTCAGGCCGTGTATCTCGTCCGGACGCCGCCGCAGCGGCATCGGCGCATTCCCAAGGAAAATCCATGGCTAATTTCAGCCCTTCGCGCCGCACGTTCCTGAAGGCCAGCGTCGTGGCCGGGGTATCGGTGTATATCGCACCGATCGGCGGCAAGGCCTTCGCGGCCTTGTTCGAAGAAAAAATCCTGACCCCGGTCCAGTGGGACCCCAAGACCGGCGCCCCGAATTTCCGCATCGACGGCATGGCCAAGGTCACTGGCGACAAGGTCTTCGCCCGCGATATCCGTTCGCGTGACATGCCGCACTGGCCCAAGGCGCAATCGCACGCCTTCATCCTGCGCGCCACCAAGGCGGACCGCAGCTATGCGGGCTTCGACCTGGCGTTGCTGGGCGACGATCTCAAGCCCGACCGCGTAGTCACCGCCGCGGACCTGACGCGCGACGGCGTTGCCTTTCCCGCCTTCTATGGCGAGGACATGCTGCTGCCGGAAGGCAAGACGCCGGCCTATCTCGGTCATGCCGTTGCGATCCTGATCTATCACGATTTCGCCCGCTTCCGCTTTGCCAAGGACAAGCTCAAGTTCCACGACGAGATCATCCGCTACGGCGCCTCGACCGGCCCGCTGGAGCGCGATCCCTGGGGCACCTTCCGCTTCGTGCGGGTGGGCGGCGAGACGCCGTTCGACGATGATGTGTTTTCCAGCCTGAAGAATGCGCCACTGTTCCCCAGCATGATGCGCAAGCACGAACCGGTCTGGCCCGACGGCAAGGACCACGGCCAGCTCGGCGAGCAGGGCATGTTCCACGCCGGCCAGATCCGCCAGCAACTGGACCAGCCACCGGCGGACTGGCTGGTGCTGGAGCGCGAGTACAACACGCAGTCCATCGATACCGCCGCGCTGGAACCGGACAACGCCAACTGCTGGTATGACGCCGGCACGCAGGCGCTGCACATGGTCGTGCCGACCCAGTCCCCCATCGAAGTCGGCGAAAGCGCGGCGGAGATGATGGCCAGGGCCAAGGGCGTGTTCCCGGTGAAGCAGGTGTTCGTCCATCCCTGCTACACCGTGGGCTATGGCTCCAAGGATCACTACAACTTCCCCTTCTATGGCCTGGTGACGGCGCTCTACGCCGACGGCAAGCCGGTGCGCCTGGCCAACGACCGCTACGAACAGTTCCAGACCGCGATCAAGCGGCACGCCTTCAGGATGCGCTACCGCATCGCGGTGGACAAGAACACCGGCCTGTTCCAGTCCTTCCAGGGCGACTTCGAGGCCAATGGCGGCGGCCGCGCCAACTTCTCGCCCTCGGTGGCAATGGTGGGCGCCACCGCGGCGCAGTCGATCTATTACTTCCCGAAGAACGACCTGACCGCCGTGGCCATCGCCTCGCGCGCCATTGATGCCGGCTCGGCACGCGGCTACGGCACACTGCAAAGCATGGCGGCCACCGAGATGATGGTCGACGAGTTCGCCGAGCAGCTCAAGCTCGACCCCATCGAGTTCCGCCTGAGGAACGCTCTGCGTTCGGGCATGAAGAATACGCAGGGCGCGATCCCCGCCGGCGCCATCCGCGTGGATGAAGTGCTGGAGGCGTCCAGGGCCCATCCGCTCTGGACCGGCCGCGCGAAGAAGAAGGCGGATTTCGAGGCGAGCCATCCCGGCTGGCGCTACGGCGTGGGTTTCGCCTGCGTGCAGAAGGACTTCGGCACCGGCGCGGAAGCCTCGTTCGCGAAGGTGGAGATGCGCGCCGACGGCACCATCGCCCTGCATCACTGCGGCGCCGAGATTGGCACCGGCATGTCGACCTCGCAGGCGGTGGCCGTGACGCGCTGGCTGGGCAGGCCAGCTACCGAAGTGCGCGTGGCGATCACCGACTGGCCCGACCTTCCCGTCACCGCCACCGGCGACCCTTACCTGATGAGCCAGGCCGACCAGGACAAGCTGTCGGCCAATCCGCGCTGGTCGCCGGCCTACGCCTCGCCTTCCAGCGCGACCAATTCAGCCTACTACTTCACCCACAGCACCCGGGAAGCCGCTCGCGTGGTCTTTATGCACGGGCTATGGCCCGCTGCCATGGCGATCTGGAGCCAGGGCGTCGGCGGCGGCCAGGCCGCCTCGCTGGTCGTACGCGTGGAGGATGCGCGCTGGGTCAAGGGCAAGCTCACCGCCGGCGGCCTGCAGGCGCTGCCCTACGAACAACTGGCGAAGAAGGCGCACGAGCTTGGCCTGGTCACGGGCGCCACGGTGCACGTGTTCAATCGATGGCAATGGAGCGAGGCTGATTTTGAGGTCGACGGCACGGCTGCCCGGCTGCCCATCGACGGGCTCTCGGTACGCTACGGCGATGGCGCGGACGCCGCGCGCAAGGCGCGGATGACCACCAGCGGCGGCTACCAGGTGCTGGACCGCAAGAAGGTCTACATCGCCCCGACCCAGCGCAACAACGCGAGTGTGACCTATTACAGCGCGGTGGCCACGCTGGTGGAGCTGTCGGTGGCCGAGGCCAGCGGCAAGGTGGATATCCTCAGCCACCACTCCATCATGGAATGCGGCTCGCAGTTGTCGCCGGAACTGGTGTCCGGGCAACTCCAGGGAGGCATCGCCATGGGCATCGGCCACGCGCTGCACGAGTTCCTGCCGCTCTATGAGGACGGGCCCGGCAACGGCACCTGGAACTTCAACCGCTACCACTTGCCGCGCGCCAGCGACGTGGCGGTGTGGTCGCAAACCGGGATAGTGCTGCCGCCCGTGTCCGACACCGATCCGCCCAAGGGCATCGCCGAAGTGGTGATGATTCCGGTGGTGGGCGCCATCGTCAACGGCATCGCGCATGCCATCGGCCATCGCTTTACCGCCCTGCCGGTCAGCGCCGAAAAGATTCAGGAGGTCCTGGCATGAGCATCGCCACCCAACCGCTTTCCCTCAACATCAACGGCAAGGACGTTGGCCCCATCGACGTGCCGGAAGGCCTGATGATGATCGACTTCCTGCACGAGTACCTGGAACTCACCGGCTCGCGCCTGGGCTGCGGCCAGGGCATCTGCCACGCCTGCGTGGTGATCCTGGACAAAGCCGACGGCAGCAGCGAGGAAGTGCGCGCCTGCATCACCGGCGCGCACTACTTCCAGGGCAAGAAGGTGCGCACGGTGGAAGGCCACGCCAGGCGCAACGACAAGGGCGAGGTGGTGGAACTGTCGCCGGTGCAGCAGAAGTTCCTGGAGCACTTCAGCTTCCAGTGCGGCTACTGTACGCCGGGCTTCGTCAACGGCGCGACCATCCTGGTGGAGCGGCTGAAGCGCCAGCCGGTAGCGCGGGACAAGGTCGACGAGACCATCACCGCGGCGCTCAACGACCATATCTGCCGCTGCACCGGTTACGTGCGCTACTTCGAAGCCGTCAAGGACGTGGTGGTCAACACCCCGGGCCTGGTAAAGGAAGACAAGTGATGATGAGCCAGCCCAACCTCCTCCGGCACGCGCGCGCCACGCTGGCGACAATGGCCGCGCTGGGCGCGGCCCTGCTGGCTGGCTGCGGCGACCGCGCCGCCCCGATCGACACCGCCGCCGACCAGCAACCCGCCACCAAGCTCTCTCCCGCCGACCAGATCGCCCGCGGACGCTACCTGGCGCGCGCCGCGGATTGCGCCGCCTGCCATACCAGCGCCCAGGGCGCGCCGTTTGCCGGCGGGGTGGAACTAGCCTCGCCATTTGGCACCTTTTACGGCACCAACATCACGCCGGACAAGGATCACGGCATCGGCAAGTGGAGCGCGGACGATTTCTACAAGGCGCTGCACGACGGGGTCACGCCGGACAAGCATCTCTACCCGGCCATGCCCTATACCTCGTATCGCGGCCTGTCGCGTGGCGACACCGATGCGATGTACGCCTACCTGATGCAGCTGAAACCAGCTGCGGTGGCCAACAGGCCGCACGATCTCAGCTTCCCGTACAACATCCGTGTAGCGCTGCCCGGCTGGAACCTGCTGTTCCTGAAGGACCAGCTGCCCGACGCCTCCACTGGCCAGACCCCGCCCTGGCAACGCGGCCGCTACCTGTCCAATGCACTGGGCCACTGCGCCGAATGCCACACGCCGCGCGCCGCGTTCGGCCGCCTGGACGCAGCCAAGCCACTGGCCGGCGCCGCGCTCGGCCGCGTGGCCGCGCCGGACATCACGCCCGCCGGCCTGGCCGCGCGCGGCTGGACGGGCGCCGACCTGCAGACCTTCTTCGCCACCGGCATGGCGCCGCAAGGCTCGGCTTACGGCGAGATGTTCCCCGTGGTCCATCTCAGCAGCCAGTACCTGAACAAGGCCGACCTCGCCGCGATGTCGACCTACCTGCTGGGCGACCAGCCGCCGCAGCCCCAGCCGCTCAAGCCGGTCAGCGCGGACGCGGCCCTGCTCAAACCCGGCCGCCAGCATTACCTGGCCGTCTGCGCCGGCTGCCACGGCCGCGAGGGCGAGGGCAAGCCGCACGTTGCGGTGGCGATGCTGGGCAACTCCACCGTGCGCAGCGCCGACCCGCACAACCTGATCGTATCCATGCTCGACGGCATCGAAGCCCAGAAATTCCCCGGGCTGGAGAGCCTGCAGGACATGCCCGGCTTTGCGTCGCGCATGAGCGACGCGGAGCTTGCCGACCTGGCCAACTACCTGCGGGCGAGCTACGGCGGACAACCCGGCGATGTGAGCGCGGACAAGGTGAAGGCCCTGCGCGCGGAAGCGGGCAAGGGCCATTGAGGGAGCGCGCGGGCGCGGACGTGCCGGCGCCCTGCCCGGTTCACGGGACGTTGCACTCCGAAGGGTTGGGGCTCAGGAAGGCTGACAGGCGCTCAGGCGCCGTCGAGGAAGGGGTTGCGCTGGCCCAGGCGCGTCCCGAGCGCATCGGGAGCCAGGCTCATGCTGGCGGAGTCCGTTGGCGGGTTGGGGCTGCGGGCCAGCGTCGGGTCGACCGGTGCGGGCGCCAGGCCCGGCTGAACCGGCTGTTCGGCACTTTGCGCATAAGGATCGCGTGCGGCCGGCAGCGTCGCCTGGGCCGACTGCGCTGCCGCCGGCATGGCTTGCACAGGCTGCGCGGATGGCACCGACTGGGCGGATTGCATAGGCTGGGTGGATTGCAGCGGCTGAGTCATCGGCATCGGCTGGGCCGGTTGAATGGGCTGGGCCTGCTGCGCGAACAGCGGGTAGGACGCGATCATCGCGCCAGCCATCAACAGGGATTTCGCCAGATGTTGCTTCATTCGGGTACCTCCAAAAAACGCCTTCAGGCATGGGAAGGACCACTGTAGCGCCGAGGTACCTGACATTTTGTTTGATTTTGCAACAGTCATTTACCAGCGTTGCCATCGACGCCACGGCGCGTTATCCGCGCGCGCTCGATCGTTGTGCTGCCACCAGAGAGCGGGGACGACTGGCTAGTGTGCCGAGCACCCGAAGCTGCCAGGCGCATCCTGATCCTCTGCACCGCTGACCGCATGGAAGGCAGCTCTCCGTGGCGATGGCCCCTCTCCTGCTCCCTGGATCCTCGTTGGCGTGATCCATTGCGACAGTGCTGCGCTCTGTTGGACCGATGCCGCCTGCGGTATAGTCGTCGCGTTCAAACTCGGCGGAGAGACAGCATGGCGGAGAAAAAGGTTCGCGTGTCGCATATCGGTGTTCCCGGCGACCTGAGTGTATTGAAACTCAAATCGTATTTGCGGACGGCCTTTGCCAATGCGGCGCAAACGGAGAAAACGGAGAAAACGGAGAGTGAGGCGGAGATCCTGCTGGTCAAGGTGCTTGTGCCCCGCCCGCTCGGCTTGCGTGCGGGGGAGAAGCTATTGGACAAGGTGCTGCAAGGCATCGTCGACAAGGATTCCCGCGTTACCCGCGTCTCGGTTGAGTTCGTCGATGGCGAAGTTACGCAGCAGACCATTGACGCCAGCATGGCGAGGATCCAGAAGGAACTGGATGAGTTCGGGCACGTCTTGCACGAACGTTCAGAGGATGCGGGCCGGGATTGATCCACGCCACGGCGCATGGCAAATGCAGCTCTCCATGCAAAGCGCAAATCGCATCGACACACCAAACGGATCTTCCGCCGAGACTTCGCTATCTTCCTGGCGTTGCGCGCCGAGGCGGGCAAGGAGCACTGAGGGAGAGGGCCGGCGACAACGCACAGCAGATCGCACAGATGCTGCATGGCCATGCCGCGGTCGAGCGCGTCTACTATCCGGGCCTGCCCTTTCACCCCGGCCACGAGATCGCGCGTGGCCAGATGCGGCTGTCCGGCGGCATCCTGTCGCTCGAACTGCGTGGCGGCCGGCCAGCGGCACGGCGATTCCTGGACCGGCTGACACTGGTCACGCAGGCGGTCTCCGTGGGCGATGCCGACTCGCTCGCCTGCCATCCCGCCTCCACCAAGTCGAGGATGCGCCGGACCTGCTGGCGGATATTGCGCAGGCGCTGGCTTAACGCAGCCAGGGCCCATCGGGCTCCATGCGCACGCCATAGTGCTCCAGCCCCCGCGCGTGCAGCTCCGGCGAGATCGCGCGCAGCGCGGCAATTGCCACGTGGTACCGGTCGATCTCGAAGAAGCGCCGCAGCGCCGCGCGCGTATCGCTGCGCCCGAAGCCATCCGTGCCCAGGGCGGTGAACGGCGCGGGCAGGTACGACGCGATAAGCTGCGCATAAGCCCGTACGTAATCGGTGGCGGCAATGACCGGGGTTGCGCCCGGCAGGCAGCGCTGCAAATGGCTTTCCGTTTCGCCACCGCTGGCGAACAGGCTGTCGCGCTCGCATTCGCGGGCGTCCCTGGCCAGTTCGGAGAAGCTGGTCACGCTCCAGATCTCCGACTTGATATCCCAGTCGCTCGCCAGCAGGTCCGCGGCGGCGATGACTTCGCGCAGGATGGCGCCCGAGCCGAGCAGCCTCACGCTGGTGGCGGCGCCTTCGGGACCGCGCGTGCCGTAAAGGTACATGCCCTTGATCACGTCGTCGTGCGCATCCTCGCGCAACGGCGCCTGCACGTAGTTCTCGTTGTTGACGGTCAGGTAGTAGAACTCGTCGCGCTGTTCTTCCAGCATGCTGCGCGCGCCGTGATGGATGATGACCGCAGCCTCGCTGGCGAAGGCCGGATCGTAGGCGCGGCAGTTCGGCACCGTGGCGGCAATCAGTTGGCTGGTGCCGTCCTGGTGCTGCAGGCCTTCGCCGGCAAGGGTGGTGCGCCCGGCCGTGGCGCCGATCAGGAAGCCCCGCGCGCGCTGGTCCGCCGCCGCCCAGATCAGGTCGCCGACGCGCTGGAAGCCAAACATCGAGTAATAGATGTAGAAGGGCAGCATGGCCACGCCGCTCACGCTGTATGACGTGGCCGCGGCCGTCCACGAGGCCAGCGCCCCGGCTTCGGTAATGCCCTCTTCCAGCAACTGCCCTTGCTGGCTTTCCTTGTAGTACAGCATCGAACCGGCATCCTCCGGCTCGTAGAGCTGGCCCATGGGCGAGTAGATGCCGATCTGCCGGAACAGGTTGGCCATGCCGAAGGTGCGCGCCTCGTCCGCCACGATGGGCACCACGCGCGGGCCGACGGTCTTGTCCTTGATCAGGTTGGTGAACAGCCGGACCACGCCGGTGGTGGTGGAGACCGCGCGGTCGTCCGGCGCCATGGCGAAGCGGCCGTACTGCATCAGTTCCGGCATGCGCAGCGCGGGCGCGGTCCGCGCGCGCGCCGGCAGGTAACCGCCCAGCGCCTGGCGGCGCGCGCGGAGGTAGGCCATCTCGGGACTGTCCTCGGCCGGCTTGCAGAAACGCAGCGCCGCCACGGCATCGTCGTCCAGCGGCAGCGCAAAGCGGTCGCGGAAAGCCAGCAGCGCGTCGATGTCCAGCTTCTTCTGCTGGTGCGCCGTCATGCGGGATTCACCCGCCTCGCCCATGCCGTAGCCTTTCTTGGTCTTGGCGAGGATCACCGTCGGCCGGCCCTTGTGTTCCTGCGCGGCGCGGAATGCGGCATACAGCTTGCGGAAATCGTGCCCGCCCCGGCGCAGCGCATCGATATCCGCGCTGCTCATGCTGGCGGCCAGCGCTTTCAGTTCGGGGTCGCGGTTGAAGAAGTGCGCGAGGTTGTAATCGCCATCCTTGGCGCCAAGGTTCTGGTATTCGCCATCCACCATCGCGGCGAAGCGCCGCAGCAGCGCGTGGCTGGTATCGCGGGCGAACAGGGCATCCCACTCGGAACCCCAGACCACCTTGACCACGTTCCAGCCGGCGCCGCTGAACAGTGCTTCCAGCTCATTGATCACCTGTCCGTTGCCGCGCACCGGGCCATCGAGGCGCTGCAGGTTGCAGTTGATGACGAAGGTCAGGTTGTCGAGCTTCTCGCGCGCGGCGAGCGAGAGCGCGGCGAGCGATTCCGGTTCATCCATTTCGCCGTCGCCGAACACGCCCCAGACGCGGCGAGCCGCAGTGTCGGCAATGCCGCGATGGCCGAGGTAGCGCAGGAAGCGCGCCTGGTAGATGGCGCTGATCGGGCCAATGCCCATCGAGCCGGTCGGGAACTGCCAGAATTCCGGCATCAGCCAGGGGTGCGGATAGGAGGAGAGTCCACCGCCGCCTGTTTCCTGCCGGTAGCTGGCAAGTTGGGCTTCGGACAGCCGACCTTCAAGGAAGGCGCGCGCATAGACGCCCGGCGCGGAATGCGGCTGGAAGTAGACCAGGTCGCCCTTGCGCTCGCCCTCGTCCGCGCGGAAGAAGTGATTGAAGCCCACCTCGAAGATCTCGGCGGCGGAAGCATAGCTGGCCAGGTGGCCGCCAAGTTCCCCATAGGCCTTGTTGGCGCGGACCACCATGGCCAGCGCATTCCAGCGGATGATCGAGGTCAGTTTTTGTTCGAGCGCCAGGTCGCCGGGATAGCGTTGCTGTTCGCCCACGCCAATCGTGTTCTGGTAGGCCGAATACGGATTCGCCCTTGGCCCCAGGCCGAGATGGCTCGCATGCTCGGCAAGGCGTTCCAGCAGGAAGCGCGCGCGCGGGGCACCGCTGGCGCGGAAGACGCCGGCCAGGGCGTCGAGCCATTCCCGGGTCTCTACGTGGTCGGGGTCGTCATCCCGGCCTGCGTCCGTGGCGTTTGGTTTTTCCAGTGCGCTCATTGGCGGTCTCCGTGGGGCTTCGTTGTTCTATTGCCGGCGACAGCGTCAATGGCGGCGCATCGCCTTGTGCTCTTGCGTCCGGTCGGCTTCGGCTGCCTGCAGCGCGAAGTCCGGCCATGAATCCATTCTAGGGATGGGCCTGCCGCATAAGCTGCCGAATTCACCGGTCCGGATACTCATGCGCAGTGGAGCATGCTGCGGCGGGCCCGGTTTCCCCGCGCTTGTGCTGACTGGCCCCGGAAGCGCCCGCGGGCGCATCTGGCGGGACGGCCCGTTGCGCCGCAGCTGAAATGCAGGAAGCGCGCCAGATGCAACCGCTGGCCGGGCCGGTCGCCAGCGGATTCGGCATTGCCCTGATGCCGGCTTCGCCGGGTGCCTGGCAGCAGGCGGACATGGCGTTTCCGCCAATCAGCGTCGGCGCACCCGGCAGCCTCCGGCGCGTCGTCCCGCCCGCGCGCCTCGGCTTGCATCGTCTGCCTTTATACTGCGGCATGGCCTACGATCTCACCGACAAACTCGTCATCGGCATCTCGTCCCGAGCGCTATTCGACCTCGAGCACGAGAACGGCATCTATCAATCCGAAGGCGTGGCTTCCTACTCCGCCTACCAGCGCCAGCATGAGGACGAGCCCCTGCTGCCGGGCACGGCGTTCCCGCTGGTGCAGGCGCTGCTCGGGCTCAACAACCTGATCCCGGACCGCAGGCTGGTCGAGGTGGTGGTGATCTCGCGCAATTCGCCCGACACCGGGCTGCGCGCGTTCAACGCCATCGAGACCCACCGGCTGGACATCACCCGCGCGGCCTTCACCGGCGGCGAGCCGATCTCGCGATACCTGCAGGCCTTCAAGGTAGACCTGTTCCTCTCGCGCGAAGCCTCCGACGTACAGGCCGCCATCGACGGTGGCGTGGCCGCGGCCCAGCTTTATGCCGCGCCCGCCGACTATCACGCCCCCGCCGGCCAGATCCGCATCGCCTTCGACGGCGATGCCGTGCTGTTCTCGCCCGAGTCCGAGCAGATCTTCAAGCAGAAAGGGCTGGAGGCCTTTACCCGGCATGAGCAGAAACACCGCCACAAGGCCATGGCCGAAGGGCCGTTCGCCAAGCTGCTGCTCCGGCTGGCGGAGATCCAGGCGCATTTCGAGCCCGGACAGTGCCCGGTGCGCATCGCCATCGTGACTGCGCGCAACAGCCCGGCACACACGCGGGTGGTGCATACCTTGCGGGCGTGGAACGTCAGTATCGACGAGGCGTTCTTCCTGGGCGGGCTGCCCAAGGACCAGGTCCTGCAGGCCTTCGGCGCGCATATGTTCTTCGATGACCAGGAGGGCCATGTGGAACTGGCTTCGGCGGTGGTGCCATCGGGGCGGGTGCCTTATAAGGGCGGCGAACTGGGAGGCGGCAAGCGGCGTACGGCGGCGCGCAAGCGGGCGACGAACCCGCAGGCCGATGCGCCCCCTGCACACACGCCTGAGTCCGCTGCCTCTTCCGTTGAATGAAGACGTTCGCCCTTTACCTCGTCACCGCCTGCGCCGAAATCCTCGGCTGCTATCTGCCTTACCTGTGGCTGCGCCAGGGCGCCAGCGCCTGGATCCTGATCCCCGGCGCCCTGGCGCTGGTGTTGTTTGCCTGGCTGCTGTCGTTGCACCCGGACGCGTCCGGGCGGGTCTATGCGGCTTATGGCGGGATTTACATCGCGGTCGCAATCGCCTGGTTATGGCTGGTGGATGGGGTGCGGCCGAGCCACTGGGATCTGGCCGGGGTGGCGGTGGCGATTGCGGGCATGGCGATTATCGCGTTCCAGCCACGGTGAGATAAAGCGGGCATGGATAGGTACGAGGCTGCAGGCACGGCCTCGCTATAATGAAGTCCGCGCCCCCCGCGGACGGCACTTTTTGCTTTGGCGGCCCGCCGTTGCCTGATTCATATGATGACCTTGATTGAAGCGTTCGGTCTTGTCGAACGCCTGCCTGCCAGAGAACGCCTGATAGTTGGCCGCCCGAACGAGGAGCGCACGTACTGGTCCGCCGGAAGCATTGAGAGCTCGGACCTGGTAAATGACCTTGACCCGAGCGTGATTCAAGTCATCGACGAATTCCGCGCTGGCAATCGCAATCTCAGGGTGATCATCTTCAGAAAAGGCGATGCCGTCGATCTCGTGGTGGCGATGGGCGTCGACTCCCTGGACGCCATTGCAGATGCGCTTGCGATTGCCGATCAGGAGCGGGCGCGCCGCCGCACTCGCTGACCGGCACGGTGCATCCGGGGCCGCTCAGGCCGCCACGCGCACCGCCTCGCCCCGATAGCTTGCCAGCAGCTCCGCCCGGCGTGCCGCCACTTTTTCCATATTGGCTTCCTTGACATGCCCGAAGCCACGGATGTCGTCGGGCAGGCTGGCCAGCGCCACCGCCGCATCGAGGCGATCTGCGCTTAACGTCGTGCCAAACTCTTCCACCATGGCGACGTAATCCTCGATCAGCTTGCGCTCCGCGCGCCGCTCGGCGGTCTTGCCGAACACGTCGAAGGCGCTGCCGCGCAAGCCCCTGGCGCGTGCCAGCAAACGGAACGCGGTCAGCATGGCCGGGCCGAAGCGGCGCTTGACCAGATGGCCATGTGAGTCCCGCTTTGCCAGCAGCGGGGGGGCCAGGTGGAAGCTGAGCTGGTAGTCGCGGCCAGGTTCGCCTTCGAACTGCGCCCGCAGCTTGTCCAGGAAGGCGGGGTCGGCGTACAGGCGGGCGACCTCGTACTCATCCTTGTAGGCCATCAGCTTGGCCAGGTTGCGCGCCACGGCTTCGCTGAGCGGCAGGCGGGCATTGGCACCCACGCGCTTCTCGGCGGCGCGCACGGCGTCGACCACGGCGCGGTACCTGGCGGCGTACGCCGGGTTCTGGTAAGCCGTGAGCAGGGCTTCGCGCTGGCGGATGACGCTATCGAGCGTTTCCGGCATGGCCACCACCTGCGCGCGCGGCGCCATCTGCAATTGCGCGCTCAGCGCCGCTTCGCCATGGTGCGCCAGATAGCGCCCCCAGTCGAAGGCCAGCAGGTTCTTCTCGACCGACACGCCGTTCAGCTCGATGGCCCGCACCAGGCTGTCACGCTGCAGCGGCACCCAGCCTTTCTGCCAGGCAAAGCCGAGCAGCAGCGGGTTGGAGTAGATCGAATCGGCCAGCAACTTCACGGCCCAGGCATTGGCATCGATAAAGGCGCAGGCTTCGCCGACGCTGGCGCGCAGGTCTTGCTCGGCCGAGGCGCCCGGGAACTTCCAGTTCGGGTTCTTGATGAAGTCGGCGGTCGGCGTGTTGGCGCTATTGATGGCGGCCGCCGTCACGTCGACACGGGTCTTGGACAGGACTTCGGGCGAGGCCGAGACGATGGCGTCGCAGCCGATCACCAGCCGCGCCTCGCCGGTGGCGATACGGGTAGCATGCAGCGCGGCGGGAGTCGGCGCGATCTGCACATGGCTGATCACCGCGCCCCCCTTCTGCGCCAGGCCGGCCATGTCGAGCACGGTCACGCCCTTTTGCTCCAGGTGGGCAGCCATGCCGAGCAGGCCGCCGATGGTGACCACGCCAGTGCCGCCGACACCCGTTACCAGCACGCCGTAGGGCCGTTCCAGCGTGGGCAGCGCCGGCTGCGGCAGCGCGCTGAAATCGGCGAGCGCGCCCTTGCCGCCCGCAGCGGCCGGCTTGCGCACCTGAGCGCCTTCAGCCGTGACAAAACTCGGGCAGAAGCCGTTGACGCAGGAGAAGTCCTTGTTGCAGGAGGACTGGTTGATCTTGCGCTTGGTGCCCAGCGGCGTCTCCAGCGGCTCCACCGACAGGCAGTTGGACTTGACCGAGCAATCGCCGCAGCCTTCGCAGACCGCGTCGTTGATGAAGGCGCGCCTGGCGGGATCGGCCATGGTGCCGCGCTTGCGGCGGCGGCGCTTCTCGGTGGCGCAGGTCTGGTCGTAGATCAGGATGGTGACGCCGGCGGTGTCGCGCAGCTGGACCTGGATGTCGTCGAGCCGGTCGCGGTGATGCACCGTGACGCCGCCGGGCAACATGCTGCCGTCGCCGTATTTCTCCGGCTCGTCGGTCACCACCACGATCTTGCTGGCGCCTTCGGCCAGCACCTGGTGCGCAATCTGCGGCACGGTCAGCACGCCGTCCACGGGCTGGCCGCCGGTCATCGCCACGGCGTCGTTGAAGAGGATCTTGTAGGTGATGCAGGCCTTGGACGCGATGGCCGCGCGGATCGCCAGCAGGCCCGAGTGGAAGTAGGTGCCGTCGCCAAGGTTGACGAACACATGCTTCTCGCCGGTGAAATGCATCTGGCCGGTCCACGCCACGCCTTCGCCGCCCATCTGGCTGAAGGTGTCGGTATTGCGGTCCATCCACATCGCCATATAGTGGCAGCCGATGCCGGCCAGCGC
>Ga0255338_1001318_pt1 | contig 48259 bp, 49 predicted proteins | sample MeOH1_35cm_T4_19_FD_203715 | JGI IMG/M metagenome (GOLD analysis project Ga0255338, IMG submission 203715) | Sandy soil microbial communities from University of British Columbia, Vancouver, Canada - MeOH1_35cm_T4_195 | ecosystem: Engineered > Artificial ecosystem > Sand microcosm > Unclassified ...
GGGATCAGGAACTGCTGGTCACGATCGACGGGTCGATATCCTTTGGCCACCAACGGATTCTACACGAAACCGCAGGTCAGCCCCGCCGTGACATGACGGGGCCGACCCACGATTCTGCAACAACCCCGGAACCGACCGGATGTGACATTCGGTCAGGCAGGACGCGCTACCCACAGCCGCTAGCATGCGCTAATCTGTGACTCGACCGTGACCAATCCGTTATTGAACGGACTACTCGAACGTCGAGGACAGCAGTTTGGCCCCGTACGCCCGCCCCGATGGTGACAACTTCAGCGAAACACTCGAACCCGCAGTACCCCGGCGTGGGGCACACCGGCGCGCGCACCGGAGTGGGCCCGCTCGCCGGTTGCTGACCATTCCCCTGGCGATCGGTGCCGTGCTCGCGGCCGGCAGCGCCGCGGCCCAGGCGGCACCCGGACAGCCCCGCGCCCAGGCCGCCCCCGAGCGGCAGCAGCCGACGGTCGGACTCTCGACGGCGCCGCAGGTGCTGCAATTCCCGGACGCCGGCACCGACCGGTACGTCGACCAGTTGCAGCGTGCCGCCGAGCGGGAGACCGCGCGCCTGGCCGCGGAGGCCGCGGAGCGCCAGCGCGAGGCCGAGCGGATCGCCCGGGAGGAAGCCGAGCGCATCGCGCGCGAACTCGCGAGCCGCCCGAGCGCCGTCTTCCCGACGATCGGGGCGCTGACCTCCGGCTTCGGCCCCCGCTGGGGAACGGCGCACAACGGCATCGACATCGCCAACGCCATCGGCACGCCGATCAAGTCGGTCACCGACGGGACCGTCATCGAATCCGGCCCCGCCTCCGGCTTCGGACTATGGGTGCGCATCCAGCAGGACGACGGCACGATCGGCGTCTACGGGCACATCGACCAGTCGCTCGTGTCGGTCGGCCAGCAGGTGCGGGCGGGCGACGTGATCGCCACGATGGGCAACCGCGGCCAGTCCACCGGGCCGCACCTGCACTTCGAGGTGTGGCAGCCGGGCGGCGCCAAGATGGACCCGCTGGCCTGGTTCGGCTCGCGCGGGGTATCCGTACCACAGTCCTCGCGTTCCTAGTCGGACGCCGGTACGCCGCCCCGTCGGGGGGCGCGGCGCACCGGCGTCCGGCTCACCAGATCCGCACGCGCTGCGCCGGGTCGAGATACAACTCGTCGCCGGGGTGCACGTCGAACGCCTCGTAGAAGGCGTCGATGTTGCGCACCACCCCGTTGCAGCGGAACTCCGGCGGGGAGTGCGGGTCCACGGCGAGCCGGCGCAGCGCCTCCTCGTCGCGGACCTTGGTCCGCCACACCTGCGCCCAGCCGAAGAACACCCGCTGCAGGCCCGTGAGGCCGTCGATCACGGGCGGTTCGGCTCCGTCGAGCGCGATCTCGTACGCCTTCAGCGCGATGGACAGCCCGCCGAGATCGCCGATGTTCTCGCCGATGGTGAAGCTGCCGTTGACGCGGTGCCCGGCGAGTCCCTTCGGTTCGAACTCGTCGTACTGCGCGATCAGTGCCGCGGTGCGCTTACCGAACTCGGTGCGATCGTCGTCGGTCCACCAGTTCTCGAGATTGCCGTCGCCGTCGTACTTGGCGCCCTGATCGTCGAAGCCGTGCCCGATCTCGTGCCCGATGACGGCCCCGATCCCGCCGTAGTTGGCGGCGTCGTCGGCATGCAGATCGAAGAACGGCGGTTGCAGGATCGCGGCGGGGAACACGATCTCGTTCATGCCCGGGTTGTAGTAGGCGTTAACGGTCTGCGGTGTCATGAACCACTCGTCGCGGTCCACCGGGCCGCCGAGCTTGGCCAGGTCGCGGTCGTACTCGGCGGCGTAGCCGCTGCGGTAGTTGCCGACCAGATCGTCCGCGGCGACGGTCACGGCCGAGTAGTCGCGCCACTTGTCGGGATAGCCGATCTTCGGCGTGAACTTCTCCAGCTTGCGCAGCGCCGCCTCACGGGTCTGCGGGCTCATCCATTCGAGCTCGGCGATGCTGCGCCGGTACGCCTCCTGCAGGTTGGCGACGAGCTGCTGCATGCGGTCCTTGGCCTCGGCCGGGAAGTGCCGTTCGACGTACAGCTTGCCGACAGCCTCGCCGAGCAGGTCCTGGACGAGCGCCACGCCGCGTTTCCACCGGTCGCGGATCTCCTGCGCCCCGGTGAGGGTGCGGCCGTAGAACGCGAAGTTCTCGTCGACGAGCTTCTCGGTGAGGTACGGCGCGCGGGAGTGCAGGACCCGCCAGGTGGCCCAGGCCTTCCAGTCGTCGAGGGCCGCCTCGGCCCACAGCTGCGCGAACGTGCCGAGAAAGCCCGGTTGGCGGACCACGATCTCGGCCCACTGTTCCTCGGTGGCCCCGAGCGCGCCGATCCAGCCGCGCCAGTCGAAACCGGGTCGCTCGGACGTCAGCGCCTCGAACGTCACCAGGTTGTAGGACAGGTCGGCGTCTCGCCGCTTGACCACGTCCCAGTGCCCGGCCGCCAGGCGGGTCTCGAGGTCGAGCACCCGCTGCGGGTCGTACTCGATGCCGGCGAGCTCGAACATGCGCCCGATGTGCGCGACGTACTGTGCCCGGATCTCGGCGTGACCGTCCTCGCGGTAGTACGACTCGTCGGGCAGGCCCAGACCGGACTGCGTCGTGTGCATCAGGTAGCGCGCCGAGTTCTTCGCGTCGGTGTCCACGTAGTGCCCGACGGCGCCGCCGATCCCGACGCGCTGCAACCGGCCGAGCACCGCCGCGAGCGCGTTCCGGTCCGCGGCGTCCGCCACGGCGGCCAGTTCGCCGGCGATCGGGTCCAGGCCCGCCGCCTCGACGGTCTCGGTGTCCATGAAGCTGGCGTACAGGTCACCGATGCGCTGCGCGTCGGTGCCCGGCTCGGCCGAGGACGCGGCCGCCTCCTCGATGAGGGTGCGGACGTCGACCTCGGCCTTGTCGAACAGGGTGCGGAATGCGCCGTCGAGGGCACGATCGGCGGGGATCTCGTGTTCGGCGAGCCAGCGGCCGTTGACGTGCTCGAACAGGTCGTCCTGCGCTCGGGTGCGCTCGTCGAGGTGGGTCAGGTCGATGCCCGAGTGTCGGGCCCGGGGATGCTCCACGATGGTCATGCCGTCCATCCTTACACCCATTCCCCGCACCCGGCACGGGCCTGCGTACGGGCGACGGGCCGTCTCCGCCCGCGACACGCCGCGCTCGAGTTACCGTGACCGAAGCCACACAGACACGTGGAAGCGGGGTGGGCGAGTGGGTCTGATGGACCCGATCGACGCGGTTCTCATGACGGCAGAGCTGCTGGCGAACCCCATGCACGTCGGGGTGGTGCTGATCCTGAACCCACCCGAGGACGCCGGCTCCCGATTCGTCGACGACGCCTACCGGGACGCGCTCGGCCGGGGCGACGAGGTGGATCCGGTGCTGCGACGCCGGGCGCACCGGGGTGTGGACACCGGCGGGTGGTGGGCCTGGCGCGACGTGGACGACATCGATCTGAGCTACCACGTGCGGCGGGCGTCGCTGCCGCCCGGCGCCGGACGGGACGCGCTGTGGCAGCTGGTGGGGAAGCTGCATGCCGAACCGCTCGACCGCTCCCGCCCGATGTGGGAGGCCCACCTCGTCGACGGCCTTCCCGACGGCCGGTTCGCGCTCTACACGAAGGTCCACCACGCGGTCCTCGACGGGATCGCGGGCCTGCGGATGATCGAGGAGTCGATGTCACCCGACCCCGATCGCCGGTCGATGTCCCCGTTCTTCGCTACCGGCAGGCACCCGCGGCCCGACGCCGGGCACGGTGGTCTTCCGACGCCGCTCGGCCTGGCCCGTTCGGCCCTCGGGGCCCTCACCTCCGGTGTGGGCGTGGTTCGCCGGACCGTCGAGGGGCAGGTCGGGGCCACGGTGCAGGGTCTGACCACCGATACCACCGTGCTGCCGTTCGGGGCGCCCCGCACCCGGCTCAACGGGCCACTCGGAACCGGACGCGCCTTCGCCGCCGCCGGCTGGCCGAAGTCGCGACTGCGCGCGATCGAGCGCGCTGCGGGCGTGACCGGCAACGACGTCGTCACGGCCGTGGTGGCCGGGGCGTTGCGCTCGTGGTTCGGCGAGCACGACGAACCACCCGGCGACTCCCTCGTGGCGATCTGCCCGGTCTCGGTGCGCGGACGGCAGGACGGCGCGACGGCGGGCAATGCGTTCGGAACGGCGGTGTGCACGCTGGGCACCGATCTCGCCGACCCGGCCGACCGGCTGCGGCTGATCCACCGCTCGATGCAGGTCGCCAAGGACCGCGTCGCAGCGCTGGGGCCGGTGCCGTCGCTGGTGGTGACGGCACCGAGCATCCTGCCGACCATCCTCGCCCCGATGCTTCCGTTCGACCCGGGGCTGCGGCCCGGGTACAACCTGCCGATCTCCAACGTGCCCGGTCCGCGCACCGAGCTGTACTGGAACGGCGCCCACCTCGAGGAGATGTACCCCGTCTCGATCGTCTACGACGGGATGGCCCTCAACGTCACGGTGTGCTCGTATGCCGACCGGATCGGTTTCGGATATGTGGCCGGCGGGGAAGCAATACCGGACATCGCGACGTTGATACCTCTGACGGAGCGGTCTCTGTCGGAGTTGGAGACTGCGGTAGGAGTGGCGTGATGAGTTCCGATGCCGGAGCGGCCAAGCGGGTGGACGGCGAGCACCCCCCGACCGAGATGATCGTCGACCCCCGCTTCCTGCCGGTCGCCGACCGCTTCTTCAAGATGTTCCGCGACACCCGGAACGGCGGCGGGGCGCTCGCGGCGTACCTGCACGGCGAGCCGGTGCTCGACATCTGGGCGGGCTGGGCGTCCCGGGACAAGCGGTGGACCCACGACACCGTCGCGCTGTCGTTCTCCACGGGCAAGGGCGTCGCGAGCACCGTGCTGCACCGGCTCGCCGAGCGCGGGCTCGTCGACTACGACGAACCCGTCGCGACGTACTGGCCCGAGTTCGGGGCCGCCGGAAAGGAATCCATCACCGTCCGGGAACTGATGTCCCACCGCGCCGGTCTGCACCGCGCGCGGGGCCTCGTCCCGGGACGCTTCGGGCTGCTCGACTCCGATGCGGTGGCGGCCGCGCTGGCGGCCTCCGTGCCGGACCCGCGGCGGCTCGCCGGCCCCGGCTATCACGCCGTCACCTACGGCAACCTCGTCGCCGAGATCGCCATCCGGGTGACCGGCCTGTCCTTCACCGAGCTGGTCGAGCAGGAGATCGCCGGCCCGCTCGGTCTGCGCGAATTCTGGTTCCACGTGCCGCAGGACGAGCGGCACCGGATCGCCCGGGTCTTCCCCCGGCTGAACCCGACCCCCGCGCCGTGGGCGGTCACCGGCACCGTGCTGTCGCGGCTGCCCGGGCTGCGTGGCGTCGCCGAGGCGGGCATGGCCGAAGGCTTCGACGAGCTGGCCCGCAGCCCCGCCGCGCACGACGCGGTGATGCCGGGATGGAACGGGGTCTTCACCGCCCGCGCGCTGGCCCGGATGTACGGGGCGCTGGCGAACGGCGGCGAACTCGACGGAGCGCGGCTGCTGAAGGCGGAAACCCTCGAACAGGTCCTCGAGGTGCAGACCCGGCGCCGCGACTACGTGCTCGGTATCCGCCCCAACTGGCGGCTGGGCTACCACCCGGGCTGGGTCGCCCTGCGGGAACAGCCGCTGCAGTCGATCGGTCACTTCGGCTTCGGCGGCTCCGGCGCGTTCGCCGATCCGGAGACGGGCTTGTCCATCGCCTTCGTCACCAACCGCCTCGGCAGTGTCACCCCCATCTCGGACATGCGGTTCCCGCGGCTCGGGGCCGCGGGCGTCGTCGTCGCACGGCGGGCGGCCTGACGGCCGACGCCCGTTCCGTCACCGGTCCTCCGTCCGGCCGCGCTCGTGAGCCGTCGTCAGGGCGCCAGCAGCTGCACGCTCGCCTGGGCCCGGACCAGGACCGCGCCGTCGGGTGCGGTGAGATGCGTGTCGATCGAGGCGAGCCGTCGGCCGGCCCGGGTGACCCGGGCCTCGACGAGAAGGTCGGGGCCGGGTGCCGCGGGGGAGCGCAGGTAGTCGAGCGTCAGGTTCAGCAACCGGTACTCCTGTCCGGCAGCGGTGAGGGTCTGCGCCGCGAGTTCGGCGACGGTGCCGGCGACGGAGACCAGGACCCCACCCTGCACGGCGCCCATCGGATTGGCCATCCATTCCGCGGGTGGTACGACCGCGGCGACGCGTCCCTTCTCGACGGCGCCGACGCGCAGATCGAGCAGCCCGGCGAGCGGGCCCCGGGCCACGGTTCCGGCGGCGATGCCGGAGACCGTGTCGAGGCCGGTGCGCTCGGCGAGTTCCGAAGGGTCCGTCCAGGGTTCGGGGGCGGGCCGGACCAGTCCGGACGCGTCCGCGAACGCGTCGAACACGGCGGGACGATCCACGACCATCGACCGTCCCGTCAGCTGGATCACCAGATCGCCTGCGTCGTCGCAGATCTGCGCGGTGCTCAACGCGGTGGCGTCGTCCACGTGGACGGCGCGGCCGGTGCCGTGCAGAGCCCCCCGGGCCGGCATCGGATTCGCGGTCGAGGCGCTGAGCTGGCTCAGGACGGACCGGGTGTCGCGGCCCTGCCCGCGCCACACGAGGTGCGGGGCGGCGCCGAGAAGGACGTCGGTGAACACGCCGACGGATCCGACGGTGGTGCGGCCGCGGTGGTCGACGAATCGGGCGCCCAGCGGCTGGCGGAACGACACCGTGCCCGGCTCCCCGCTCACGGTGTCGATGCCCATGAAGGCGTTGAGACGATCGGTTTCGGGGGCGGTGACGGTCACGGCGACATCCTGAGGTCGAGCGGAGCGAGGGTTCGCTCGGTCACGGTACCGAGGCCGGGGCCGGGCGTTGCGCCCACCCCGGTCAGCCGATGCGGGCGTGCATCTCCCACACGAGGATTTCCGCGGCCGTGTCGGTGTGGACCCGCTGTCCGCCGGAGCCGGTCAGCCGCACGGCGTCGCCCTCCCGCAGGATTCCGGCGCCTTCGAGCTCGGCTGTGCCCTGGGCGACGAAGAGGTGCAGGTAGGGGGCATCGGGCAGGACGACCGGCCGGCCCGGCTGCAGGCGGGCGACCGACAACCCGGCGTACTTGTTGTGGATGCGGATGGCGGCGTGATCGCGGTGCTCGGGGATGCCGGTGGCGACGGGCACCAGGCCGCCGCGCATGAGCTCGTCGTCGATCTCGAGTTGCTCGTAACCGGGGGTGATGCCCGATTCGTCCGGCACCACCCACATCTGGACGAAGCGGACCGGCTCGGCGTGCTCCGCGGCGTGCACGCCGGTGGCGCCGGGCAACCGCCAGGAGTCGTTCTTCTCCGAGTGCAGGATGCCCGTTCCGGCGCTCATCCGCTGTGCCAGGCCCGGATAGATGACGCCCGAGTGCCCGATCGAGTCCTGGTGCACGAGGCTGCCGCGCAGCACCCAGGTCACGATCTCCATGTCGCGGTGCGGATGCGTGTCGAAGCCCTGACCGGGCAGGACCGTGTCGTCGTTGTTGACCAGCAGCAGCCCGTGGTGCGTGTTGTCCGGGTCGTAGTGGTGGCCGAACGAGAACGAGTGCTTCGAGTCGAGCCAGGAGATGTTCGTCGTCAGCCGGTCCTCGGCGCGCCGGATGTCGAGAGTCGTGGCGTCGGTCATGGATTCTCCTCGGTGAGGTGCGGCGGGTTCAGGGTACGAGCGCGTCGGCGCAGCGTCAGGGCAGCTGTTCGTGCCCGGCCGGGATGGTCCCGAGACGTCCCGCCTGGAAGTCCTCGAACGCCTGGATGATCTCGGCCTTGGTGTTCATCACGAACGGCCCGTACATCGCGACGGGCTCGCGGATCGGCCGTCCGCCGAGCAGGAACACCTCGAGGGACGCGGTGCGCGAGTCCTGGGTGCGGTCGGCGGTGAACGTGACGCTGTCGCCGTCCGGGCCGAACACGGCGGTCTGTCCCGCCCGGATGGGGGCGTGCTCGGCGCCGACGGTGCCGTCCCCGGCGAGCACGTAGCCGAGCGCGTTGTACTCGCGATGCCAGGGCAGGGTCACCGACGCGCCCGGCGCGACGGTCAGGTGTGCGAGGGCGATCGGGGTGTGGGTCACGCCCGGGCCGCGGACACCGCCGATCTCACCGGCGACGACGCGGACGAGGGCGCCGCCGTCGGGCGAGGAGGCCAGGGCTACGTGGCTGCCGGCGATGTCCTGGTATCGCGGCTGCGCCATCTTGTGGTTCCGGGGCAGGTTCACCCACAACTGCACGCCGTGGAAGAGGCCGCCGCTGGCGACGACGTGTTCCGGCGGCGCCTCGATGTGCAGGATCCCCGAGCCCGCGGTCATCCATTGGGTGTCGCCCCCGCCGATGGTGCCGCCCCCGCCGTTGGAGTCCTTGTGTTCGAGGATCCCGTCGATCATGTAGGTGACGGTCTCGAATCCACGGTGCGGGTGCCACGGGGTGCCCTTGGGTTCGCCGGGGGCGTACTGCACCTCGCCCATCTGGTCCATGTGGATGAACGGGTCGAGGAAGCGCTGGTCGATGCCTGCGAATGCCCGGCGCACCGGGAAGCCCTCGCCCTCGTATCCGACGGGAGCGGTCCGCACGCCGAGGACCGGACGGGCGGTCGCGTCGGGTGCGGGGGCCGGGATGCGGGGCAGGGTGAGGATGTTGTCTACGGTCACCGCGGGCATGGCGGGCTCCTTCGGCATGTAGTTGACTATGCAACTACTCTAACCGACGGGCCGGGGGATTTGTTCCTGCGCTCCGAGCGGTGTGCAGGCGGACCCGAGAGACGACGAAACCCCCTGCCCGAGGGGAGGGAGGGCAGGGGGTCCGCGCCGGGCGTGTGACGCCCGGCGCCACGTCCCGCCTTCGGGGGGAGGGAGGAGGGACGCGGTGTCGGTGGCGGCCGATCGTCTCCGTCGGCCGGGTGAGGCCAGGATACATACCCGCAGGGGTATGGTCCATCACCTCGGCGCGCGGAGCACCGGGCGCCGATCATAGTTTCTCGCTCCGATGCGTGCCGGGGTTTCGGCGATCCCGTCCGGCGCGATGAGTTTTCCGGAGCCGGACGGTCTACCTTCTCGACACCTCACACGAGGTGCCGGCCGTCCGCTCACACACAAGGAGTTGAAGATGTCCCGCATGCTCTTCGCCAACCTGTCCGTCAAGGACGTGGCTGCCGCCCGCACGTTCTTCGATGCTCTCGGCTTCACCTTCAACGAGATGTTCTGCGACGACAACACCGCCTGCCTCGAGATCAACGACCAGACCTACGTCATGCTCCTCGAGGAGGCGCGCTTCCGCGACTTCATCACCGGCGACATCTGCGACACCGCCACGGCCCGCGAGGTGCTCCTGAGCGTGTCCGCCGAGAGCCGCGACGACGTCGACCGCCTCGTCGATGCCGCGCTCGCCGCCGGTGGCAGCGACTGGATCACCGCCGGGTCGGAGGAGATGAAGACCGACTTCATGTACGGCCGGGCCTTCCGCGACCTCGACGGGCACGTCTGGGAGGTCATGTGGATGGACGTCCAGGCCGCGGCCGCCGCGATGGGACCGCAGGCCGAGACGTCCGCGCAGGCGTAGCGGCCGGCGTCAGGGGTGCTCGGGTAGTCCGAACAGGGCGAACAGATCGGTGTCGAAGAACACGGTCACATGCACGACCCGGTCACCCACGACGTCGAGCACCTGCAGCTGGAACGGATGGTGCTGCCCGTCCTCGCCTCGCATGTAGAGGCCGAGGGCGGGCTGCCCGTTCGCCACCGTGGGCAGCAGAACCTGGTCGCCGGGACCGCTCGCCGGGCAATGCGTCCGGATGAGGTTTCCGATCGCCTCGGCGCCGCGGTACCAGCCCTCGAACGGCGGCATCTCCCACACCGCCTCCTGGGTGAGCATCTCGACGATCGAATCGATGTCGTACTTCTCGAACCCCTCGACCCAGCGCCGCACCAGCGCCTGGGCCTCCGGACTCTCCGGCTCGACCAGATCGTCCTTCGTCACCTGCGCCTGCTCCAGCTGCGCGCGGGCCCGCTGGAGCAGACTGTTCACCGCGGCCGTCGAGGTGTCCAGCGCGGCGGCCACCTCGGTCGCCCGCCACTGCAGGACGTCCCGCAGCAGCAGCACTGCCCGTTGCCGCGCCGACAGATGCTGCAGCGCCGCGACGAACGCCAGGCGGATGGACTCCCGCGAGGTCACGATCGCCGCCGGGTCCGTCGGATCGTCCGGCCGGCCGTCGTCGCCGAAGGACCCGCCGGGAATCGGCTCGAGCCACGGCACCTCCCCGCGCTCGACGAGGTCGTCGGCCGGATCCGAGCTCGGCGCCCCCAGCCCCGTCGGCAGCGGCCGGCGCGACCTGCCCTCGAGCGCGGTCAGGCACACGTTGGTCGCGATGCGGTGCAGCCACGTCCGCAGCGACGAGCGGCCCCCGAAGTTCGCGTAGCCGCGCCAGGCGCGCAGGTACGTCTCCTGCACGAGGTCCTCCGCGTCGTGGATCGAGCCGCTCATCCGGTAACAGTGCGCCAGCAGCTCCCGCCGGTACGGACCGGCCAGCGTCAGAAAGTCGTCCTGCGAGTCGAGAACCTGCTCCGTCATGTCGTACCCCCGCCTGCCCGTCGCTGCCGAAGTGCAGTTACGAGCGTGAGCGTAGTCCCGGGGGCCGACAGGAAACAGGGTCTCGAACTATCTGTGCACTCCGGGTACCGTCCAGTAACTGCCCCGGCCGACAGCCCCGCCGGCAGGCAGAAGGACGAAGGTGACCCGTGCCCGACATCGCGCCCCGACCGACAGGCCCGTACGCCGGGGGACCGCCCGCGTCGGCGCTGCATGTCGACATGCCCCCGCTCGAGCGTTTCGGCCTGCGCGAGGCCGGTCGCACGGTCGTCATCGGTGTGGTGCTCCTCGTCAGCGTCCTGCTGAAACTGCTCGCCTGGCCGCTGCGGCCCGACGGCCGCGGCCCCGCCGATGCCGCTGCCGAGGGCACCGTCGATGCGTTCGAGATCCTCGGTCCCACATTCGTCAAGCTCGGCCAGCTCATGGCGTCGTCGTCCGGGGTGTTCCCCAGGCCGCTGGCCGACGCGTGCCTGCGCTGCCTCGACGACGTCGCACCCGTGCCCGCGGACCGGGCCCGCGCCGTGATCGAGGAGGATCTCGGCCATCCCGTCGGCGAACTGTTCGCCCGGTTCGACGACGTCCCGCTGGCCGCCGCGTCCGTCGGCCAGGTGCATGCGTGCGTCTTGCACGACGGCCGGGAAGCGGTCGTGAAGGTGCAGCGGCCCGGCATCGCCCACCGCATGCTCGTCGACCTGCGGGCGGCCTACGTCGGCGCGCGTCTGCTGCAGGCGTTCGAGTTCTTCCGCATCGCCAACGCCACCGCCATCATCCGCGACCTGCACTCGTCCACGATGACCGAACTCAACAGCGCGGTCGAAGCGGACCGGCAGAGCCGATTCCGGGAGTGCATCGGCGCGTTCGGGGACAACACGACCGTCACCACGCCGCAGGTGTACTGGGACTACTGCGGTCCGCGCGTGATCTGCATGGAACGGCTCCGCGGTGTGCCCATGGACCGGGTGCCCGCCGACTCGGCGATCGACACCAGTCTGCTCATCCGCCGCGGGGTGAAGGTATGGATCGAATCGGTCGTCCTGCACGGACCGTTCCACGGCGACGTGCACGCCGGCAACCTGTGGCTGCTCGACGACGGCCGTCTCGCCTTCCTGGACTTCGGCATCGTCGGTGAGCTGCCCGAGCACTGGCGCGCCATCCTGCGCGACCTGTTCCGCGCGACCGCCATCGACGGGGACTTCGCCCGTGTGGCGCGCGGCATCCGCGCACTCGGCTACACCAGCGGGCTCGACGCCGACGACGCCGAGATCGGCCGCCAGGTGGCGCAGGCGCTCGCTCCGATCCTCGGGCGCGACCTGGGACAGCTGCGGCTCAGCGACCTCATCGTCGCGCTGATCCGGCTCGGCAAGCAGTGGGGGATCGCCAGCCCGGAGGAACTGGTGCTGTTCGGCAAGCAGCTCGGCTACTTCGAGCGCTACGCCACCGCCCTCGCCCCCGGCTGGGTCATCGGCCGGGACCTGTACCTGCTGCGCAACGTCTTCCCCGAGGAGGTGGCGCGCCGCGCCGCCGAACAGGGGCTCGAGCTACCCGCCTGACACGGAGGCGCCGGGCCGCGGAGCGTGCGGACCCATCGCCCGGCTCCGCACGCCGGCGGCATGGTCCGTTCGCTCGGTTCCAGCCGGCCCGGGCGGGGCGTGGTGTGTCCGGCGCGTCAGCCCACGTGGGTGACGGGGATCGAAGCCCCGGTGACGGCGGCGCCGTCGTCGGAGAGCAGGAACCGGATCACCCGCGCGACCTCGGCCGGCCGCGACCACGAGCGCCGGTCCGCGTCGGGCATCGCCGCCCGGTTCGCGGGTGTGTCGATGACGACGGGCAGCAGCGCGTTGACCCGGACACCGTCGCCGGCGTACTCGACGGCCAGGGTCTCGGCCAGTGCGGTCACGGCAGCCTTCGACGCGACGTACGCGGCACCCCCGGCGAACGGCCGTTTCGTCGCCGCGGTGGACATGCAGACCACCGACCCGCCGCCGCCCGCGAGCAGGTGCGGCAGCGCCGCGCGGGTCACGGCGTAGGCGGTACGCAGGTTCAGATCCAGCTGGGCGTCGAGGACCTCGACGGGCGTCTCGTGTACCCGGGAGCCCGAGGTGAACCCGCCCACCAGATTCACCACGCCGAACAGCGGCGCGGAGTCGTCGGCGGCCGCGAGCGCGACGGCCTGCCGCAGCTGCGCGTCGTCCGACACGTCCGCCTCCACGAGATGCAGACTCGGATGGTCCCCGAGCCGCCCGAGTTCGGTACGAGCCACCCAGGGGACCACGACCCGCCAGCCCGCCTCGAGCAGATGCGTCGTGACGGCGGCACCGAGACCGCCGGTGCCGCCGGTGACGAGCGCGGACCGGGTCGTGGTCATCGAAGATCCTCTCGGCGAGCGGACGGATGCCCGTCCACGATAGGCGCCGGGCGCACCCGCGCATCGCGATACCGGGCTACGCGCTCCGGTTCCCGACATCGACAACCGTCCCGACGGTTGTCGACGTCCGGATCTGCACTCCGGTAGGCGAATCCGGCCCGCCGACGGAGAGGGGGCCCTACGCGGAGCGCGACGCCGCGTACGCGCCCTGCCACACCGTGTCGAACGGGGTGTGCGCCCCGACCCGGCCCTCGATACCGGCGGTGACGAAGTCCTTCGCGAGCGCGACGGCGGCCGGCACGTCGGCGCCCTTGGCGAGTTCGGCGGTCACGGCCGCGGCGAGAGTGCAGCCGGCACCCGACACCCGTTCCCGGCCGACCTTCGGCGCGGCGAGGACGGTGACCTGCTCGCCGTCGAAGAGCACGTCGACGGCATCGTCACCGGCGAGTTCGACGCCGCCCTTGGCCAGGACGTACCGCGGGCCCAGGGCATGGATGCGGCGAGCGGCCTCGACGAGGTCGTCGACGGTGTCGATGCGGTCCATCCCCGCCAGGGTGCGGGCCTCGAACAGGTTGGGGGTGACCACCGTGGCCAGGGGAAGCACGGACTCACGCAGCGCGTTGTCGGTGTCGAGCGCCGCCCCGGGTTCCTGACCCTTGCAGATCAGCACCGGGTCCAGAACGACGTGCCGCCACGACCGGCCACGCAGACCTTCGGCGACCACGTCGATCGTGGCGGGGGTGCCGAGCATGCCGATCTTGACGACGTCGAGGTCGTGGGCCGCGGTGGCCGCCTCGATCTGGTCCGCGACGACCTCGGGCGCGATCGGGACGAAGCGGTGCGACCAATTGTTGCGGGGGTCGAAGGAGACGATGCAGGTCGTGGTGCCGACGCCGTAGACGCCCAGCTCCTGAAACGTCTTCAGATCCGCCTGCAGCCCTGCGCCGCCGGTGGCTTCGGACCCGGCGATGACATAGGCGAGGTCGACCACGGTGTACTCCAATCCGATGGGGGACAGACTGCGTGCCGGACCGAGGAGCCCGCACGTCCGGGGAGACCACGGCTGTCCGCGACGTCGTCGCCGGATTCGCGACCGGTCCCGGCACCCAGGCTAGCGCGCCCGGTCCGGCGTCCCGGCCGGACGGCCCCCGCCGATGACCGGCGTCACACGCGTGTCGGTGCGGTGCGGCACCATGGGAACCGACCGGTCGAGGCCCGACGACGGAAGGTGAGTGCCCATGTGCGGTCGGTATGCGAGCACGGTCACCGATCAGGAACTGCGCTCCCTGTTCGACGTGGTGGAGACGGTGGGCGAGCCGCTGCCCCCGTCGTACAACGTCGCGCCGACGCAGACCGTGCGGGTGGTGCTCGAGCGCGCCCCGAAGGGCGAGCCCGGCGCGGAGGCGGTGCGGCAGCTCCGGTCCGCCCGGTGGGGGCTCGTGCCGTCGTGGGCGAAGGACCCGAAGATCGGCAACCGGATGATCAACGCCCGCTGCGAGACGATCACCGAGAAGCCGTCGTTCAAGGCCGCCGCCTCGCGGCGACGGTGCATCCTGCCGGCCGACGGGTACTTCGAGTGGCAGAAGCGCGAGGACGGCACCAAGATCCCGTACTTCCTGCACGGCGACGGCGTGCTCGCGATGGCGGGACTGTACGAGCTGTGGCCCGATCCGGACCTGCCCGACGACCATCCCGACAAGTGGCTGTGGACCGTCACCGTGCTGACGACGGAGGCCACCGATGCGGCCGGGCAGATCCACGAGCGGTGTCCGCTGGTGCTCCCGTCGTCCTTCCACGACGTGTGGCTCGACCCGGCCCTCACCGACCGCGACGACGTCGACGCGCTGGTCGCCTCGGTACCGGAACCTCACCTGCGTCCGTACGAGGTCAGCACCGAGGTCAACAACCCCCGCAACAACCGTCCGGAGCTGCTCGAGCCGGTGTGACGGGGCCGGGTCCCCGGGCGTCCGGGTGGCCGCACCCTCCCGGTCCGGGCAGGATGGGCACGATGCACACTCCTCGATTGGCCTGTCGACGTGCCGGTTCCGGCGAGCCGCTGCTTCTCCTGCACGGGATCGGCGCTACTCGCGACGACTTCGCCGAACTCGTTCCGCGCCTCGCCGAGCACTTCGACGTCCTGGCCGTGGACCTTCCCGGCCACGGATCGTCGCCGATGCTGCCGACCCGTCCCACCGTCGAGTCTCTCGGCGCTGCCGTCGCGGCGGACCTCGACGCCCACAGGCTGGACCGGGTGCACGTCCTGGGCAACTCCCTCGGCGGCCGTCTGGCGTTGGACCTGGCGCGGCGCGGGCGCGCCAGGTCGGTGGTGGCGCTGTCCCCGTCCGGTCTCGGATTGCCGCCGGAGCGGGCGTTCCAGGGACTGCTCATGGCCGTCGCGCGGATCGTCAACAAGGCACGCAGCCCGTTGATCGAGCGGATGTCGGACAGCGCCGTCGGGCGCACTGCGCTCACCGCCGGGCTGCGGGCCCTGCCGTGGCGCACCTCGAAGGCTGAATCCCTGTCCGTGAAGGGAGGTTTCGCGGAATCGGAAGGTTACTGGTCGATGCTGTGGAATGCCGTGCTGACGGACGTGCCGACGGGTCTCGACCGCATCTCGTGCCCCGTCACCCTCGCGCAGGGCGTGCTCGACGTCGTCGCATCCGCGCAGACGGTGCGGTACGTCCCACTGATTCCCGGGGCGCGGTTCGTGCCGCTGCCGTGGGCCGGGCACGCGCCGCAGTCGGATGCTCCCGTCGCGATCGTCGACCTCGTGCGGCGGACCGCGGCGCAGGCATGATTCCGGCGCGGGTTCCTCAGTCGATCCGGACACCGCCCGTGACGACCCAGATGCCGTCGGCCCCCTCGCGGACGGGCTGGCGTAGCTGAAGCACCACGATGCTGCCGTCCGTCCGGTCGGTCACCTCCACGGTGTGCGGGTCGGCCGTGCGCGCCTCGGTGTCGCTCCAGCCGAACCGGTCCGCCACGAACGCCTGCGCGACCAGGGACGGATCCAGCCGCCACGGCCGGCTGCCCTCGTCGACCGCACGCTGAAGTTCCCCGGCCTCCTCCGGGGTCAGGTTCTCGCCGGGAAAGGACGCGTCGGTCGGTGGAGCGGTGTCCCCGGTCGCTGTGGTCGACGAGGTGTTCGGCACGGGGGTGCTCCCAGCCGTCGTCGCCGTCACCGGTGCCGGTGACGACGCGGGCACGCCGGTGGTCGGCGCCGGGCCCGGCGGGGTGTCGCCGCACGAGGTGACCAGTCCGAGCGAGAGGGCCACTGCAGCAAGAGTTTTCGATGCTCTGAGCCGCACGCTTTCGAACCTCACGCCGTCCTCCTCGCGGTCCCGGTCACGAGGTCCTCACTGGCGGTAGGACTCGACCTCCCCGACCGGCCGCGCCTCCGCCTCGTCCGGGTCGTTGCCGAACTCGGCTTTCGCGCGGCGTTGCCGGAGCAGGTCCCAGCACTGGTCGAGGCGTTCCTCGACGGCGCGCAGGCGCTGCCGGTCCTGATCGCTCATGCCGTCGCCGCTCGACTTCGAACGCAGCGCCTTCTCCTCGTCCACCAGTTCCTCGATGTGCTGGAAGAGGTCGTTCTCGTCCATGGGAAGACTCCCTCGCTGTGGTCGTCTCCCCGGCATATCCGGCCTCCGACCCCGGTAAACCTGCGCGTTTCCGCGTTCGCCGGCTCGGGTACGTCACAGTCATGAGTATCGAAGACGGCCCCGGCGACACCCTCAGCCCCAGCGAGGGCCTCGACTCCGACGAAGTCCGCAACGACGACGGTGACGAGGTCGTGGACCCGCCGGAGGGCTGGAGCGGTGCCGACCGATTCGGCACCACGCAGCGGGAGGAACAGGAGGGCGAGTCGCTGGACCAGCGCCTCGCGGAGGAGGAGCCCGACGTGGCACCCGCGGAGCCGCTCGAACGGCCGGTCGCGGCCATGCCCGACGACGAACTGACCGAGGATGTCGTCGACGAGGTGGTCGACGGGGACGCCGCCGTCGCGGGCGGCGGTGGGAAGCACGCCGAGGTGGTCGAGGGTGTCATCGTCGAGGACTCGCGCGTCGATCGAGGGCAGATCGACGGCAGTCCCGAGGACGGCGACTCCCTCTTCCCGATCGTCGAGTGAGTCGGGCCGTGAGGACGTGCCGAAGCCGACACGGAGGGCGCCGAACCGCCGTTGGGGTGTCCGTGGGCGCATTAGCTGTCATGATCATTTGTTATGAGTGACAACTCGGGAGACGCAGGTCGCGGCGGGCTCACCGTCGGCTCGCGGGTGGTGGTGCGCCGCGGCGACGAGAAGGGCCGTGCACCCGGTGTGGTGGTCGAGGACTATGCCAGCGAGGCTGCCCAGGCCGGCGAGCAACTCGGACGGGACTGGGCGCCGGTGCGCCGTTGGGCCGTCGCGCTGGACGACGGCCGGTTGGTCTTCGCCGACGACGACGAGGTGGAGGCGGAGCCGAAGAAGGGCTGACCGCGTCACCGGAGCCGCCTGCCGACCGGGTGGTACACGGCAGTACGGAGCAACGCAGGCCCACCGCGGGGAGGGCGCCGGACCCCGGCGCCCTCCCCGCGCTGTGCAGAGCGTGCGACGGGCGTTTCGGACGCGCAGTCCGCAGCCGAAGACCGACCGGCCTATGCCTAGGTCTGCTAGGTTCATGCCTAGCAGACCTAGGCATAGGAGACCTATGTACATCGAGAAGGACCTCGTGGCCGCGTCGGCGACCCCGCTCGTGCTCGGAATCCTCGCCGAGGGCGATTCCTACGGCTACGCCATCCTCAAACGCGTCAAGGACCTGTCCGGCGGACGGATCCAGTGGACCGACGGAATGCTCTACCCCCTGCTGCACCGGCTGGAACGGTCCGGATACGTGTCGGCATCGTGGGGGAGTTCCGACACCGGACGACGACGCAAGCACTACGCGATCACCGACGCGGGACGGAGCGCGCTCGCCGAACGGCGCAGCCAGTGGGACGTGGTCGCGGACGCGCTCGACCAGGTCTGGCGCTGCGCGGAGATGCCCGCGGCCCCCGGGTGGTCGTGATGGACGCCGCGCTGGAGACGCAGATCGGCCGATGGCGAGGTTACGTCGAACGGCGTCGCGTGATCTCCACCGCCGACGCCGACGAGATGGAAGATCATCTGCGGGACCAGATCTCGGATCTGTCCGCCGCGGGTCTGGCGGCCGACGAGGCTTTCCTGGTCGCGGTCAAGCGCATGGGCAGCGTGGACGACATCTCCCGGGAGTTCGCGCGCGAGCATTCCGATCGGCTCTGGAAGCAACTCGTCCTGACGTCCGTCGCCGCGGACGGCAGCGGTCCCCGGCCCAGGCGTGAGTTGCTCGTCGTTCTCGCGCTCGCCGTCGGCGGCGCCGTCGCACTGAAGGCGGGACTGGCGACCCTGGACGAGGGCGTCGTCGCGCGCAACCTCGGCCTGCTCGTGCTCCCGTTCCTCGCCGCCTACTTCGCGTGGAAGCGCCGGATGTCGCCCCGCGGCGCCGTGGCGCTGCTGGTGCCGTTCGCGCTGGCGGCGGCCGTGACGAACGGATACCCCTTCGTCCCGAGCGGTTCGACCGAGGTGATCGTCGCGATCCACACCCCGATCGTGTTGTGGTTCGTCGTCGGTCTCGCCTACGTCGGTGGCGAGTGGCGGTCCGACCGGCGCCGGATGGACTTCATCCGGTTCACCGGCGAATGGGTCGTCTATCTCACCCTTCTCGCCCTCGGCGGGGGTGTGCTGGTGGGTCTGACGATCGGCGCGTTCGATGCGCTCGGCACGGATGCCGAGTGGGTCGTCGAGGAGTGGGTGCTGCCGTTCGGCGCGGCGGGCGCGGTCGTCGTCGCCGCCTGGCTGGTCGAGGCGAAGCAGAACGTGGTGGAGAACATCGCGCCCGTCCTCACCCGCGTGTTCACCCCCGTCACGATCGTCATGCTGCTGGTGTTGCTCGCGGCCCTCGCGACGACGGGAAGCGTCGTCGACGTCGACCGGAATCTGTTGATCCTGATGGACCTCATCCTCGTCGTCGTCCTGGGCCTGTTGCTGTACGCGGTCTCCGCCCGCGAGCCGCATCTGCCGCCCGACCTGTTCGACCGCCTGCAACTCGTCCTCGTCGTCCTTGCGCTCGTGGTCGACGTGCTCATGCTGACCGCCATGCTCACGCGAATCGCGGAGTTCGGCTTCACTCCGAACAAGGTGGCCGCACTCGGGATGAACCTGGTTCTGCTGGTCGGTCTCACCTGGTCGGCTCGGCTCCTGTTCGGGTTCGTCCGTGGCCGCCGCGGGTTCGGCTCCGTCGAACGCTGGCAGACCCGCTACCTGCCGGTCTTCGGGATCTGGGCGGCGCTGGTGGTGTGCGTGCTCCCACCCCTGTTCGACTTCGCGTGAGCGCGGGCGTTCGACTTCGCGTGAGCGCGGCCGGCCCGGCCGTCGCGGCGTCCCCCTCTTTACAACGGGTCCTCGGCACAGTAATTTGAACGATCGTTCGACCTAATCTGCTGCCTGCCGTTCCGTCGGCCGAAAGGACCTCCGCATGAGCGCACCCGAGGACGTCGTACTCTCCAGCCGCGAAGGCCACGTCACGACGTGGACGATCAACCTGCCCGAGGCGCGCAATCCGATCTCCGGCGACGACGTCGTCGAGCGGCTGGTGCAGCTCGTGGACGAGGCGAACGCGGACTACGAGACCCGCGTGGTGATCCTCACCGGCGCCGGGAGCGCGTTCTCGGCCGGCGGCAACGTCAAGGACATGGCCGACCGTACGGGGATGTTCGGGGGTGCCCCGCATCAGCTGCGGGAGGGCTACCGTCGCGGAATCCAACGGCTGCCCAAGGCGATCTACCACTGCGAGGTGCCGATCATCGCCGCCGTCAACGGTCCCGCGGTCGGCGCCGGCTGCGACCTGGCCATGATGTGCGACATGCGGATCGCCTCGAACACCGCGTTCTTCGCCGAGAGCTTCGTCAAGCTCGGCATCATCCCCGGCGACGGCGGCGCCTGGCTGCTGCCCCGCGCCATCGGTGCGGCGCGGGCCGCGGAGATGGCCTTCACCGGCGACCGCGTCGACGCCGCCACCGCGCTCGAGTGGGGCATGGTCTCCCGGGTCGTCGAACCCGGTCAGCTGCTCGCCGCCGCCGGTGAGCTCGCCGCCCGCGTCGCCTCGAACCCGCCGCACGCACTGCGCATGACCAAGAAGCTGATGCGCGAGGGGCAGCGCCAGGATCTCGACAGCATCCTCGAGCTCTCGGCGGCGTTCCAGGCCCTCTCGCACCACACCGCCGACCACGGCGAGGCCCTCTCGGCGTTCCTCGAACGCCGCAGCGGGAACTTCACCGGGAACTGACCGCCGCGCCCTCGCGGGTCGCCGCACGCAACGAAGGGAATACGGCCGTGGAGCGGACGATCTTCAGCCGGGAGCACGACGAATTCCGGTCCATGGTGCGCGATTTCATCGCGCGAGAGGTGCTGCCGCATCGCGAGGAGTGGGACGAGCTGGGCCGGCCCCCGCGCGAGTTCTTCCACCGCCTCGGTGAACTCGGCATCCTCGGCATCCAGGTGCCCGAGGAGTTCGGCGGTGGCGGCGAGGCGAGCTTCAAGTACAACGCCATCGTGTTCGAGGAAGTGGCGCGGGCCGGGGTGTCCTTCGGCTCCTACACCGTGCACTCCTGCCTGATCCTGCCGTACCTGCTCGAATACGGCACCGACGAGCAGCGGAAGCGCTGGTTGCCGGACTTCGCGTCCGGGCGGATGATGACCGCCGTCGCGATGACCGAGCCCGGCACCGGCTCCGACCTGGCCAGCATCGCCACCACCGCCACGCTGTCCGCTGACGGCTCGCACTACGTCGTCAACGGCGCGAAGACGTTCATCACCGGCGGCGTCACCGCCGACCTGGTCCTCACCGTGTGCCGCACCGCCCCGTTCGACCCGGAGGACCGTCGCGCCGGACTGTCGATCCTCTGCGTCCCCACCGACGCCCAGGGGTTCTCCGTCGGCCGCAAGCTCGACAAGCTCGGTCTGCACCAGCAGGACACCGCCGAGCTGTCGTACCAGGACGTGAAGGTGCCGGTGGAGAATCTCCTCGGCGAGGAGGGCAAGGCCTTCGGCTATCTCGCCCACAACCTGCCCCAGGAACGTCTGAGCATCGCGTTGAACCAGGTGGGCCAGGCCGCGGCCGCGATCGAGCATGCCCTCGCGTACACCCGGGACCGCACGGTGTTCGGCAAGGCGGTGGCCTCCTTCCAGAACACCAAGTTCGTTCTCGCGGAATGTTCCGCCGAGGTGCAGGCGGCGCGGGTCTTCGCCGACCACTGCCTCGAGCTGCTCGACCGGGGCGAGCTGTCGGTCGCCGACGCCGCCCGGGCGAAGCTGTTCTGCACCGAGGTCGCCGGTCGCGTGATCGACAGGTGCCTGCAGCTGCACGGCGGGTACGGCTACATCACCGAGTATCCGATCGCCCGTCTCTACGCCGACACCCGCGTCAGCCGGATCTACGGCGGCACCAGCGAAGTCATGAAGACGATCATCGCCAAGGACCTCGGCCTGTAACCGTCCCGTCAGGGCAGGTGGAAGGAGCTCGGATGTATCCCGGACGCTACGCGTCGGTCACCCCGGACAAGCCGGCGGCGATCGAGGCCGCCACCGGCCGTGTGGTGAGCTACCGTGAGCTCGAGGACCGTTCGGTGCAGTTCGCACACTGGCTCCGCGCCCACGGCCTCGGCCTCGGGGACCACCTCGCGGTGCTGTCGGTCAACGACGCCACCGCATTCGAACTATACTGGGCGGCAGTGCGTTCCGGAATGTACGTGACGTTCGTCAACACGCATCTCGCCCCCTCCGAGGTCGCCTACATCGTCGACGACTGCGACGCCACCGCCCTCGTGGTCTCCGCGCCGCTCGCCGACCTGGCCGTCGCCGTTGCCGACGACACACCGAAGGTGCGGCACCGCTTGGCATTCGGCGGCGACATACCCGGACACCTCGGATACGAAGCCGAGATCGCCGCGATGAGCACCACCCCGCCGGCCGACCAGCCCGGCGGCACGGACATGCTCTACTCGTCGGGCACGACCGGCCGGCCGAAGGGGATCAAGCCCGCGCTCAGCGGAGTGCAGGTCGGTGAGCAGGCGGCCTCCAACGCGGTCGGGCTGCTGCAGAGTTTCGGCTTCGACGACGGTTGCGTGTACTACTCCCCGGCGCCGATCTACCACGCTGCGCCGCTGCGGTTCGGGGCCGCGGCGCAGGCCCTCGGGGGCACCGCGATCGTCGCGGGCAGGTTCGACGCCGAGACCTGCCTCGCCGACCTCGAGCGCCACCGCGTCACCCACAGTCAGTGGGTGCCCACGCATTTCGTCCGGTTGCTGAAGCTGTCCGAACGGGCCCGCGGCCGCTACGATCTGTCCGCGATGCGGGTGGCCATCCACTCGGCCGCGCCGTGCCCGGTCGAGGTCAAGCGCGCCATGATCGACTGGTGGGGTGAGCGGATCTACGAGTACTACTCGTCCACCGAATCCGTCGGCAGCACCCTCGTCTCGCCGCGGGAGTGGCTCCGCAAACCCGGCACCGTGGGCCGCACCGGTCACGGCCACCCCAGCCGTGCCCACATCTGCGCCGAGGACGGAACGGAGTTGCCGCCCGGGCAGATCGGGTCGATCTACTTCGAACGTCCCGGGTACAGCTTCGAGTACCACAACGATCCGGAGAAGACGGCCGAGTCGCGCCACCCGCTCCACCCCACCTGGGCGACGACCGGGGACATCGGATATCTCGACGAGGACGGCTACCTCTTCCTCACCGACCGGGCCATGTTCACCATCATCTCCGGCGGGGTCAACATCTACCCGCAGGAGATCGAGAACGCACTCGCCTTGCACCCCAAGGTGTTCGACGTCGCAGTGATCGGCGTGCCGGACGCCGAGATGGGCGAATCGGTCCGGGCGGTCGTCCAGCCGGCGGTGGGCGTCGCCGGCGACGAGGCGCTCGCCGCCGAGTTGATCGCCTACTGCCGCGACCGCATCGCCGGGTACAAGTGCCCGCGCAGCGTCGACTTCGTCGACGCGCTGCCCCGGACGCCCACCGGCAAGCTCATCAAGGGGGCGCTGCGCCCCGTGACCGCCGGAGGTGACCGATGAGCGTCCGGCGGGGAACGTATGCACGACACGGAGACACCGTCGTCCCCTCGGAGCGGCAACGGGTGTTCATCGAGGCGGCCCGTCGCGAGTTCGTCCGCAACGGATACGGGGCCTCGTCGATCCGGACGATCGCCCAGGAAGCCGGCGTCAGCCTGTCCGCGCTGTACTACCACTACAAGAACAAGCAGGACCTGCTGCTGGCCATCCTGATCGACGGCGTCAACGCCTTCGACGCGATGTGCGACGAGGAACTCTCGCGTGTCGGGGACGACCCGGTGGAGCGACTGCGGGCCCTGGTGTTCGCCCTCGTCCGGTTCCGCACCACCTGCCAGGAGCAGAGCCTGATGATCGGCACCGAGGTCCGCAACCTGGAACCGGAGAACGCGGCGGTCTACGAGCAGCGGCGACGTTCCGGAAACGAGTTGCTGGGCAGCATCATCGAGGACGGCGTGAAATCCGGAGCGTTCACCACCCCGTACCCGGAGGATTGCCGTCGCTCGATCCTGGCGATGACGACCTCGATCGCGAACTGGTACGACCCGGACGGTCCGGACACCCCCGCCGACATCGCGGCCCGGTACGGCGACCTGGCCCTGCTGCTGCTGCAACCGCGACCCTGACCCCCTCACGGAAGAAGACGACGATGCGTACATCACTGGTGCCGTCCGCCGGTGCCCCCGACCCGAGCCTCGCCGCGTTGCGAGCCGAGGTGCGCGCCTTCCTGCGCGAGCAGATCGACGCAGGCGTGTTCACCCCCGGCGTGGACACCTGGCTCGCCCGCTGGAACACCGACTTCACCAAGGCCCTCGCCGCCCGCGGCTGGGTCGGCATGACCATCCCCACCGAGTACGGCGGGCACGGCCGCACCTTCATGGAGCGTTTCGTCGTCACCGAGGAACTCCTCGCGGTCGGCGCACCGGTCGCCGCCCAGTGGGTCGCGGACCGGCAGGCGGCGCCGTCGCTGCTCAAGTACGGCACCGAGGAGCAGAAACGGCGGTTCCTGCCCGGCATCGCCCGCGGCGAGATCTGCTGGGCCATCGGCATGAGCGAACCCGAGTCCGGATCCGACCTGGCGAGCGTGAAGACCAGGGCCGTGGAGGTCGACGGCGGCTGGCGCATCACCGGCACCAAGCTGTGGACCTCCGGCGCCCACCACGCCGACGCCTTCTTCGCGCTGGCCCGCTCCGCGCCGCTCGACCCGGCGCACCGGCACGCCGGACTGAGCCAGTTCATCGTCCTGCTGGACTCGCCCGGCGTGGAGATCCGGCCCGTGCTGTCGATGTCCGGTGAGCACCACTTCAACGAGGTCGTCCTCGACGACGTATTCGTGCCCGACGACCTCGTGCTCGGCACCGTCGGCGACGGCTGGGCGCAGGTCACCTCCGAACTCGGCTACGAGCGCAGCGGCCCGGAACGCTTCATGTCCACGTTCGGGGTGCTCGCCGGGGCGGTGGACGAGGCCGGCGCCGGCCGTCTGCCGGCCGACCCCCGCATCGGCGCGTTCGTCGGCCGGATCTTCGGCCTGCACCACATGTCCCGCGGGGTGTCCGAGGCACTGCAGCGGCACGAGAACGCGGAGGTCGCCGCGTCGGTGGTCAAGGTGCTCGGCACCCAGACCGAGGGCGACATCGCCGACCTCGCCGACGAACTGGCCGACGAGAGCGACACCGCCGGGGAGGGGTTCGCCGAACTGGTCCGAGCCGGCGTCATGCAGCGTCCCGGATTCACCCTCCGAGGCGGCACGAGTGAGATTCTGCGCGGGGTCATCGCGCGGGGATTGGGGATGCGCTGATGAGTAACGCGACTACTGGCAACGACGTCGAGATGCGCGAACTCGCGCAGATGCTCGAACAGCTCTTCGGTGAGCGCCGCGGCGACGATCACCGCCTCGACGGGCCGCTGCGTCTCGACCGCGAACTGTGGTCGACCCTGGCCGAACTCGGTCTCGCCCGGCTCACCGGTCCGGAGGCGGACGGGGGCAGTGAGGCGGGCTGGGCCGAAGCCGCCTACCTGCTCGGCGCCGCGGGCGCCGGTGCCGCGGCGGTGCCGGTTGCCGAGAACGACCTCCTCGCCGGCTGGCTGCTGCAGCTGTCCGGCTGCGAGCGCGCGGTGACCGATCCGGCGGCGGCACGCACCGCCGCCGTGCTGACCGCCGACGGCTCGGCCCGGCACGTGCCGTGGGCCCGCGACGTCGACGCCGTCGTCGTGCTGTGGGAGGCGGACGGCACGTGGCGGGTCGCCGACGTCGCCCGCGCCGACGTCGAGGTCACCGAGGCGGTCGACGTCGCGTCCGAGCCGCGCGACCACATCCGCGTCGACGTCGCCGCGCTCCCCGGTGCCGAGGTGCCGGACGGCACCGCGGAGGAGTTCCTGCGCCGGGGCGCGCTCGCCCGGGCGCTGGCGATGAGCGGCGCGATGGAGCGGGTGCTCGACCTGGTGGTCGGCCACACCACCGCCCGCGTCCAGTTCGGCCGTCCGCTCGCCAAGTTCCAGGCGGTGCAGCACCTGGTGTCGGACATCGCCGCCGAGGGGGCGCTCGCCCGCGCCGCCGCGCAGGCCGCCGTGACGATCGCCGAGGATTCCGGATTCGGCAGCGACGAAGCGGGATTCGCGATCGCCGCCGCGAAGTCCTGTGCGGGGCACGCCGCGTCGGTGGTGGTGCGCAACGCCCACCAGAGTCTCGGCGCGATCGGCTTCACCATGGAGCACGAGCTGCACCGGCACGCGAACCGGCTGCTGTCGTGGCGCCGGGAATTCGGCTCCGTCCGGTTCTGGGACGACAGGCTCACCGCGGCGGCCGTCGAGGCCGGTTCCCGGGGGCTCTGGCCGCTGATCACCGACGGCCGGCCGGAGTAGTCCGCGACCCCGCTGGACAGGGACCGCCGGTCGGGTATCGACTGTGGGGCGACGGGGCACGGGGTCCCGGACGAACGAGAAGGGGTGCACGTGCAGGACGAAGAGCAGTCCGGACCCGGGCCGGTGAACCTGCGGGACCTCGGTGGGCTGGCGCTGACCGACGGCGGCCGCACCGCCGCCGGTGTGCTGTACCGCGGCGATGCCTGCTACACCGGCGACGTGGTTCGCGGACTCCTCGCCGAGCGGCCCCCCACGACGGTCGTCGACCTGCGCTCCGACGCCGAGCGCGGCCACCGCACCTACACCTGGCCGGACGGCACGCACGTGCACCGGCTGTCGCTGCACGCGGACGCCGCGCCGGGCGGGCGCACCGGCCTCGCCGAACTCTACGGCCGCGTGGTCGACGTGGCCGCACCGCTGTTCGCCGGGCTCGTGCCGGTCGTCGCGCGGGCCGCGGGCCCGGTCCTCGTGCACTGCACCGCCGGCAAGGACCGCACCGGCCTCGCCGTCGCCGTCCTGCTGCTCGCGGCGGGGGTGGAACCGCAGGCCGTCGTCGACGACTACGTGGCCACCGACACGAACATGCCCCGTCTGTACCGTCGCTGGGAGGCCGTCGGCCTGCGCGTGGGCGGCTCGTCCCCGGGCGGTGGCCGGGCGGTACCGTCGGAACTGTTCCGCGCGCCCGCCGAGGCGATCACTCCGATCGTGGAACGCCTCGTCGCGCATCCCGGCGGGCCGGAGGCGTGGCTGATCGACCACGGCGCGCCGGAGGACGATGTGCGACGGTGGCGCTGCCGTGCCCGGGGAGAGGCCGCGACGGCATACGAAGACAGGAAGGCGCACACGCGATGAGCGAGCACAGCGAGCCGGGAAGCGAGGCATCGACGGGCCTGCCGCTGGCGGGCATCACCGTCGTCAGCCTCGAGCAGGCGGTCGCCGCCCCCATCGCGACCCGCCACCTCGCCGATCTCGGCGCCCGCGTCATCAAGATCGAACGCATCGGGGAGGGCGACTTCGCCCGCAACTACGACGCCGCCGTCCACGGGCTGGCGTCGCACTTCGTGTGGCTCAACCGCGGCAAGGAGTCGATCTGCATCGACCTCAAGGCCGCCGAGGGCCTCGCCACGGTGCGTCGCCTCGTCGACGACGCCGACGTGGTGCTCCAGAACTTCGCGCCCGGCGCGGCGGCGCGGCTCGGGCTCGGCGCCGACGAGCTGCGGCGCGCGCGGCCCGAGCTGATCGTGGTGAACATGACCGGTTACGGCACCGAGGGCCCGCTGCGCGAGCGCAAGGCCTACGACATGCTGGTCCAGGCCGAGACCGGGCTGTGCTCGATCACCGGCACCCCGGAGACCGCCACGAAGACCGGCATCCCGACCTCCGACATCGCCGCCGGCATGTACGCGCTCACGTCGATCCAGGCGGCGCTGTTCCGGCGCGAGCGCACCGGAGCGGGTGCGACGATCGACGTGTCGATGTTCGATGCGACCGTCGAGTGGCTCGGCCACCCGATGTACCTGCAGATGTATCAGGACACGCAGGTCCAGCGGATGGGTCTGAGCCACGCGTCGATCGCGCCCTACGACGCGTACCCGACCGTCGACGGGAAGATCCTCATCGGCGTGCAGAACGACCGCGGCTGGCGGGCGCTGGTCACCGAGGTGTTCGGCCGCCCGGATCTCGCCGGGCACCCGAAGTTCGCGACGAACATCCTGCGGGTGCAGCACCGCGCCGAGACCGACGCGGTCGTCGCCGAGCACACGCGCCGCTTCGAGACCGCCGAACTCGACAAACGGCTCGCCGCCGCGGGGGTACCCGCCGCCCGGCTGAACGAGATGAAGGATCTGATCGAGCACCCGCAGCTCGAGGAACGGAACCGCTGGCGGGAGGTGGGCACCGAGGCGGGCCCGGTGCGGGCCGTGCTGCCGCCCATGACGTTCTCCGACGTGGAGATGCGCATGGGGGCGGTCCCGGCGCTGGGCCAGCACACCGACGCGGTGCTCACCGATCTCGGCCTCACCGACGAGCAGATCGCCGGGCTGCGTGCCGCCGGCATCGTGCAATAGCCGGTAGCCGACCCGGCACGGTCATCGACCCGGCGCAGTGATCCACCGGCGCAGTGATCCACAGGTGCAGTACTCGAACCCGAAGGAGCCCGACGTGCCCCAGCTGTTGCAGCTCGATTCGTCCGCGAACCTCGAGACGTCCGTCTCCCGCGAGCTAACCCGTCTCTTCGCCGACACGTGGCGCCGGCGCGGACCCGGCCACACCGTGATCCAACGGGACCTGCACCGAGACCCGGTCCCGCATCTCGGGGACGCGGAACTGCACTACGCGCCACGCCTGCGGGCACCCGGCGCCTCCGTCGATCCCGCGGCGGAGGCCTTGCAGACGGAGCTGATCGCCGAGGTCCGGAGCGCCGATGCCGTCGTGATCGGTGCCCCGATGTACAACTGGTCGCTGCCGTCGACGCTGAAGGCGTGGATCGACCACATCCACGTACTCGGCACCACCGTGCCGTTCGACACCCCGGACCAGCCGTTCGCGGGCACGCCCGTCGTCGTGATCTCGAGCCGCGGGCTGGCCTACGGCCCCGGCGATCCGGACGAGGGCCTCGACCACACCGTGCCGCCGCTGCAGCAGGTGCTCGGCACGTCGCTGGGCATGGACGTCACGGTCGTGACCGCCGAATACACCCTGGCGGGACGTATTCCGGCACTGGAGCCGATGACCGAGCGCTCCACGGCAAGCCTGGACGCGGCGCGCGAACGGGTGCAGCGGCTCGCGCACGGTCTCGGCGCCTGAGCCGGGCGCGGCCGGTCCTCTCGTCGGCTCTCAGGCGAATCCGGCGGCGGCTCCGAGGTCTTCAAAGGTAGTTCCGCGCCAGTGGCTGCGCTGGGAGATGCGTCGTGTGTGGTTGGCCGACGGGCTCCCCTCACGTCCACTCGTTCGGTTCTTCCGGGCCGCGCTCGAGCGGTCGCTGTCGGTGTGATGCGTCCAAATCGCGGGTCGCTCGTCAGAGATGTCGACTTCCCAACCCAGGGGAGCGCCGTCTCGGAAGGACCCTCAGATGACGACCATCCGTGTCCACATCGCGCTCGACGCCGACGACACCGACGCACCGCCCCTCCCTGCGGGGGTGCCCCGACGTTCGGGCCGGCGACGCCGGAGCGCGCCGGCAGTGCACGTGCCCGGCACCGGTTCGGAGGCGTGAGATGAACGCCCCTGCAGTAGTAGTGGACGATCTCCATGTCGCCTACGACAAGACGTGGGCGCTCGACGGCCTCGACCTCGAGGTGCGGGCGGGCACGACGCTCGGCGTGCTCGGCCACAACGGCGCCGGTAAGACGACCTTGATTCGCGTGCTCACCACGCTGGTGCGGCCGACCGTCGGCCGGGCGCTGGTCGAGGGCCTCGACGTCGTCACCGACGCGATGGACGTGCGCCGCCGGATCGGAGTCACCGGCCAGTATGCCGGACTCGACGAGTTCCTCACTGCCCGAGAGAATTTGGAACTGATAGGCCGCCTCGCCGGTCTGCGCGGCCGGGCACGGGCTCGGGCCGACACTCTGATCGACCGGCTCGGGTTGCTCGACCTCGCGTCGCGGCGGGTCGGTGAACTCTCCGGTGGGTCACGACGTCGGGTCGACCTGGCCGCCAGCCTGGTCGGATCTCCGTCGGTACTGTTCCTCGACGAGCCGACCACCGGCCTGGATCCCATCGCCCGCAGCGCGCTGTGGGACGTCGTCGACGAACTCACCACCAACGGCACCACCGTCGTGCTCACGACCCAGTACCTCGAAGAGGCCGACCGGCTTGCCGACCACATTGTCGTGCTCAACCGGGGGCGGGTCGCCGCCCGCGGTACGCCCGCCGAGCTGAAGCGGATTGTCGGCGGCAAGGTGGTGACCGCCACGATTCCCACGCACCAGCTCGGCGGCCTGCCGTTCGGGCCCGAGACCGAGAATCCCGTCGACGGCGGTCGGGTCCGTGTCTCGCTCACCGTCGGCGACGCGATGACCGCTGCCGAACTCGTCGCCCAGCTCGCCCGGGACCGCGTCGACGTCAGCGACCTCGATGTCGCCTCGCCCAGCCTCGACGACGTCTTCACCCACCTCACCCACGACGGAGCCACCCCATGAACGCCATGCTCACCACCCGATCCGGGCGGTCACCCGCCGCAGACCAGCTCGCGGCCCTTGTGGTCCGCAATCTGCGCACCAGTGCCCGCGTCCCGCAGTTGCTGATGTTCTCGCTGACGATGCCGATGGCGATGTTGGTCCTGTTCAGTCAGGTGTTCCGCAGTGTGGCGGCCGGACCCGGTTTCCCTCCCGGGGTCAGCTACATCGACTTCCTCACCCCCGCCATGCTGGCAGTCTCCACCGTGATGGCCGGCACCAACGCGGGGGTGTCCGCGGCGATCGATCACACCAACGGCCTGCACGACCGCTTCGCCGCGCTTCCCATGCGGGCGGCGCTGCCCGGTGTGGCGCGCACGCTCAACGAAGCCGCGTTCACCCTCGCCCGGGCCGCGCTCCTCGGTGTCGCCGCCGTCGTACTCGGGTTCGAGTTCCATGGCACCGTCGTCGACGCCCTGGCCGGCATCGTCGTGCTCGCCGTGCTGGCCGCGGCGATGAGTGCCCTGTTCGGGCTCATCGGTGACCGGCTCCGCCGTCCCGATGTGGTGCAGTTCGCCGGGATGATGGTGATGATGCCGCTGATGTTCGTCTCGAGCGCGTTCGCCCCGCTCGAGACCATGCCGGGTTGGATGCAGGCCGCCGCGACGCTCAACCCGGTCGCCCACGCCACCGATGCCCTGCGCGGATACGAGCTCGGCACCGCCACGTTCGGCGACACGGCCACTGCCGTTGTCGCCGCGGTCGCGCTGTGGGCGACGGTGACGCTCCTGCCCGGCATCGCGCGCCGGTTGCGCGCGTCGGTCGCGCGTTGAGCCTGCCCACCTGGGCGGTGCGCTGCCCGGATGGTTCATACCCGCGATCGGACTGACCGTCCACGGGACTGGAAGGTCGTCGTCGGTCGAACAGATCGCTCGACTGTGTAGTCGAGAGAAGGCGCAGGAGGCGAAGATCGCGCCCTACCTGAACGACCTCGTCATGCAGCGCGGACGCACACGCCGTGGGCGCTCGAATGGGACCTGCGACGAGATCGCCACGCCGGGGGGAGTGAGCGACCGCGGGTAGGGTCAGCCGGCCGCCGACGTAGCACGGTCCGGCAGCCAGCGGACGTACCGCAGTCCGCGGCGTTCCCTCTCGGTGAGTCCGCCCCAGATTCCGTGCTGTTCCTTGTTCTTCACGGCATGGTCGCGGCACGCGATACGAACGGGGCAGGGTGCGCAGATGTCCCGGGCCGCTCGTTCCCGGCGTTGCCGCTCGCCCAGGGTCTCGCCCTCGGGGGCGTAGAAGGTGTCCGGTCCGATGAACCGGCAGCGGGCGTGCAGACGCCAGTCGGGTGCGTCGGGGGCGACGATGGGGGCCGGTGCCGGGGCAGGAGAAGTCATGTCGGTTCCGGGGTCAGGCCATGAGTGCGGTGAAGCGCCAGTCCAGCACGGCTGCCGGCGCGTCGGTGCCGCGGTGGGCGTGGACGATCGAGCGCAGTTCGAGGACGCCCCCTCCGCTGTCGAGGGGGTGGGCGGAGTCGACGTGCAGGTCGCTGGTGAGGGTGTCGCCCTCGTGGACCGGACCGGTGTGGTCGCACGAGTGCCAGCCGAGGACGGTGACGAGGTTCGGCAGCGCCCGGGTGGCCTGGGCCAGGGCGAGACCGATGGTGTGACCCCCGTACACCAGTCGCCCTGCGGCACCGACACGTTCGTCGTGGTGGGTGGCGGCGATGTTGAGGGTCAGCCGCGCCAGCTCGGGTGCGCTGGTCACGACGTCGCCGCTCGACCGCAGCACCGCACCGGCCAGCGACGGATCGAAATGCGTTCCTGGAACCCGTGTCCGGTAGGCGGCGAGATCCCAGTCGGCGGGCGCGGACCACCGCGGCGGCTCCTGCGGGCCGATCGCGGACAGGTCGTCGGCGGCCACGACGCGTTCGGGATCGGGGTTTTCGCTCAGCGGCAGCATCGCGCACCGGTAGAAGTCGAGGACGGTCCGTCCGTTCTGGTCGACGGTGTTCATCCGCAGCGCCGCCAGGCCGGTGGGTTTGCGGCCGGGCTTGACCGAATTCTCCTTCAGACCAACCACTTCGGTGGTCGTGTAGAGCGTGTCACCGAGGTGCGGGAAGCGGTGGAAGCGCAGGCCGCGGTAGAACAGGTTGGCCTTGACGTGGTGGGTGACCAGGGTGGACTGGCCGATCGCGAGATCGGTGACGAGCCCGGCGTGCGCGACGGGCCCACCGGCGACGGCCGCCGACAGGTGCGCATCGAGGGGCAGGCGCAGCCGGTCGCCGAGGATCGCCTGGTGGGCGGCGGCGAGGCCGTCGGTGATCGTGACCGCGGGGGCGGTGTCGAAGACCTGGCCGACGGTCAGCTCGTCGAAGTAGGGGCCGCCGACCTCGGTGGCGGCGTTCGCGGTGGTCATCTCAGTTCTCTCCGATCAGGGCGAGGGTGCGGCGGGCGGCGACGGCGACCGCCTCGTCGAGCATCTGTCCGTCGAGCTGGGCGGCGCCCGCGCCGCGGGCCTCGGCCTCGGCCAGGGCGGCCAGCACCCGCCGCGCCTGCTCGGCCTGCTCGTCGTTCGGGGTGAAGGCCGCTGCGGCCGAGTCGATCTGGGCAGGGTGGATGACCCACTTGCCGTCGAAGCCGAGGTCGGCGGTCCAGCGGGCGGCGTGACGGAACCGATCGTCGTCGGTGATGCCGAGGAACGGGCCGTCGATCGCCTGCACGCCCGCGGCGCGGGCGGCGTGCAGGATCCGGTCCTGCACGTACAGCCAGTGCTCGGGGGCGGCGGTGCGGGTGCGGCCGAGCGCGGCGCCGAGGTCGGCGTAACCGAGGATCACCGCGGCCAGTCGCGGGCCGGTGACGATCTCGTCGAGGCGGGTCACCCCGGCCGGCGTCTCGATCAGCGCCTGCACGGCCAGGTCGGTATCGCCTGCCGCCGTGAGGATCCGGTCGGTCTCGGCGAGGTCGGCCGGGCCCTCGACCTTGGGCACCACCACCGACGACAGGGCCGATCCGAGGGCGGCGCAGGCGCGCAGGTCGTCGGCGAACCACGGCGTGCCGGGACCGTTGACACGCACCGCGATCGTGCGACCGGTGCCGTGCGTGGACACCAGGTCGGCGACGAGGTCGCGGGCGGTGTCCTTGTGGCCGGTGGCGACGGCGTCCTCGAGGTCGAGAACCACCTCGTCGGCCGGGGAGGCCAGAGCCTTGCCGGCCTTGCGGTCGTCGGAGCCGGGGGCGACGAGCACGGCTCGCCGGCGGCGGGGCTGGGCGAGAGTCACGGATCAACCTCTGCTGTGGGGCGGTCGGGAACGCGCTAAATGTACGGCCATTGTCCGGTCCGGCGCTACCCGGAGCGGACCTATAGGCGACGGCAGGGTTGACGTATAGGCGGTTCGAGGGGTGTCGTGCGACCGGATGGTGTTGACACGGCCGGGTGCGCCACGAAAAATGGCCGTACAAATGACGGGTGGGATCGCAGGTCCCGTGTCGATTCGAGGATTTTTCCGTGAGCTACCTGAGCGACGAAGAGACCTACCTGGTCAAGACGGTGCGCGAGTTCATCGACCGGGAGGTCAAGCCGTCGGTGCAGGAGGTCGAGCACTCAGGCGAGTACCCCGAGAAGTGGATCGAGCAGATGAAGCAGATCGGGATCTACGGGCTGGCCGTGCCGGAGGAGTACGGCGGGATGCCGGTGTCGATGCCGTGCTACGCGCAGGTCACCGAGGAACTCGCCCGCGGCTGGATGAGTCTGGCCGGGGCGATGGGCGGGCACACCGTCGTCGCCAAGCTGCTGGTGCTGTTCGGCACCGAGGAGCAGAAGCAGCGTTGGCTGCCGAAGCTCGCGACCGGTGAGGTGCGCGCGACGATGGCGCTGACCGAGCCGGGCGGCGGCTCGGACCTGCAGGCGATGACCACCACCGCCCGCCGGGACGGCGACGACCTGGTGATCACTGGCGCCAAGACGTGGATCACCAACGCCCGTCGCGCCGGGCTGATCGCGCTGCTGTGCAAGACCGACCCGGCCGCCACCCCCCGGCACAAGGGCATCTCCATCGTCCTGGTCGAGCACGGGCCCGGCCTGACCGTCTCGCGGGATCTGCCCAAGCTCGGCTACAAGGGCGTCGAGTCCTGTGAGCTGAGCTTCGACGGCTACCGCGCCCCGGCGACGGCGATCCTCGGCAGCGAGCCCGGCCGGGGTTTCGGGCAGATGATGAAGGGCCTCGAGACCGGCCGCATCCAGGTCGCGTGCCGCGCCCTCGGCGTCGCCGCGGCCGCGCTCGAGGACTCCCTGGCCTACGCGCAGCAGCGCGAGAGCTTCGGCCAGCCCATCTGGAAGCACCAGTCGATCGGCAACTACCTGGCGGAGATGGCCACCAAGCTCACCGCGGCACGGCAGCTGACCCGCTACGCGGCCGAGCGCTTCGACAGTGGCGAGCGGTGCGACATGGAGGCCGGCATGGCCAAGCTGTACTGCTCGGAGATCGCGATGGAGATCGCGCTGAACGCGGTGCGCATCCACGGCGGTTACGGCTACTCCACCGAGTACGACGTCGAACGCTACTTCCGCGACGCCCCGCTGATGATCGTCGGCGAGGGCACCAACGAGATCCAGAAGGGCGTCATCGCGTCCCAACTGGTGGCCCGCGGCGGCCTGTGACCGCCCGTCACTAGGATCCGTGATCGTCATGGGCGAACGCGACACGGAACCGGCGTACGCGCAGCTGTCGCGACGGCTGCGCGAGGCCGTCGACGCCGGCGAGTACCGCGGCGGCGTGCGGCTGCCCACCGAGGCCGAACTCGCGCAGCGCTACGGACTGAGCCGGCAGACGGTGCGGCGGGCGTTCCAGGACCTCGTCGCCGACGGCGTCGTCTACCGGGTGCCCGGCCGCGGCACATTCGCCGACGAGGGCGGGCGGCGCTACCGGCGCCAGCTCGGCTCCATCGAGGACCTGCTCGACCTCGCCGCCGACACCACGATGGAGATCGTCGCGCCACTGAGACGCGGCGTGCACATCGAGGCCGCGAGCCGGCTGCGACTGGACACCGATCTGGTGCATTCGGTGGCGCTGCGCCGCGTGCACGACGGGATCCCGTTCGCGCTGACCACCGTGTACCTGCCCGATCACGTGGCCGCGCACGTGCTCGATGCCCCGGAGCTCGCGGCCGGGGCGTCGAGCCGGAACACCGTGATGGGTCTGCTCGAACCGCACCTCGAGCATCCCATCGTCGAGGCGGCACAGACGATCACCGTCGCGCGGGCCACGGACGAGGTTGCGCGCGAGCTGAACTGCACCGCGGGGCATCCCCTGCTGCGGGTGGACCGGCTGTACTCGAACGATCTGGGCGAACCCGCCGAGCTGTCCGTCAGTTACTTTCTGCCCGAGCACTACACGTATCGCGTCACCCTCCGTCGCGCCGGACACCGTCCGCAGCGGCCCTGACCCAGGAGAAACGAATCATGCGCACCTTCCACGGAATCGACGAGATCGAGGCGGCCGTCGGCGAGGATCTCGGCCACAGCGAGTGGCTCGAGATCACCCAGGAGCGGGTGAACCTGTTCGCCGAGGCGACGGGGGACCACCAGTGGATCCACGTCGACCCCGAGCGCGCGAAGGACGGACCGTTCGGCACGACCATCGCCCACGGCTACCTCACCCTCTCGCTCCTGCCCGTCCTCGGATCGCAGATCTTCGCCGCCGAGGGACTGAAGATGCGGATCAACTACGGTGCCAACAAGGTTCGATTCCCGTCGCCGGTTCCGGTGGGATCGAAGGTGCGGGCGACCGCGAAATTCACCTCGCTCGAGCGCACCGCGAAGGGCGCGAACCTCACCGTCACCTACGCCGTCGAGGCCGAGGGCGCCGAGAAGCCGGCGCTCGTCGCCGAGACCATTGCCGTGCTCGTGGCGTAACGGTCCACCAGCCTGCGGACGGACTCGGGAACCGGTACGTCGTCCGCGACCCACGGCGCGGCGACCGGACGGTCCGCGACCGTCCGCAACGGGACCACACCCGCCCACGAGCCGTCGCTCACGTCGGGCGCGGACGGGGGTGCGTCGCGGATCTTGACCGTCCACTGTCCGGCGCGGATGGGCAGGACCAGGGTGGCGGTGGCCGCCAGTTCCTTCCTGGTGTGTGCCCGGGTCTCGGTGCTGCGCCCCGGAATGAGGCCGTCCGACAGGGCATCCAGGGCGGCGGCGGACTCCTCCGCGGGCAGGGCCGTGACTTCGCCCCGGACGACGGCGGATCGGTAGTTCGCGGACGAGTGGAACAGATCCTGCGCGACGACGACACCGTCGAGGAGCGAGACGCACACGGCCACCGGCGCACCGGATGCGGCCAGGCGCAGTGCGCCCGCGCCGGTGGAGCCGTGCAGCAGGATCCGGTCGCCGTCGCGCGCGTACAGCATCGGTACCACCCACGGCAGGCCGTCGACGACGGTCGCGAAGGTGCAGGTGACGGCCGCGTCCAGCACCGCGTCGAGGTCGGCCCGTCGGGTGCGGGCCCGTTCGGGATAGCGCCTGATGTTCTCCATGCCGGTGAGTCTGTCGGTTATCCGGTCCACTGAACAGGTCCACAAAGCGCGCACAGTCCAGGACCAGTATCGTGGCGCCGTGCCCCGTGTCGCGCCCCCGGTCCATCCAGCCTTCGAACTGCCCGACACCGACGCGCCCCTCCGGCAGCGCCTCGCCGAGGCCGTCGTCGACCAGATCCGGTACGGCCGCATCCGGGTCGGCGATCCGCTGCCGTCGACCCGCGTGCTGGCCGCCGAGCTCGGGGTGTCCCGCGGGTGCGTCGTCGACGCCTACGACGAGCTGTGTGCCTCGGGATTCGCTGTGGCGCGGGCGGGTTCGGGCACGCGCGTCGCGCCCGGTGCCGACGTCGCGGCGCGGGCGCACGCCGCATCCCATCCCGTCGTGCCCGCGGCGGCGACGGAGCCGGATCCGGTGCGGCGCGCGCCCGCACTGGACCTGCGGCCGGGGATCCCGGATCCGGCGCTGATCTCGGAACCGGAGTGGCGTCGCGCGTGGCGGGCGGCCGCCGCGGCGCCGCGGGCCCTCGGCGTCGCGGATCCGGAGGCTCATCCGGATCTGCGCCGGGCGCTGGCCGACCATCTCCGGCGGACGCGGGGCCTCGCCTGCGGGGCGGACGAGATCGTCGTGCTGCCGGGCGTCGCCGCCGCGGTGCGGGTGCTCGCGATCGCGGCGCGGCTGCGAGACCGCGACGTCGCGTTCGAGGATCCGGGATACCTCCGTGCGCGACGGGCGCTCGTCGGTGAGGGCGCCCGGCCGCGTCCGGTCCCGGTGGGGGAGGACGGTCTGGATCCCGACCTGCTGCGGGACACGGACGCCGCGGTGTACTGCACGCCCGCACATCAGTATCCGTTGGGGGCGCGCATGCCCGTGTCCCACCGCGCCCGGCTCGTTGCCCGTGCCGCCGAGAGCGGAACGATCGTCGTCGAGGACGACTACGACGGGGAGTTCCGGTACGACGTGTCGGCCCTGCCGGCGCTGCGCAGCATCGACGGCGGCCGCGAGTGCGTCGCCTACGTGGGGACGGCCTCGAAGATCCTGTCGCCGGATCTGCGGCTCGCGTGGCTGATCCCACCGGCCCCGTTGCGCTCGCGCATCGCGGCGGCCGTGGCCGAGAGCGGGGAGGTGGCCGGCTCGGTCGCCGCGTCCGCGCTGGCCCGGCTGATCGAGTCGGGGGCGCTGTCTCGGCATCTGGCGCGTGCGTCCCGCACCTACCGCGCCCGTCGGGCGGCGTTCGTCGGTGCGCTTCATGGTCTCGAACGGTCCGGGGTGTCGGTGACCGGCATCGAAGCGGGTCTGCATGTGGTGCTCCGGTTTCCGGAGGGTGTCGACGACGTCGCGATCGCCGCCGCAGCGCGACGGCTCGGTGTGGAGACCGCACCCCTCAGCAGGTACAGCGCCGGCCCCGGTGGTCCGAGCGGCCTGGTGTGCGGGTATGCGCGGTTGCCGGAATCGCGGGCGGCGGCCGCCGCCGACGCGATCGGAGCCGCCCTACCCGGCGGTGTGCCCTTTGGGTTGCCCTAGCAGCCCAAAAGGCACACCGGCGGCGGAGCCGCCTGCGTGCTACGTGTTGCGGCCCCGCGCGGCGACTGCCCACCGGTCGACCGCCGTGTCCCCGGCGACGACAGTCAGGTCGTCGGCGAGGTTGACCGTGGAGCACACGTGGTTGGGGATCACCCGGAGGCGTGTGCCGAGGGTGGGGCGGTCGGAGTCGTCCGGCCACAGCACGGTGGCGTGGTGTTCGGACAGCGCGACGATGCGCGCGTCCGGGGCGCCGAGGATGCGGCCGTAGCCCGTCGCCCACGGGGCGCGGTCGGCGCCGAGCACCTTGCTGCCGGCGTCCAGCACGACGGTGTCGTCACGCGCCGACACCACCGTCGCCAACGCGGTCAGCGCGATCGCGTCCTCGTCGATCGTGCCCAGTTCGAGCTGCTGGGCGTCGCCGAAGACGTACACGCCCGGGCGCAGTTCGGTGGCGGCCGGCACGTCGAGGTGAGCGGTGGGGGTCGAGCCGCCGCTGATCACCTCGGCGTCGTGCCCGGTGGCCTCCAGGGCCGCCACCGCCCGGCTCAGCGCTGCCGCCTCGTCCGTCGCCGCGACCGCCGGCCGTCCCGGGCCGTACGAGTGCCCCGGAAAGGTGAACACGCCGCGCACCTCGAGCCCGACGGACGCCGCCGCGACGGCGACCGACCCGGCCCGCTCCGGCGCGACGCCGGTGCGGTGATGACCGCTGTCGACCTCGACGAGCACGGTCAGGCCCGGCCGGGCGTGCTCGGCGAGGGCCCGCGCGCCCTCCGCCGAGTCCACGCCCACGGTCAGCCGGACCTCCGCGGCGAGCGCGCGCAGCCGGGCACCGCGCGCGGCATCCGTCCACAGCGGATACGCGACGAACAGGTCACGGAAGCCGGCATCGGCGAAGACCTCGGCCTCGGAGACCGTCGCGACGGTGAGCCCGACGGCGCCGGCGGCGAGCTGACGCCGGGCGATCTCGACGCACTTGTGGGTCTTCGCGTGGGGGCGCAGGGCCACCCCGCGGGTACGTGCCGCGTCGGCCATCCGCGCGATGTTGCGGTCGAGGACGTCACGGTCGACGAGGAGGGCGGGGGTGGCGGGAACCGCCGGGAACGCGGGCATGGCCGCACTCTATTCGCGGCGCTGTCCCGCGCCGGTCCGCACCCCGGGTTGCCCGAAAATAGAGAGCGGTCGTCCTCTTTCTGTCTATGCTTCGTGCATCGACGTGAGGGAGATCACATGAACACGACACCGGCGCCCACCGAGTTCGACCTGGTCGTCCGCGGCGGACTGTGGTTCGACGGCACCGGCGCCCCCGGCGTGGTCCGCGACCTGGGCATCAAGGACGGGGTGGTGGCGACGGCGAGCGCCGACCCACTGCCCGTCGGACCGGGCACCGAGGTGATCGAGGCGGCCGGCCGCTGGGTGATGCCCGGCTTCGTGGACCCGCACACGCACTACGACGCCGAGGTGCTCGTCTCGCCCGGCCTGCCGGAATCGGTGCGGCACGGCGTCACCACCGTCCTCATGGGCAACTGCTCGCTCTCGACGGTGTTCGTGCCGCCGCTCGACGCCGCGGACCTGTTCAGCCGGGTCGAGGCGCTGCCCCGCGAGCACGTCCTGACGGCACTCGAACAGGGCCGGACCTGGTCGTCGCCCCGGGAGTACGTCGCCGCGCTGGACGCCCTGCCGCTCGGCCCGAACGTCGCCGCGTTCATCGGGCACTCCGACGTGCGGGCGGCCGTCCTGGGCCTGGGCCGCTCCACCGATCCCTCGAGCCGGCCGAGCCGGGCCGAACTCGCCGCGATCGAGGCCGGCGTCGAGGACGCCCTCGACGCCGGCTTCCTGGGCGTGTCCACCATGACGAATCCCTGGGACAAGCTCGACGGCGATCGCTACCGCTCCCGCACCCTGCCCTCGACCCACGCGTCGTGGTCCGAATTCCGCCGGATCCACCGCATCCTGCGCCGCCGCGGCCGCGTCCTGCAGGCTGTGCCGAACCTCAACACCAAGTACGACGTGGCCTTCTTCGCCCTCGCCACCACGGGTGTGGGCCGCAAGCCGATGAAGGCGGCCGTGCTCGCCGCCGCCGACACCAAGGCCGAGCGCTGGGTGCACCGCATCTTCGGTCCGATCGCCTTCGCCGCCAACCGGATCGGGCGCGGCGCGTTCCGGTGGCAGCACCTGCCCACCACGTTCGAGGTGTACTCCGACGGGATCGACCTCGTCGTGTTCGAGGAGTTCGGTTCGGGGCGCGCCGCGCTGCACCTGAAGGAGGAGGTCGCCCGCAACGAACTGCTGCGCGACGAGGCGTACCGGCGCTGGTTCCGGCAGGACTTCGACAAGAAGTTCTCGCCGCGCGTGTGGCACCGCGACTTCGACGACACCACCATCGTCGGGTGCCCCGACGCGTCGCTCGTCGGTCGCTCGATCGGCGACGTGGCCCGCGACCGCGCCGTGCATCCGGTGGACACCTTCCTGGACCTCGTCGTCGAGCACGGACGGAAGTTCCGCTGGCACACGGTGATCGCGAACGACCGGCCCGAGGTGGCCAACCGGCTGCTCCGGCAGCCCGGCGTGACCGTCGGCTTCTCCGACGCCGGTGCGCACCTGCGCAACATGGCGTTCTACAACTACGGCATCTGCATGCTGCGCCGCATCCACGAGTACGCACGGCGCGGCAAGCCCGTCATGCCCTTGGAATCGGCGATCCACAAGCTCACCGGCGAACTCGGCGACTTCTACGGCATCGACGCCGGGCACCTGCGCGTCGGCGACCGGGCGGACCTCGTGGTCGTCGACCCGGCCGGGCTGAACCAGGACACCGACGCCTACCACGAGGCGCCCATGCCCGAGTTCGGCGGGCTGAGCCGCATGGTCAACCGCAACGACGCCGCCGTCACCGCGACCGCGGTGGCCGGTCGCGTGGTGTTCCGCGCGGGCGAGTTCGTCCCCGGGTACGGCGCCACCGTCGGCACCGGCCGGTTCCTGCGCGCGGGCACCGACGCGCGCGGACCCGTGCCGGCGCGACGCCCCGCTCCGCCCGCCGCCGCTCCGCCCGCCGCCGCTCCGCCCGCCGCCGTTCCGCCCGCCACCGTTCCGCCCGCCACCGCCCCGGCCGGCAGCGCGGCGCCGTGACCGGGACCGCGGCACCGTCGCGCCGCACCCAGCAGCAGCGGCGCACGGCGACGATCGAACGGATCCTCGACGCGACCGTCGCGTCGCTGGGCGAGCTGGGTTACACGGCCACCACCATCGGGGAGGTGTGCCGCCGCTCGGGGGTGTCCTCCGGAGGGGTGTTCCGGCACTTCCCGACCCGGCTCGACCTGATGATCGCGGCCGCCGACGCCGTCCGCGAACGGCAGTTCGCGAACTTCCGGCTGGGGTTGACGCAACTCGGCGGGCCCGACGAAAGCCCCGAATCGGTCCGCGAGTGCCTGCGCCTGCTGCGGGCCGCGTGCCGTGCCCCGATCAACGCCGCCTGGTACGAACTGCTCGGCGCGGCGCGCACCGACCCCGCGCTGCGCGAACGCCTGGCCCCCATGGCACAGCGGTACCACGGCCGGATCGCCGAATTCGGGCGCACCCTGCCGATCGCCTCGCGATTCGAACCGGCGGAGTTCGACACGCTGCTGTTCACGCTGGTGCACCTGCTCGACGGGGAGGCCGTCGCGGCGGTGGTGCACCCGCAACCCGAGCAGGAGGAACCGCGCCTCGAACTGATGGCCCGCCTGGTGACCGGGGCCACGCCACGCAGTAGATTCAGGTAATGAGCATCGACAACGATTCGGCGCCGAAGTGGTTCGTCGAGGCCCTGTCCGCGCCGGTGGAAACGGGCAGCGTCGAGGTCGACGGCGCCTCGATCGCGTATCGCGCGTGGGGTGAGGAGGGCCGCCCCGGCATCGTGCTGGTGCACGGCGGGATGGCGCACTCGCGCTGGTGGGATCACGTCGCACCCCAGCTCGCCGAGGACCGGCGCGTCGTCGCGCTGGACATGAGCGGGCACGGGGACAGCGACCACCGCGAGCACTACTCCCTCGAGACGTGGGCGCGCGAGGTGCTCGCGGCGGCGCAGGCGGGTGGGATCGCCGGAGCGCCGGTCCTGGTCGGGCACAGCATGGGCGGGATCGTGTCCTTCGTGGCCTCTCACCTGTACGGCGACCGGCTGGACGGGGTGATGATCCTCGACTCGCCGATCCGGGACCTGACGCCCGAGGAGATCGAGATGCGCGCTCAGGTGGCCCGCGAGCGCAGCGGCACGAAGGTGTATCCGACGGCGGAGGAGGCGATGGCCCGTTTCCGGCTCGTCCCGCCGCAGGACACCGCCGAGCCGTACGTGCTCGAGCACATCGCCCGTCAGTCCATGCGGCAGGTGCCCGGCGGCTGGAGCTGGAAGTTCGACGCCCTGCGGATGACGAAGGACCGGCGCACCAGCCTCGAGAGCTTCGAGGCGAAGTGCCGCGTCGCCTATTTCCGTTCCGAGAACGGGATCGTCGCCCTCGATCTGCTCGGTCGCATGCGGCCGCAGTTCGGTCCGGGTGCGCTCGTGGCCGAACTGCCCGCCGCGGGGCACCATCCGATGATCGACCAGCCGCTCGCGGTGGTGACCGCCGTGCGGACGGTCCTGGCCGGATGGGCGGCGCCGTGAACCCGCTGCGTCCCGTCGCGGTGCAGCTCGGCCGGCAACCGTGGCTGCCGCGGTTCACCCCGCAGATCGTCACCGTCGACCACACCCTCCAGCGGGTGACGTCCGGCCGGGTCACGCTGTTGACGCTCGCCGGGCTGCCGGAACTGGTGCTCACGGTCCGCGGCCGCAAGAGCGGGGTGGAGCGCCGCACCCCCCTGCTGTGCGCTCCGCGCGACGACGGCTGGCTCGTCGCCGGAAGCAACTGGGGGATGCCCGAACTGCCGGGCTGGGCGCACAACCTCGAGGCCGCCGACGAGGCACTGGTGACCTACCGGGGGGAGGACACCGTGGTCGTGCCGCGCCGCGCGCGCGGCGTCGAGCGCGACGTGCACTGGGAGGTGCTGGTGCAGGTGTGGCCCAATTACGAGCTGTACGCCCGGCGCACCGAGCGGGAGATCCCGGTCTACCTGTTGACACCGAAGGACTGAGGGACTCACCGCCCTCGGGGTCCACGGAAATTCCTGCGCCGAACCGGAATTCGCCCCCGCCGCGGCGCGAGCGGATTCCGGATCGGCGAGCAGATCCGGAACGGCTCCTGCAGCCCGGTACCCGGACGGCCGTGCGTCGGGGCCGTCAGCCGGCGCGCATCGCGGAATGCATCGCCTCGTAGGCGGCCTTCTCGGCGTCGCGCTGCCGGACGCGCCGGGGGTTCTCGAGGTCGCCCGGCAGGCCGTTGCGCTCGAGCCGGCGACGACGGTTCTGTGCCATGTAGGCGGCGGAGAAGAACAGGGCGAGCGCGACGCCGAGCCCCATCGTCGACAGGCGCAGCCACACCGGGCCGGGTAGCAGCAGGAAGGCGGCGTACAGCGGGAGGAACGGGATCTGGCTGCGGATCATGTGGCGGGCGACGGCGTGGTCGCCGACCAGGTCGTTGCGCACCCATTCGCGCATCGAGGCCGGGAGGGGACGGCCGAAGGCGTAGGCGAGCCATTGGAACGGTCCGGGGCGGGTGTGCATTCTCTCGGGCCTTTCGTGCGGGAGTGGCACCTCGGAGTCTAGACATTTAGATAGTGCGTTAACTAATAGCAGGCTAAATATGTCCGACGTCACGCTCACGCCGCGCCGGCCTGTGTACCTTTTCGAGAACGTGTTCTATATTTCGTTCATGTACGAGTGGTCCGACACCGATCTCATGTTCCGTGACGCCCTGCGCGGATTCATCGAAAAGGAGATCCGCCCGCACGTGGATCGGCTCGAGAGCGGTGAGCTGCCGCCCTACGACATCATCCGCAAGCTGTTCGCCGCCTTCGGCATCGACGAGCTCGCCCGCGACGGCCTGAACAAGGCCCTCGCCCGGGAGGAGGCCGGTGAGGTGCCGTCGGCAAAGTCGGGTGGCGGCATGGGCTCGGGCGGCATGGCGGCCCTGCTCAACAGCGAGATCGCCGGCGTCAGCCTCGGGCTCGTCGCCTCGATGGGGGTCAGCCTCGGTCTCACCGCCGGCACCATCCGCAGCCGCGGCACCCTCGCCCAGAAGAAGCGGTGGCTGCCCGAACTCGTGACGTTCGAGAAGGTCGGCGCCTGGGCCATCACCGAACCCGACTCCGGGTCGGACGCCTTCGGGGGGATGAAGTCCACGGTCCGGCGCGACGGCGAGGACTACATCCTCAACGGGCAGAAGACGTTCATCACCAACGGTCCCTACGCCGACGTCGTCGTCGTGTACGCCAAGCTCGACGAGGGTGACCCGAGCGTCGACCGGCGCGACCGCAAGGTGCTGGCCTTCGTGCTCGAGAAGGGCATGGAGGGGCTCACCCAGAGTCCGCCGTTCAAGAAGATGGGCATGAACTCCTCACCCACCGGCGAGCTGTTCTTCGACAACGTGCGCCTCACGCGCGACCGGCTGCTCGGTGAGACCGAGGAGGGTGGCCGCAGCGACGGCAAGGAGAGCGCGCGGGAGTCGTTCGCCGCCGAGCGGATCGGCATCGCCTACCTGGCCCTCGGCATCATCGAGGAGTGCCTGCGCCTGTGCAAGGACTACGCGCGCAGCCGCACCCTGTGGGGCCGCGAGATCGCGCAGTTCCAGCTGATCCAGCTCAAGCTCGCCGAGATGGAGATCGCCCGCATCAACGTCCGCAACATGGTGTTCAGCGCCATCGAGCGTGCCGAGGCCGGTAAGCCCGTCGCTCTCGCCGAGGCGTCGGCGATGAAGCTGTACTCCTCGCGTGCGGCCACCGAGGTCGCGATGGAGGCGGTGCAGCTCTTCGGCGGCAACGGCTACATGGCCGAGTACCGCGTCGAGCAGCTCGCGCGGGACGCGAAGTCGCTGATGATCTACGCGGGCAGCAACGAGATCCAGGTGACGCACATCGCCAAGGGTCTGCTCTCCGGGTGACCGCGGTCCGGGCCGCGCCGTGCGGTCCCGGTACCCGGGACAGGTATCTGCACTCGGGCTGCAGGTTCCACTATCGTGTCGCCATGCCCGAGCTCATGCCGGACTCGCCCGACGTCGACCCCGTACCGGCCGACGCGACACCCTTCCCCGACCCGGTCCTCGCGGCCCCCCACACCACCGGTGTCACCGTCGAGGAATGGCTCGTTCCCGGCGCGCTCGGCGACCCCGAGGTGCCCGTGCGGATACACACGCCCGACGCCTGTCCGGACGGCAACCCCGCGGCGCGGCCCGTCGTGCTCGAGATCCCCGGCCGCGGATCGGGCCCCGGCAGCGCCGCCCCCGACGAGGCCTTCGCCGCCGCCGTCGCCCGCGCGACCGGCGCGATCGTCGTCTCCGTCGACTACCGGCTCGTGCCCGAGGACCCTCCCGCTGCGGCGGACGACTGCTACGCGGTCCTCGAGTGGGTTGCCTCCGGCGCGGCCTGCCTGGACATGGATCCGGACCGCATCGTCGTCCTCGGCGACGCCGCAGGCGGCGCCCTCGCCGCGGCCGTCGCCCTGCGGGCACGGGACGAGGACGGCCCGCACATCGCGCTGCAGGCCCTGCTCGAACCCGAACTCGACGACCGGACCGGCTCCGTGCGCGACGGTGCCGCCGGACGGGACGACCTCGACGCCACCCGGGACCGGCGGCACCACCTCGGCGGCCGGGAGGCCACCGAGCAGTCCGGGCCCGCGCACCGGATCGACCTGACCGGACTGCCGTCGACCTACCTCGCCGTCGACGAGCACGGCCCCTTCCGGGACGCGGCAACCGACTACGCCCGACGGCTCCTGCAGGCCGGCGTGCCCGTCGAACTGCACTGCCACCGCGGCGCGTTCCCCGGATCCCTCCTCGCCCGGGATGCCGGCGCCCGTGCCACTCGCGCGCTGTGCGACGCGATCGTCCGGGCCACGGCCCGCACCCCCGTTCTCGATCCCGACTGAACCGCCCCCCCGCGCGGCGCCGCGCTCCTCGGTGACACAGGCCCTGGCACAATTGGGTTCGCCGCACCGGTTGGGAGGAGCCGGTCGGCGACACGGGAGGAGAGACACGTGACCGTCACCGACGGACGCGTCGCGCGGGCCGAACGGACCCGCCACGCAGTGATAGAGGCACACATCGCCCTGATCGAGGCCGGGGAGCTGAAACCGACGGGGGCGCAGATCGCCGCCCGGGCCGGGGTCTCGCTCCGGGCGCTGTGGGCGAACTTCAACGATCTGGAGACGCTGTTCGCGGAGACCGGGGCGGAGTTGCTGCGGCGACAGGACTCCGCGTTCGCCCCGGTCCCCGTCGACCTGCCGCTCGGCGAGCGGATCGACGCGTTCTGCCGGCAGCGCGCCGAACTGCTCGAACTGATGGCGCCGTTCGCGCGCTCGTCCGCGATGAGAGCGCCGCAGTCCGAACGGATCCGGCGAAACAAGTTGCGGCACATCGCCCGGGTGGTCGAAGAGGTCGACGCGCTGTTCGCGGCGGAGCTGACCGCGCTCGACCCGTCGCACCGGGGCCGGCTGGTGCGGTCCGTGGCGGTGGCGAGCACCTGGGGATCGTGGGTGGCGCTGCGCGACGTGCTCGGCCTGCCGGTCGCCGAAGCCACCGAGCTGATGAAGCACACCGTCACCGCGCTGTTGTCCGAGGCCCGCCCGCCGGCACTGTCCGAGGCCCGCTCGCCGGCACTGTCCGAGGCCGGCTCGCCGGCACTGTCCGAGGCCGGCTCGCCGGCACTGTCGGAGGCACACCCGTCGGAGGCACGCCGGCCGGCGTCGTGCTGAGACCGGTCAGGGGGTCAGCCGGTAGAACCGCCAGAACCCGAAGTCCTCGATCGGCAGCACCGACACGTCCGAGAAGCCCGCGTCGAGCGCATACCGGCGCAGGGTGTCCGCGCGCATCACCGTGCCGGTTCCCGCGCTCGGCGGATGGCTCATGCCGTCCGGCAGGCAGCACACGATGCTGAACCCGTACATCAGCCGCTCGACCTCGTCGCCGGGCGCGGTGAACCGGTCGGCGACGGCCTCGTCCATGACGACCATGACACCGTCGGGCGCGAGTGCACCCCGCACCGCGGAGAGCACCTCGACGGGGCGCGGCATGTCGTGGACGCACTCGAAGGCGAACGCGGCGGTGAAGCGTTCGTGGGGCAGGCCGGCCGCGTCGGCCTCGACGACGGTGACCCGGTCGGCGACGTCGGGGCACGCCGCGACGTTCGTCCGGGCCAGGGCGACCGTCGCCGGATCTATGTCGACGGCGAACAACCGGGCCTGCGGGTACGCGCGGGCCAGCGCGATCGTGGACCATGCTCCGCCACAGCCGATGTCGGCGATCACGGCCCCCGGCCGGCGTAGCAGGGCGTCCAGGTCCGGCACGGACGCCAGGGCACCCGGAAGCGCCTTCTCGTACCACGGCCGGTTCATGTCCGCCTGGCTCTCGCGCGCATCGGTGCCGAGCTGCGCCCAGCTCACGCCGCCGCCGGTGCGGTAGGCGTCGAGCAGAGCCGGGAGTTGCACGGACACCCCGGCGAACATGCGGGCCAGCGGCCCGAGGTAGTTGAGACTCTGCTCGTCGGTGAGGACCTCGGCCACCGCGGGCGGGAGCGTGAAGCGCGGCGGATCGTCGTCGTCGACCTCGAGCAGACCGGTCACCGCCTGCTGCTCGAGCCACTCGCGGGCGTAGCGCGGGTCGGTTCCGGTGCGCGTCGCGAGTTCGTCGGCGGCGGCGGGGCCGTCGGTGACGAGGCTGCGGTACCAGCCGAGCCGGTCGCCGAGGTAGATCGCGATCAGATCGACGGCGCCGAGCGCGGAGTCGAGGACGCGCTGAGCAGCGGTGTCGACGGGGGAGACGGTGTGCGTCACGGTGGGGCCTTCCGGAGGGGACAGGGGTGATTCCGAGAGTCCTCCGACTCCGGGCGGCGGACAACACCCCCTTGGGGGCCGAATGTGACATCCCGTCGATCAGCGGGCTGTTGCGAAATCGCCGAGGGTCCGCGACCGCGAACCAAAGCGCCGGTCCCGGGGCGGGGTCTCCCGCCCCGGGACCACCGCCTCACACAGCGGCCGGCAACCCGCCCCCACCCACCGCAGCG
>Ga0255338_1001319_pt1 | contig 48241 bp, 45 predicted proteins | sample MeOH1_35cm_T4_19_FD_203715 | JGI IMG/M metagenome (GOLD analysis project Ga0255338, IMG submission 203715) | Sandy soil microbial communities from University of British Columbia, Vancouver, Canada - MeOH1_35cm_T4_195 | ecosystem: Engineered > Artificial ecosystem > Sand microcosm > Unclassified ...
AACTCGATCGCATCCAGCAGCAGGTGAACCATGTCCGTGTCGGAAACCCAATCCGACATGTCCACCGGAAGAAGAAACCGCTGTCGCCGATCCGGTTCGCGATAGAAGTTCGCCATCTCTTCCCCCTAACGTTGCCTGTGCCAAGGGAATCAGCACGCCGTCATTGGCCCAAGCGGTCAGCCTCGGTCGAGGTGGCGATTCTGCAACAGGCTGATAATGCCATGCATTTTGCCGGCAGAGATGAGGCACTCGGCCCTGCCGCCAGCCGCTCAGCCGCGTCGAGAGCGCGGCTGGCGATGCTGCGGTCAGGCTCCACCACAACTGCCTCGCCGGAGGAAGTCCAGAACGAGGCCATTGAAGGCGTCCGCATGTTCCCATTGGACCCAGTGGCCGCACCTGTTGAAGATGTGCATCTCCGAACGCGAAATGCCGGCGAGGAGCCGTAGGCCAAGATCGATCGGCATGAAGCGGTCGTCCTGCCCCCAGATGATGAGCGTCTCCGCCTTGATTTCGCCCAGGCGCGGGCCCTGATCGGGAAACTGTCGGGGGTTGGCCTCGATGCTCTTCACGAAGTTTTCGAGATGGTCGCGGCGGGTGAGCATGTTGTCGAGGCGGGTCTGGAGCAAATCCTCCGTAAGGCTCGATGAATCAAAGACGAAGACGTCCATCATCCCGCGCAGATTCTCCAAGCTCGGCTCCCTGTAGAGGCGCTGCAGCAGCTTGATCCCCTCGGCCGGCATCGGCACGAACAGACTCTGCCCGCCGGTGCCGCCGCCCATCGCGATCAGCTTCCCCACCCGGTTCGGATGGGCGAGGGCGAAGGCGACCGCGCTGTGACCGCCCATGGAGTTCCCGATCAGGTGGACGCGCTCGATGGACAGGGCATCGAGCAGCCCCTTGAGCGCCCGCGCATTGAGGTCCGACCGCGAGCCGGTGCACACGACGGGATCGCTCTTGCTCCACCCGGGACAATCCATCACCACGACGCGATAACCGGCGCCCGTGAGCGGGGCGACGTTGCGATTGAAGTTGGCCCAGCCGCTTGCCCCGGGGCCGGAACCGTGCAGCATGACGACGGTTTCAGCCCCTTCGCCAATATCGTGATAGTGGAGGCGCAGGCTGAGATCGACGTCCTCGATCTGGACGAACCTGCTGGTGGGCTGCTCGGTGAGGTGCGTGTGCATGTGCAGAGTGTCCATTCCGGTTGGGTGATACAGGAGCAGTGCGCAGACGGGCCTCCGGGCACGCTCCTGCGGGGTCTTTCGCCATGAGCGGCGGGATGGGCGGCGAGCCGCGCCGGCGAAGACCGCCCCGGCCCGCACGCGCTGGAAGCGTCGCGATCAAGCCGCCCCGTGGACGGCCCTGATCTGGAGAAATTCCTCGACCCCGAAGCGGCCGTTCTCGCGTCCGAAGCCGGACTTTCGAAAGCCCCAGAACCACAACTATTTGATCCACAAGGAAATTCTGCGGCGCCCCGTTCAGGCTGACCTGGCCGGTCCACAGGCGCCTGACGACGGCAAGGGCGCTCTCGTGCTCGCCGCACACGCTTCCAGAAAGCCCATAGGGGATACCGTTCGCGACGCCGACCGCCTCCTCAACACCGTCGACGGGGATGATTGACAGCACGGGGCCGAATATCTCTTCCCGGGCGATCCCCATGTCTGGCCTGACATCGGAGAATATGGTGGGACGAATGTAGAAGCCGCGCGCCTCCTCCTCCGGCTGCTCCTCCCCGCCGGCGAGGAGATGGGCACCTTCGGCAAAGCCCGAGTGGATGAAGTACCGGACCCGGTCACGCTGGCTGCGCGTCGCCTGCGGCCCGAGGCGGGTCATCTCGTCCCGGGGATCGCCGAGGGTACACCCCCGCACCGCTTCTCGGCACAGCGCCTCGATCTCCGGTAGCCGCGACCTTGGAACGATGAGACGCGTCTGAGCGATGCACGTCTGTCCGCTGTTAGCAAGGCAGGACGTGACCACGGCCGGGACGGCCCTGTTGTCGAGCGGAGCGTCGTCGAGGAGGATCGCCGCGGACTTTCCTCCAAGCTCCAGCGCTACGCGCTTGCCCCCGCGCCCCGCGCCCTCCGCGACGGCGCACCCGACCGCCTCCGAACCCGTGAAGCTCACCATGTCGACGAGGGGGTGACGACACAGCGCCGCGCCGATCGTCGGACCGCCCCAGACCATGTTGAACGCGCCGGCCGGAAGGCCCGCCGCGTCGAGCACGCGGGCAAACAGGACGGCGGTCGACGGCACGATTTCGCTCGGCTTCAGGACGACGGTGCAGCCCGCCGCCAAGGCCGCGATCACCTTGGCCACGATCTGATGGAGCAGTGCGTTCCACGGCGTGATCGTGGCGACAACGCCCACCGGCGCCTTGTCGACGAGCAAAGTCCCGCAAGGCTCGCTCCGCGTCATCGTCCGGACGTGGTCGATGGCGACCGCTGCGTTCTTCAGCGGCATCGACACCTGGAGCAGACGGCCAAACCAGACGGGAACGCCGATCTCGGCCGTCAACCGATCATACTCATCCCGACAAAAAGCCCTTGCCATAGGGGGCAGCCACATTTGAATCAAAGGCCGCTGCCGTTGGCAAGCACCTTTGAGTCACGATCATCCAGCTCTGGTATAAGGCCCGCCCACGTCAGGCGGGTGGATCAGGAGGTGAGCGAGCGCTTCAGGCTGAGCTTGTCGATCTTGCCGGTGAAGTTCCGCGGTAGCTCATTCACGACCACGACCCGCTTGGGCACCTCCATCGAGGAAAGCTGCCCGCGGCAGAACTGCGCAACGTCATCGAGGTCGATCCGGGCGGCGGGGTCGTGCGCCACTAGGAACGCCACCACGATCTCGCCCCAGACCGGATCCGGCGCACCCACCACCGCGACTTCCTTCACCCCAGGGTGACGGGCGATCACCTCTTCCACCGAGGTGGGATAGATGTTCGCTCCACCACTGATGATGAGGAAGCTCTTACGGTCGCGCAGGTAGAGATAGCCCTCCTCGTCGAGGTAGCCCATGTCGTGGGTGACGAACCAGCCGCCGTCCATCAGGACGCGTCCGGTCAGTTCCGGCTGTTTGTGGTAGCCGTTCATGAGGCAGGGCCCGCGCAGCCAGACGGTGCCGATCTCGCCAAGCGCTACCGGGTTGCCGTCGTCGTCGCGGACCGACGCTTCGAAATGCGGCGCAATGCGGCCCGCGGAGGTGAGGAGGGCGGGCTTGTCCTGCAGACCGCGGATATGGTCCCCGTGCTGGAGCGTCGCCACCCAGGTCACCTCGGTCATCCCGTAGATCTGGACGAGCTTGCAGTCGAACGTCGCCAAGGTCCGGCGGATCAGTTGGGGCGTGATCGGTCCGCCGCCATAGACGAGTCGATTGAGGGAGGAGAGGTCGTAGTGGCGTGTGGCATATTCGTCGAGCAGCCGAACCAGCACCGTTGGCACGACCAACACCACCGTGACACGGAGGCGTTCGATATCAGACAGGAACGATTGGATCTGGAACTGCCCATCCGGGATGACCATAGTCATCCCGTTTGCGAGCCCGGACGAGTTGCCGATCAGCACGACCCAGGAGGATTGGTTGGGGCGATACCACACGTCGTCCGGCGAGACGCCGATTGCAAGCATCGTCTCCTTCATCGCCGTGGCGACGGCCCGCTCGTTGAGCAGCACACCCTTGGGCGAGCCGGTCGTGCCCGAAGTGTAGGTGCAGAGGACCGGTTCGGTGCCGGAATAGGCGACCGGTTCCAGGCCGTCGCCGGCTTCGGCCAGCAGCGTCTCGTAATCGAGCGCGATCCCATGCTCCTCACCGAAGCCGACGATATGGCAGCCGATCTCGTCGAGCCGCGCCGCGATGCCAGGGAGACTGGCGACGCAATGACTGTCAACCACGAGCACCTTGGGGCGGCAGTCCGTGATGATGTGGAGCATCTCGCGCGCCGAATAACGCCAGTTGATGCCCACGCGGACCGTGCCCGCCTTGATCGAGGCGAACCAGTGTTCGTACACTTCAATGCGTTCCTGGGCGAGGATCGCAACGGTATCGCCGCGCTCGGCGCCGAGCGCGCGCAGCACGCAAGCGAACCGGGTTGAGCGTCGGTCCATCTCGCTCCAGGTCGCGCTGCGGCGCCCCTGGATGAAGGCAGTCTTGGACGGGAAGTTGCGACTGCAGGCGGCGATCATCTCTGGTAACATACTATTCTTCCTATGCAACGCCGGGCGGCAAAGAGGGCGAGGCGAAACTGACCTTCGGAGCGCCGATGGTCTTGTCGCCCCAGCGCGACCCCTCGCGTCCGAACACGATGATCAGCACGACCACGCCAAGCATCAGCGACACTCCGATCGCGCCAAAGGCGATGGCGAAGCTGCCCGTCGTGACCTTCAGCCAGCCGACGAAGATCGGGCCGAAAAAGCCGGCGGTCGCACCCACCGAGCTGATCGCGGCAACCCCGACGGCGCGGACGTTCTCGCTCAGGAAGCTCCGGCTCAGGGTCCAGAATAGGCTGAGCGCGCTGTAGATGCCGATCGACGCGGCGCAGAGCAGCACGATGGTCAGGAGGACGCTACTGTTGGTGCGCGGCAGCAGGATCATGCTGATGCCGCCGATCAGGCCGCAGGCCAAGATGTGCACCCGACGCTCGTGGAAGTAGTCGGAGGCGTAGCTCACCCCCATGGTGCCGGCTGCGGCCACGAGCGAAGCGAAGCCGATGATCCAGCCGACCGAGCGGATGCTCTCTCCCGGGATCGCCTTCACGAGCGTCGGCTGCCACAAGATGATCGCGTTGAGCGAGAGGAAGATCGTGAAATAGCTGAACAGCAGAAGATAGAACCCCGGGTGGCGCAGCAGGGCGGCAAGTTGCCGGCCGACATGCTCGGGAGCGCGCCGCGGCCCCGCGTCGATCAGGCTCTTCTCCTCGGGCGACAGCCAGGTCACGTCCGAAGGGCGGTCGCTGAGCCAGAAGAAGGCGCAGATGCCGCAGACGACGGCCGGAAGGCCGGTTATCAGGAACAGCCACTGCCAGCCATGGAAGCCGAGTGCGCCGTCCAGGTCGGACATGATCCATCCCGAGAGCGGACCGTTCACCACGCCGGTGATCGGCACCGCGATCAGCACCCAACTTGTCGCGCTGCCTAGCCGACGCTCGGGGAACCACAGGCTGAGGTAGAAAATCAGCCCTGGCAGGAACCCGGCTTCCGCCGCGCCGAGCAGGAATCGTAGCACGTACAAATGCCATGCGGTCGAGATGAACATCATCAGCGCGGTGATCGCGCCCCATAGCACCATGATGCGCGAGATCGTCCGGCGCGCGCCGATCCGCTCAAGCCAGACGTTGCTGGGGATTTCAAACATGACATAGCCGACAGTCAGAATGCCCGCGGCTAAGCCGAATGCCTGATCGTCGATGTGCAGGTCCTGTAGGAACTGCAGTTTGGCGAACGAGATGTTGAAGCGGTCGATCTGCGCCATCACGTAGCACAGGAACAGGAATGGTAGCAGGCGCCAACTTATCTTCCTGAACAACGCGTCTTCCTTGCCTTTATCGGCAAGGATTGTATTCTTAGGCATAGTTTCCTCCAAATGTCATTGTTCTTCAAGCTTGACGTAGATTGTGTCTCCCTGGGTGACGATCGCGTAGGTGTTCAGGGCTTCCGTCGCCGGGAACTGCACCGCCGAGCCGGTCACGACGTTGAAGCGACCGGAGTGGAATGGGCACTCGATTTCCTCGCCATCGAGGAACCCCTCGCAAAGCGAGGCGTCGCCATGCGTGCAGGTATCGTCGACGGCGAAAAGCTTTCCCTCGACCAGGAACACACCGATCGGCCGCCGGCCCGGCACGTCGATGCGCCGGCACTCCTCCTTGCCGGCATCCGCGACGGCGCAGATCCGGATCAGTACGACAGTGCCGCTCATGGCACTAATTAGATAAGGAAGGCGAGGCTGGGGATGGGTTCGCCGCCATTCACCAGCACCACCTTCTTGAAGAACATCCGCAGGCCGGATTCGCTGCGCCGCAGCTTGTGCTCCACGCGCCCGGCCCAGATGACAACCCGCTCGGTGGACTGCATTTGCATCTCGAACAGTGCGAAGTTCGAACCAACGTGATATTCTGTTTCGCTAATCCTCCGCGGCTGGATGTTGGCGAGGAGGCGGCGCATCTGCGAAACGGGCGTCTGACTGTGCCGCGTGCCGGTGCGGAGCTGGCGCAGCCGGGTTGCGAGGCGGGCGCGATTGTCGTTGATAATCGAAACGTCCCGCTGCGGGTCGAAGTCGCCCTCGCCACGCGGCACCCAGTATATCATGTCGTTGTCAAGCAGCTCCTCCCATTCCTTGTAGCGGGATTCGTCCGCGAGCCTCGCCTCCAGATAGAGAAACTCCTGAATCTCATTCCACTCACAGAAGTTGTCGAGATGAGACGCGTCAGACATGAGCTACCTCCTTGGCTGCGCCATTTGCGAAAAGCTCCTTGTAGAAGCCCCAGAAGCCGCGGTTGGGGGTCTCGTCGGAGTAGTGGGATACGATGGTGCCGTCCTCGCGGGCCTGCTCGCGCTCAAGGCCGCGGGTAAGGTCAAGCCAGAGCGGCGTGCTCTTCAGCGCGCGCCACTGGCGCTCAGAGATGATGGCGTCGTCGGCGAGGAGGAACGCAGAGGGGCCAAGCGCCACCTCACCCTGGCGCAGGATGCGCTCGTTCACCTCGCGCGGCACCCCTTTGTAATAGAGCGGCGTGTGCCAGTTGACGCACTTGTCCACGCTCAACGGCTGGATCATCGTCACGGCGGTTTCGGCGATGAACAGGTTCGGGAAGATGTAGCTGTGCGGCGGCCCCTCGCGCAGCGCCTCGTCGGCGGCGGCTTGGCCATAGGCTTCATGCATCAGCCGCGTGTATTCGGGGTAGCGGTCGGGTTCCGTACCGAGCCACACCAAGGGCTTGCGGTAGGTGGGCGCGTAATCAATCTCGGCGTGGCCGTTGCCGAGATCGCGGACGACCGCCTCCAGCTTCGCCTCGTTGGACACGAGCACGTTGTCATACTTGTATTGAACTTTGATGCCGCGAGCGAACGAATCGTGGACGAAGTTAACATGATATCCATCCGTATTGTTCTCTACCAGCATCTTCCAGTTGCTGTAGAACTCGTGCCGAACCCATCCGCCGGTCAGGTCGATCTCGCCGACCGGAGAGAGCCGCACGCAGCGGTCGATCACGCGGCGGCCGCCGGGGCCGAGATGCTCCTCGAGCGCGATCGGGGCTTCGGCAAAGGTCGCGAAGATGAAGCCGCCGTAGCTCGCCACCTTCGCCTTGCGCAGATCGAACGCGCTGCGCTCCTTCGGAAAGCCAACGGGAAACGGGACATCAATGAGGTCGCCGCCCAGGCTGAACACCCATCCATGGTACTGGCATGCAAAGGTGGTCTTGCGGCCGGCGCGCTCCTGGCACAGCAGGTTGCCGCGATGGGTGCAGCGGTTGGCCATGACGGAAACCGAGCCGTCGCGCGCCCGGACGACAAGGACCTGCTCGAGGCCCATCGTGCGGCGTAGGAAGCTGCCTCGCTCGGTCAGCTCCGATTCATGAGCAACAAACACCCATCCGTTGCGGAAGATCGTGTCCATCTCCCGCTCGAAGATGCTCTCGTCCGTGTAAAGAGCGCTGTGGATCGAACTGTCCCTGACGAGCGATGGGATGTCGCTGGTGTCGTTTTGCATGTCTTTCCTCCTGAATATTGATTTTGAAGCGAATCTACGGGTAGCGGCGACCTGTCCGCCCGATCACCTCGCGAGGCCGTCCCACCAAGGGCAGAACCCCTGCGACTTTTGGAAATTGCCGTTCAGGACATGGACCGGAGCGCGAACGCCCTTCGCCGCCGCCTCCAGACGCATGCGCAGCGCCTCCTCCCGACCCTCCTGGCTCAACCAGCTGCGTTCGTGACCCCACAAGCTCGGCCCATCCACGAGTTCGACCGGCTGAATTGCTCCCATCTCGACGTCTCGCCCGCCCCACCCATACTCGACCAGAACGTTGGAGGGCGTATTCAGATAGAACGAAGTCATCAAGTCATTCGAATGTCTGCCGAGCGTGACGCTGACCTGATCAGGATTCGTCAAAGCAATATCGTACCCCTGACCCACGTCGTCCAGGAAGTACAGTTCGAACATCAGATGATGAATCCCGTTACGCCCGGTCTCAATGAGTGCAATGCTGTGATGTCTGGCGTTGACGTGGAGAAAATTGGCGCGAAATGGCCTGAGAACGAAATCACTGAGCTTGAAATCGAGAAGATCTCGATAGAAAGGGTAGGCAAGGTCGAGATTCTTGACTGTTAGTGCGACGTGCCCGAGCCCAAGAGGGCCAGTGCGAAATCCAGAGATTGCGCGGCCCGGACGGAACGGCTCGATGGCGACGTCCTGCCCGTAGAAGACCTCAAGCCGGTTGCCGGAAGGGTCAGAAAAGGAAATCAGCTCGCGCACGAAGCGCTGATCCGCCAGCCCCGCGGGCTCGCGATTGACGCGCACACCTGCATCCTCAAGCCGCGCCGCCAAGCGATTGAACTCTTCCGAACCGGCCACCTCCCACCCAAAGATGCCTGACCCGGCCGGTAACGCCTCATCGATGAATACGCGCTGCTTCTTGTCATCCATGCGAAGGGACAGGCTCGTGCGGGTCTGATCGACGACCTGCAGGCCCATCATGTTCCTGGCGAGCGAGGGCCAGTCGGAAAGAGCCTTCGTCGCTACGCCAACGTAGCCGAAAGACAAAATTGTCAAGCTTCCATCCCTCCTTGTTTCGCCATTCTTGAGCGGATGAGGCCGGCTGGGCGGTAACAATTCCGGCAGAAGAATCTTTCAAGCCGTACGACAATGGCTGACGGCCGTTTTGATGTCAATTCTGAATAATGAGATTTTACCTTTGACCGATATCGTGTTGGCATGCAAAAATGATAAAAATGCGATAATATGAGATATGACAGATCTGCCATTGGGAGGTTGAAATGACCAGGGGCGAAATTGCTGGCAGCTGGAAGATCGTTTCGTGGGAGCAGCGCTACGATGATGGTCGGCTCACGTTTCCCATGGGGGAGCATCTCTATGGGCGGATCGAATACACAAACCATCATGTATTCGTTATGATATCCTGCGCCGATCGCCCTAAATTTTCCACAGGCGGCCAGTGGAATGCTTCCAATGAAGAAAAGGCGCAGGCTTATAATTCATGCCTTTGTTACTCCGGTACGTATGAAGTCGCCGGAGACACGGTGATCCACCATATTGACATCAGCCTTTTCCCCAACTGGGTGGGGGCGCAGCAGCGGCGCCACGCCGCGATCGTTGACGGACGGCTGTTGCTCGCGGCGCGGCTTGAGGAGGGCTCCGCGGAGGCGCGGACCGCGCGGCTGGTTTGGGAACGCGCGTGACATGAATGCTCAACGCTCGGAGTGCAAGTACCATGAGTGAGAACAGCCAACGGGTCGCCGACATGATTTTCGCAGCTCAGTCTTCCCGAACGCCCTGCGCGCCGGTGCGTGACCTCCTGCCGCCCCGCGATCTGTCCGCCGCCTACGCTGCACAGGAGATCAACACAAAACGCCTCCTCGCGCAGGGACGCCGCCTTGTCGGAAGAAAGATCGGTCTGACCTCGCTGGCAGTTCAGCGGCAGCTTGGCGTCGATCAGCCAGACTACGGGATGCTGTTCGATGACACGGCTGTACCGGACGGCTGGGAGGTGTCCCCTGGCCGGCTCATTCAGCCGAAGGTCGAGGCGGAGCTGGCGTTTGTCATCGGCCGCGACCTGGACGACGACAGAATCACCGTGGTCGATGTGCTGCGGGCCATCGAGTTCGGCCTGCCGGCCATCGAAATCGTCGATTCACGGATCGCGGACTGGCAGATCGGCATCCTCGATACCATCGCCGACAATGCATCTTCCGGCCTCTACGTGGTCGGGGCTTCGCCGAAGAAGCTGGACGGGGTCGAACTGCGACAGGTCGGCATGATTCTGCAGCGCAGGGGCGAGCCAGTGTCCTACGGTGCCGGCGCCGCCTGCCTCGGAGATCCGCTGTCCGCGGTGCTTTGGCTGGCACAGACCATGGCCCGCGCCGGGCGGCCGCTGAAGGCGGGCGATACGGTCTTGTCGGGTGCGCTGGGGCCGATGGTGACGGTCCAGTGGGGGGACGTCTTCGAGGCGCGCATTTCCGGGTTCGGCTCGGTCCGCGCCGCCTTTGCAAGGGAGCAGGCGTGATGGGGAAGGTTTCTTGCGCGATCATCGGTTCCGGAAACATCGGCGCCGACCTGATGATCAAGATCATGCGCACATCGAAGCACCTTGCGATGGGGGCGATGGTCGGCATCGATCCCAATTCCGACGGGCTGGCGCGCGCTGCGCGCCTGGGTGTGCCGACGACACACGAGGGAGTCGAGGGTCTGACCCGGCTTCCGAATTACGCTGACATCCGGATCGTCTTCGATGCGACCTCCGCCAAGGCGCACCTGCATAACAATGCGCTTTTGCAACAGGCCGGCAAGAAGGTGATCGATCTCACGCCGGCGGCGATCGGCCCGTTCACCATCCCGGTCATCAATGGCGAGGCCAATCTCGACGAGGCCAACGTGAACATGGTGACGTGCGGCGGTCAGGCGACGATCCCCATCGTCCACGCCGTCCGGCGCGCGACGGATCGGGTGGTCTGGGGCGAGATCGTCGCCTCCATCTCCTCGAAGTCGGCGGGGCCTGGAACGCGGGCGAACATCGACGAGTTCACCGAGACCACCTCCAAGGCCATCGAGGCGCTCGGCGGCGCCGAGCGCGGGAAGGCGGTCATCATCCTCAATCCCGCCGAGCCGCCGCTCATCATGCGCGACACGGTCTTCACCCTCTCCCAAGGCGGCACGCGCGAGGCCATCGAGCTGTCGATCCTCGACATGGTCGCGGCCGTGCAGAAGTACGTTCCGGGTTATCGGCTGAAGCAGAAGGTGCAGTTCGAGGAGATCGGGAACAATGCGCCGGTGCGCATTCCCGGCCTCGGGCCGGTGTCCGGGCTGAAGACCACGGTCTTCCTGGAGGTCGAGGGCGCCGCCCACTACCTGCCGGCCTACGCTGGAAATCTCGACATCATGACCTCGGCCGCCCTGACGATGGCGGATCGTTGGGCGGAAAAGCAACTCGCCAAGGAGGCCGCGTGATGGCTCGCCCTAACAAGCAGAAGATCTATATCCAGGACGTGACCCTGCGCGACGGGATGCACGCCGTCCGCCATCAATACGGCATGGACGCGGTGCGCAAGATCACCCGCACCCTGGACAGGGCCAAGGTCGATTCGATCGAGATCAGCCATGGCGACGGCATCGCAGGGTCGACTTTCAACTACGGCTTCGGCGCCCATGACGATGTCGATTGGGTTGCGGCCGTGGCCGAGGAATGCAGCCACGCCGTCGTCGCGGTGTTGCTGATCCCCGGCATCGGCACCGTTCATGACCTCAAGCGCATGTATGATGCGGGAGCACGCAGCGTGCGAATCTGCACCCATTGTACCGAAGCCGACGTCTCCCGGCAGCATATAGAAGTCGCTCGCGAGATGGGGATGGACACCGTCGGCTTTCTGATGATGGCGCACATGACGACGACGGAAAATCTCGTTGCACAGGCGCTTCTCATGGAGAGCTACGGCGCCGAATGCGTCTATGTCACGGATTCGGCCGGGGCACTGCTGCCGGGGGACTACGCCGAAAAGGTGGCGGCGTTGCGCGCGGAGCTGAAGCCCGAGACCGAGGTGGGCGTGCATACCCATCACAATCTCACCCTGGCCGTCGCCAATGCCGTAGCCGGCATCGAGAAAGGCGCGGTGCGGGTAGATGCCTCCCTTGCGGGGATGGGCGCCGGAGCGGGAAATGCGCCGCTGGAGGCGGTCGTGGCGGTTCTCGATCGCATGGGCATTGAATCCGGCTGCGACCTTCATCTGCTCATGGACGCCGCCGACGATCTCGTCCGTCCGCTTCAGGACCGCCCGGTCCGCGTCGACCGGGAGAGCCTGTCGCTGGGATATGCGGGGGTCTATTCCAGCTTCCTGCGTCACGCCGAAAATGCCTCCCAGCTCTATGGCGCCGACACGCGCGACATCCTGACTGAGCTTGGCAAGCGGCGCATGGTTGGCGGACAGGAGGACATGATCGTCGATGTGGCTCTCGACATCCTGAGCCAGCGTGAGGCCCCCACCACTGTGGGGGAATAACCAAAGGCGAGGATGCCAATGATGACGACGGCACAAATCGTAACGTCGCCGGAGGTCGCTAATCGGGTCGACCTTCAGGGCGTCGAAACCAACTATCACGACATCGGCTCGGGCGAGCCGGTCGTGCTCATCCATGGCTCCGGCCCCGGTGTCAGCGCTTGGGCGAACTGGCGGCTGGTGATTCCGGAGGTGGGAAAGCGGGCGCGCGTCATTGCGCCGGACATGGCCGGCTTCGGATATACGCGGACGCCTGACGATTGGGTTGCAACTCCGGCCGCGTGGGCAGAGCAAGTGGTCCGGCTTCTCGACGCGCTGAATGTTCCGAAGGCCGCCGTCATCGGCAATTCGTTTGGCGGGTCCATCGCTCTTCATCTAGCCCATCTGCATCCAGACCGGGTCGGCAAGATCGTCCTGATGGGTGCGGTCGGGGTGAGCTTCCCGATCACCGAGGGGCTGGAGAAGGTCTGGGGATATGAGCCCTCGGAAGACGCGATGCGCGATCTGATGCGAGTCTTCGCCTTCGATCATTCAATGATCACGGATGATCTCGTCACGATGCGCTACCGCGCAAGCATTCGACACGATGTCCAGCAGCGCTTTTCGAGCCTGTTCCCGGCGCCGCGCCAACGCTGGGTGGACGCCTTGGCGCTGTCTGAGGTGGAACTGTCCCGGATCACCGCGCCGACCCTCCTGATCCATGGCGTGGATGACCTCGTTATCCCCTTCGAGGCTTCAGTGCGCCTGTCGAAGATCCTCCCGAACGCAGTGCTCCACCCAGTGCAGAAGTGCGGGCACTGGGTGCAGATCGAACATACGCGCGAGTTCCTCTCCGCAGTCGACGCCTTTCTGTTTCCGTCCTGCTGAGATTGAGGGGGGATGCGGGCGGCTGTACTATCTAGACATTTCTATAATATGGAAATTTTGATACCAAGTTTTCGTTGAGGAGGGAGAATTTAAGTGACAATGTCAAAATACAGAAATGGACGGATTAGCGATGCAAGCGACGGCCGATAGTGATCACTACGCTGGTGGAGAGAAGTCGCCGATCGTGGTGGTCGGCGCGGGGCAGGCCGGCGCGCGGGTGTGCTTGGCTTTGCGCGCCGGTGGCCATGCCGGCCCGCTGATCCTGCTCGGCACCGAGGCGCACGCCCCCTATGAGCGGCCGGCGCTCTCCAAGCGCCTGTTGACCGATCAGGACGGCGGCGAGCCCGATTGGGTCCAGCCCGTAGCCTCATATGCGGCGCTCGGCGTGGATTTCCGCCCCAGTACGGCGGTGGTGCGCCTGCACCCGGAGCAGCACCTCGTCGTGCTCGAGGGTGGGGCCGCGTTGCCCTACGGCCGGCTGATCCTGGCGACCGGCGCGCGGCCGCGCCGTCTGCCGGGACTCGAAGCCGGGCCGGTGCCGCTCTGCTATCTGCGGACACTCGAGGACGCGAGGGCACTGCGCGTTGCCGCGGCGCCGGGCAGCCGGGTCGTGCTGGCCGGCGGCGGCCTGATTGGGCTTGAACTCGCCGCCGCGCTGACCGTCCTGCAATGCAGGGTGACGGTGGTCGAGGCGCGCGACCAGTTGTGCGCGCGCAGCCTCAGCCGCTCGGTCGCGCAGTATCTCAGCCGCGCGCACCGCCGGCGCGGTGTGGAGGTGATCCTCGGACGCACCTTGGACCGCACTGAGACGGCCTCCGGCCAGGGCTGTGCGGTGCTCGACGACGGCCGCCGGCTCGAGGCGGATCTCGTCGTGGCGGCCATCGGCGTCGTCCCGAATGTCGAGTTGGCGGAGGAGGCCGGGCTCGCGGTGCGCGACGGGATTGTGGTGGACGAGCACGGCCGAACCAGCTCGCCGGACATCTACGCGATCGGCGACGCGACGTTCCAGGTGAGGCGGGAGCGGCGATTGGAGAGCTGGAGCAACGCCAACACCCAGGCGGAGGCTGCGGCCTTGCATATTCTCGGCAAACAGCCTACCGCCACCCCGCCGGAATGGTTCTGGACCGATCAGTACAATCTAAATGTGCAGGTCGTCGGCCGTGCCGAAGGCGAGGAGATTTGGCGTGGGGCCCCGGAGGCGGACCGTTTCACCGTGTTCCACGTGCGCGACGGGGCGCTGCTCGGGGCGACCGCGGTCAATACCGGGCGGGACATCGCGCAGGTGCGGCGGGCGCTCGCGGGTGGAGCCGCGATTGACGTCGCCGCGCTGGCCGATCCGGTGCGTCCGTTGTGCGAGGCGTTCGCGCTGGCGCGCGGCCCGGCGGTGCCATAAGGCCGGAAACCGGATCCAGGTTGGCCCCGCGGCTCCCGAGGCGATGTCCGCACGCGTTCACGGACCCTTTGTGGCCATCGTCGACCTTGGGGGGCAGCCGGGTTTCTGCAAGTTGGTCGCCCGGATGCAGCCCGCCCTCGCTGTGGACGCGCTGTTGTCGAACCCGAGCTTCGGGGGGCGGGGGATGCGCTGCCCATCCATGAGCCAGTACGGCTGCCGTGGCGACGAGATCGCTTCTTTGCAGAAGCGCGGAATCCTCTCTTGGCCGGAATGATCAGCGGCGCAGGCCCGGAATGACCGAAACCGCCCCGAATGAGCACAGAAAGGACAGGAATGTACGACCGCATTGCTGACATGGCGAACGCTTTGGTTCGGGCCCGTACCGACCTAATCCAGATCCCATCGCTGAACGAAACCGATGGGCTCACTGCGGTCGAGGACGCCTATGCCGTCCAGAACGCGTCGAGCGCGACATGGCGCGCGCAGGGGCGCCGCAGCATCGGCTGGAAGATTGGACTCACGTCTAAGGCGGTGCAGGCGCAACTCGGCATCGACCTGCCCGATTTCGGCACGTTGTGGGCGGACTATGCGTTCAGCGAGGGCGAGGTGGTCCACACGCGTTGCTTCAAGCAGCCGAAGTTCGAGCTGGAGGTCGCCTTCGTGCTGAACCGCCGCATCGACGACCCGCTTCTCCCTATGTACGAGATCATGCGCAGGGTCGAATACCCGGTGGCCGCAGTGGAGATCGTCGACTCCGCCATCCGCGACTGGAAGATCAAGGTCGCCGACACTGTGACCGACAACGCATCCGGCGGTGGCATCCTGATCGGGCTCGGCGCCCGGCAGTTGACCGATCTCGACCAGCGCTTGGTCGGCGGCATCCTCTCCCGTAACGGGGGGGTCTCGCGCGGGCTCAGCGCGGACTACATGAGACATCCCTTGAACGCCGTGCTCTGGCTCGCGCGCACGATGGCCGCGCTGGGCCTGCCGCTACAAGACGGAGATCTCGTGATGTCGGGCGCGCTTGGTCCCACGCTGCCGGTGGTCGCTGGCGAAGTCTATCTCGCGGGGTTCGCACCCATCCAGGTCGCCTTCGACGACGGGAGGGTCGGAAGTTGATCCGGCCCTTTCAGCCCGGCGCCCGGCGAGGCACAACACTGGGGGGCGGCGGAGACAGGCGCTGGAGGACCGGGCGCGAGCCGCCGATGGCCGCGATCGCCGGGCTCGGCTTCAGCGCGATCTCTCGGCGCGAAATCGGCACGCCGCGTGATCTCGCGATCGACGCCATCATTGCTTCGGTGGCCGATTGCGGCCTGAAGCTGACCGATCTCGACGGGTTGCTCGTCACATGCACCCCGGCGGCCCCCCCAAACACGGTGCCGCTGCGCCTCTCGGATGATCTCGGCCTCGGCGACCTCACGCTGACCGGGAACATCCAGGTCGAGGGCGCATCAGTCGTCGCCGCCCTGCAGCATGCGAGCCTTTGCATCCGTCACGGCATGGCGAAGGTGGTGGCCTGCGTGTTCGCCGACGCGCCGCTGCGCCCTGGCCAGGAGAGGGGCAGCGCGGCCTACAACCGGGCTATGCCGCTCTCGGGCCTGGGCCTTTGGGACGCCGAGCACGGGCTGTTCGGGGCCGCCGGGGCCTATGCGCTTGCCGCCAGCCGTTACCTTCATGTCCATAGCTTGCCCGACGACGCGTTCGGCCCTTATGCTGTCGCGTGCCGTCGCTGGGCGGCGGACAATCCGCAGGCCATGCTGCGCACGCCGATCGACCTAGCGGATTACCGGGACTCCCCCTTAGTGGCGGCGCCGTTCCGAGTGCTCGATTGCGCCTATCCCGTAAACGGCGCGATCGCGATCGTGGTCACCGGCTGCGATCGGGCTGCCGGGCTTCTGCGACCGCCCGTCTACCTGCACGCCTTCGCGCAGTGCCATCCCGGATCCGGCAACATGAGCGGCCTCGAGCCGGAGCTCGATTCCGGCGCCCGCGTTGCCGCGCAAGGGCTGTGGCGGGCCACCGGGCTGGGCCCGGCGCAGGTGGAGATGGCGCAGTTCTACGATCCCTTCTCCTACGTGCCGTTGCTCGCGCTCGAGGAATACGGGCTGTGTCCGCCCGGCGAGGCCACCCGCTTCGTCGCCGACGGCCACACCGCGCCCGGCGGCACGCTGCCGGTGAACACCGGGGGCGGCCATCTCTCCGGATTCTACCTGCAGGGCATGACCCCCGTGGCGGAAGCCGTCATCCAGGCGCGCGGCCACGGGGGGGCGCGTCAGTCCGCGCGCAACAACGTTATCCTAGTGACCGGGGCCGGCGGGCGCCTCGACTATCACGCGAGCATGCTGGTCAGCCCCCATGCGGAGATCTGACATGAGCGAACGCGACACCGAGTTCCACCGCCGTTTCGAAGGGTTCCGTGCCCGGGGCGAACTCCGCTATCCGAGCTGCCCAGAGTGCGGGACGATCCTGCGCTACGCGCAGCGCCTTTGCCCGGCGCACCCGCTTGCCGAGCCGCAATTTCTGCTGGCCAGCGGGCGCGCCAAGGTCCATTCTGCGGTGGATTACCACACCAGCTATACTCAGGATCTTCCGGCGCCGTACCGTCTCGGCCTGATCGAGCTCGAGGAGGGCCCCCGCCTGCTTGGTATCCTGCTGTCCGGGGACGGTGCCCCTATCCAGGTCGGCGGCCGCGTGCGCGTTGGATTCGACGAGGCCGGCCGCTTGGTCGCCTGGCCCGCAGAGGCGGGCGACGATCGCGCCGAAGCCTAGGCTACCCCTTGGAGTGTCCGTTTCGCGGCGCAATCGACGAACGCTTGGTGGGCGCCTCAGGCGGTCTGAAGCAGCTATCACGAGAGCATCGATAATCTCACCGCGGCCGACGTCTACTTCGGCCGTGACCAGGCCATCCTCCTCGAGCGCGAAAGGATCAAACGCCAGACCCTGCAGCAGCGCCGCTTGCAGCACCACGCAAAGGCCGCTTAACCTCAAAACCCAGATGAACCAGAACCTCCGTTCCTGAGACACCAAAACAGTCTCAAATCATCTGACGACGGACACTTCCAGACAAGCGGAATTCTGGGCCAGGTCGCTGTCGCCGTGCTCATGCGATCCGCTGGAATGGCTGGTCTCGATCGGGGCGTGGTGCCCTTTCCCACCGCTCGATACCATCAAGGTGTTCGCAATACCCCATCCCGTGCTTGTCACCGAAAAGGCGAGCACGGTCAGAAGAATCGCGAATGAGCGAAGCGAAAGCATCATATCACGTTGCAAATTACGGGTGACGCCGTGAATGGCAAGGACCATTTTGGCGTCATGTAAAAAAGCTTCGACGCTGGTCCTCGGCAGTCACACGAAAATCCCTTGCAAGGCTTTCGCTTTATCACCGAGAACATCAACACCACGACATCCGGCGGCCGCCTGGTCTTCCACGTATTCGGGGCTCTAGTCCGGATTATGCACCAGGGTTGGCGGGCATAGCCTAAGCTGATCGGGGTGCAGCGGGAACCAATGCGCCCGCGACCCCGTCAGCGCCCACGTTGATCCTGCTCAAGGCGGTCCTTTCATGCGCACCTACTATGAGGCATAGTTCGCCGGTGAGGCGATGGGGCATATGATCAAGCTCAGGTCCGCAGCGGGGTGGGTGAAAGTGCTACCAGCGATCCTGGTGGCACTGGCCATGCTGTTCGCGCCCATCGCCAACGCCTATTCCGCGCCATGCCACGACGAGGATTCGGCATACGCCGTAGCGGTGGATCATCCGCACCAGATCGCCTCGCCTGATCCCGCGGATCATCATTCGGACGAGCCGACCCAACCCGCTGACCACGGAAAGTGCTGCAGCGTCTCCTGCAGCGTCTATGTGCCCGTGGCCGACGGCGCGGATTTGCACGTTCTGGATCTGACCTTTGTGCGACAGCCCTTTGATCTCGCCAACCAGGCCGCAGACGGCCTGGCGGTCTTGCCCGGCCTCGATCCCCCGCGTTTCCAGAGCTGATAGCGGTCTCAACGCATTTCAGGCGTGAGACGGACGCGCGAAGCGGCACCCCTTGAGGGTGCCGGCGCGTCGACGCGCCGCAAGATGCCCCCGAAATCAGCGTCGGTCTCATGCCGATGGGGAAACGAGGACCTTTCCATGTATGGTCGCGACACGCTTGCCGAGCCTATGGCCGGCACGGCTGCGCTCGGGCAATCCGGACCGACGGGCACCGGAGCCCCGCAGCAAACCCGCAATGCCCAAGCGGGCGCCTTCTTCAGCGACCCCGGAACTTTCGCTCGCGATGTCCTGTCCTATGGCAGGGACGCGGCCGAGCGCTGGATCCTGTTCTGGGACACGCTTCGCCAGCGGGCCGACAACATGCTGGCGCACGAGCGCGCCGGAAAGCCGCCGCTGCTCGACTTCGACTATGAAGTCCTGCTCGATGCCCGCCGGTTTGAGCGTCCGGCAAATTATGCGCTCCTGCGCGTGACCCGCGTCGGAGATCAATGCCTGGACGATTGCCTGGACGCTGCCAAGCTGCCGGTGGTGATCCTCGATCCGCGGGCCGGCCACGGACCGGGGATCGGCGGCTTCAGGCAGGACTCCGAGGTCGGCCTCGCCCTGCATCAGGGGCATCCCGTCTATTTCGTCACCTTCTATCCCGAGCCTGCCGCAGGGCAGACGCTCGCCGACGTGCTTCACGTGCTGCGGCGGTTCGTCGAGGAGGTGTCACGCCGCCATTCCGGCGCCGCGCCCGTGCTCTACGGGAATTGCCAGGCCGGCTGGGCGGTGACGCTGCTCGCCGCGGACTGCGAGGGGCTGACGGGTCCCGTCGTTCTCAACGGGACCCCTTTGTCCTACTGGGCCGGCGAGAGCGGCATCAACCCGATGCGCATCGCGGCGGGCTTCGAAGGCGGCGCATGGCTGACGCACTTCCTCGCCGATCTCGGGGACGGCCGCTTCGACGGCGCCTTCCTGGTGCAGAACTTCGAAGGGCTGAAGCCCGAGGCGGTGTGGGAGAAGTACGCGAACCTCTATGCCCACATGGACACGGAGCGGGAGCGGTTCCTCACCTTCGAGCGCTGGTGGGGCGGCTACTACTTCCTGAGCCGCGAGGAGATCCTCGCCATCGTCGAGAACCTCTTCGTCGGCAACCGGCTCGAGGAGGGGCGCCTGCGCATCTGCGCGGGGTGCCACGCGGACCTCAGGCGCATCCGCAACCCGCTCGTGATCTTCGCCTCCTATGGCGACGACATCACCCCGCCCCATCAAGCGCTTGGCTGGATACCGGTCGTGTACCGGGACACCGACGACCTGAAGGCGGCGGGCCAGCGCATCGTCTATCTCGTCAACCGCCATGTCGGGCATCTCGGCATCTTCGTTTCCGCCAAGGTCGCGCGGCTCGAGCACCGGGCGATCCTGCAGAGCCTGCCGCGGATCGAGGCCCTTCCGCCCGGCCTCTACGAGATGAAGATCGACAATCCCTCGGGCGATCCCGATTGCCGCGACGGTGGCTACGCTGTCCACTTCAAGGCGCGTGAGGTTTGCGACATCCGCTTCCCCCGGCAGGACGATGCCTTCGAGCGCGTGCGCGACCTCTCCGAGCGCAACGAAGCCTTCTACAGCACTTTCGTTAGCCCCTGGGTGCAGACACTGACGACGCCATGGTCTGCGGCGCTGCTGGAGACGCTGCATCCCATGCGCACGAGCCGGCACCTCCTGTCGGAAGGCTTCCTGCCCTGGATGCACGGTGTCCGCTGGCTTGCGACGCAACTCGCTGCGGACCGGCATCCGGCCGCACCGGACAATCCCTTCAAGGTGCAGGAGGAACACATCTTCTCCCGTGTCACCGAGGCGATCGCACAGGGACGGCGCCTGCGGGACGCGGTGTGGGAGCGCGCCTTCGACGAGCTCTACAGCGGCGCGGGCAGTACCCGCCCGGTCGATATGGAACCACAGGACAGGAGCGAGAACACAAGGCCGCAAGACACACGGAGCGGTTTGGATTTCCAGGCGGCGGGCATCAGCCGCGCCGCAGCAACAAGAGGGAACTGACCATGACGACGTTTCACAATCTGATGCTCGCCAGCGCGCTGCTGCTTGCTACGCCGGGCTTCGCCGAGGACGCGCACCATCCGCCGGAGGCCCAGCCTGCTGCGCCCCAACCCACGGCGCCCTTGGCGGTCACGCCCACGCCGCAGCCGCCTCAAGCCGCCCCGGCGCCCGGTGGTCCTCAAGGCATGATGGGGATGATGGGTCAGGGCGGCATGGGCATGATGGGAGGCGGAAACACAGGGGCCGGCATGGGGATGATGGGCGGAGCCGCCGCCGGCGCCATGGGGATGGGCCAGATGATGGATCCCGGCCGGATCACAGGGCGCATCGCCTTCCTGAAGGCCGAACTGAAGATCACCGACGCCCAGCAGCCCCTGTGGAGTGCGTTCACGGAGGCGCTCAAGGCCAACCGCGCCATGATGGGCGACATGCAGGAGATGATGATGGCCGCGCAGGGCGGCGGCGCCCCGACCGTGCTGCAGCGGATCGACGGTCACGAGCGCATGCTTGTCGCCCGTCTCGAAGCGGTACGGCGCCTCAAGGCCGCGCTCGGGCCGCTCTATGCGTCGTTCGACGAGGCACAGAAGCGCACGGCGGACCAGCTCATGATGCCGGGCGGAATGGGGCCCATGTGAGCGTCGTGACCATGTGAGCGTCGTGACCATGTGAGCGTCGAGTCCAGTGAGGATCGAGCCCTTGGGCGGATCGGCATGAACGCGGCCGGTCCGCCTCGAGCAGGCGGGAGGATCATATGTCTTTGCATGACGACACCAGCCATATGCCGCGACCCGGCAACGACAACGGCGCACATCCCCCTCACCGGGGGTTCTGGCGCTCGCCCGGTGGCATCGTTGCCATCGGCTTTCTTCTCGCGGCGGGCTTCCTGTTGCTCTCGGAGCATCGTGCCCATGCGCTGGGATACCTGCCCTTCCTCCTGCTGCTCGCCTGCCCGCTGATGCACATGTTCATGCATCACGGCCATGGCCACCATGCGGGACACTCACGGAGCAGGCCGGGGCCGGGGCCCGAAGGGGATGTCCGATGACCGAAACGCCGGCCTACGGCCTTTGGGGCCTCGTCATCCTCAACTCGGTGGTCTTCATCCTGTTCGCCGCGAGCTTCACCCGGCTCAGGACGCCGCGGGACTGGCGCACCCTCGGGGCGTTCTCGGCCTTCGTCGTCGCCCTGTTCACCGAGATGTATGGGTTTCCGCTGACCATCTACCTCCTGTCGGGATGGCTCGGCCGGCAGTTCCCCGGCGTCGATTTCTGGTCCCACGACGCCGGTCATCTGCTCGAGACCCTGTTCGGGTGGCGCGTGAATCCCCATTTCGGGCCGTTCCACATCCTCAGCACCATTCTGATCTTCGGCGGCTTCTGGCTGCTCGCGGTAAGCTGGAACGTGCTTTATGCGGCCCAGCGCGATCATCGCCTTGCGACCGAAGGCCCGTACGCGCGGGTCCGGCATCCCCAGTACGCCGCCTTCGTCGTCATCATGTTCGGCTTCCTGCTGCAGTGGCCGACGCTGGTCACGCTCGCCATCTTCCCGATCCTGGTCTGGGTCTATGTCCGACTGGCGCGGCAGGAGGAAGCGGCTGCCCGCGCCGAGTTCGGGCCCCTGTGGGACGATTACGCCCGGCGCGTTCCCGCCTTTCTCCCTCGTATCGCAATTTCATCCCCATACGTCCCTTCCTCCGGAGACGGTCCTCATGACTGAGCATGACGCGCACGCCGGCCATCATCATCATGCCCCTGTGGATCACCCGCACATCGGGACCGGAAGCTCGCCCGCGGAGACGGTCAAGGACCCCGTTTGCGGGATGGAGGTGAACCCGGCCACCGCCGGGTTCCGGTCGGAATACGGCGGCAAGACCTATTTCTTCTGCTCCGCGAAATGCCACGACACATTCGAGGCGGCACCCACCGCCTATGTGGCGACGGAAGCTCGCTCCCGCCCCGCCAGGGAGCAGCCGAAGGGCGTGATCTATACCTGCCCCATGCACCCCCAGATCCGGCAGGTCGGGCCCGGCAACTGCCCGATCTGCGGCATGACGCTCGAACCAGAGGTGACGACAGGCGAGACCGGTCCCAGCGCCGAGCTTCTCGACATGACGCGGCGGTTCTGGGTCGGCCTCGTCCTCGCCGTGCCGGTCCTGGCTCTGGAGATGGGCGGGCACCTCACCAACCTGCACATGCTGCTGGGTGCCCAGGCCTCCAACTGGATCCAGTTCCTGCTGGCGACACCGGTGGTGCTCTGGGCGGGATGGCCGTTCTTCACCCGCGCGTGGCAGTCGCTGGTCACGCGCCGCCTCAACATGTTCACGCTGATCGCCATGGGCACGGGCGTGGCGTGGGCCTACAGCGTGGTGGCGACCTTCGCGCCGCAGGTCTTCCCCGCCACCTTCCGCGCCGCCGACGGATCAGTTGCCATCTATTTCGAGGCCGCCGCCGTCATCACCGTGCTGGTGCTGCTGGGGCAGGTGCTGGAACTGCGCGCCCGCGAGCAGACCGGCGGTGCCATCCGCGCGCTGCTCGACCTCGCGCCCAAGACCGCGCGCCGCGTGCGCGACGACGGTCTGGACGAGGACGTGGCGCTGGAAGAGGTCGCCGTTGGCGACCGCCTGCGGGTGCGCCCGGGAGAGAAGGTGCCGGTGGACGGCGAACTGGTCGAAGGGCGCAGCTCGGTGGACGAATCCATGATCACCGGCGAATCCATGCCGGTCACCAAGGACGTCGGCGCGAAGGTCATCGGCGGCACGCTCAACCAGAGCGGCGGCTTCGTCATGCGCGCCGGCAAGGTGGGGCGGGACACCATGCTGGCGCAGATCGTCCACATGGTGGCGGAGGCGCAACGCTCGCGCGCGCCGATCCAGCGGCTGGCCGACGAGGTCTCCGGCTGGTTCGTGCCGGTGGTGATCGCCATCGCGGTCCTCGCCTTCGCGGCGTGGGGCGTCTTCGGACCGGAGCCGCGCTTCGCCCACGGGCTGATCGCCGCCGTGGCGGTGCTCATCATCGCCTGCCCCTGCGCGCTCGGGCTGGCGACCCCCATGTCCATCATGGTGGGCGTCGGCCGCGGCGCATCCATGGGCGTGCTCATCAAGAACGCCGAGGCGCTGGAGCGGTTCGAGAAGGTGGACACGCTGGTGGTGGACAAGACCGGCACCCTGACGGAAGGCAAGCCGAAGGTGGTCGCCCTGAGGACGACCGGCGGACTGGAAGAGGACGCGTTCCTGCGGCTTGCGGCGACGCTCGAGCGGGCGAGCGAGCACCCGCTCGCAACGGCCATCGTGGCGGCGGCACAGGAGCGGGGCCTGCGCCTCGGCGAGGCCCAGGATTTCGACAGTCCCGTGGGCAAGGGCGTGACCGGGAGCGTGGACGGCCGCAAGCTCGTCATCGGCAGCCATCGCATCATGGGCGAGGCGAGCGTGGACCTTTCGGCGCTTTCGGCCGAGGCCGAGGCGCTGCGCGGCGACGGCGCCACCGTCATCTTCGTCGCCGTCGACGGGCACGTCGGCGGCCTCATCGCCATCGCCGACCCGGTCAAGGCGACGACGCCGGCTGCCCTGGCGGCCCTCAGGGCAGCCGGCGTCCGCGTCGTCATGCTCACCGGCGACAACAGGACCACCGCGCAGGCGGTGGCGCGCAGGCTCGGCATCGACGAGGTGGAGGCGGAGGTCCTGCCGGAGAACAAGGCGCAGGTGGTTGCCCGGCTGCGCCAGGAAGGGCGGATCGTCGCCATGGCCGGCGACGGCGTGAACGATGCGCCCGCGCTTGCGGCGGCCGATGTGGGCGTCGCCATGGGAACGGGCACCGACGTGGCCATCGAGAGCGCCGGCGTGACCCTGCTGAAAGGCGATCTTCAGGGCATCGCCCGCGCCCGGCAACTCAGCCATGCCACCATGAGCAACATCCGCCAGAACCTGTTCTTTGCCTTCATCTACAATGCGGCGGGCATACCGGTGGCGGCGGGCGTGCTCTATCCCCTGTTCGGGCTTCTGCTGTCGCCCATCATCGCCGCCGCGGCCATGGCGCTGTCATCGGTCAGCGTCATCGCCAATGCCCTGCGCCTGCGGCGCACGCCGCTCGGCTGACGCGGTCTCGTTCTTGGACTGCAGAGACGGGTCCGGCTCCAGGGAGGGAACTATGATGAATTTCGACGGCATGATGGGCTCCGGCATGTGGGGGATGTGGCTGTTCGGCCTCCTGATCCTGGTCCTGGTCGTCCTCGGGATCGCGGCGCTCATCAAGTATCTCGGTCGATGAGAGTGCGTCCCGAGGACAGGACCAGCGCACCTCCCGCGACGATGGTCGGCGGGACCGCCTCAGGACTTCCGGCTGGGATTGAAGGTGATCACGAGCGCGGATGCGAGGAGGGCGAAGACGGCGCCGGCGATGAACGTCGCCCGGGCGCCGCTGATGTCCCACAGCAGCCCGGCGGCAAGGCTCGCCGCGAGCGTCGCGAGGCCGGTGGCGAGATTGAACAGGCCGAAGGCTGATCCGCGCAGCGCCGCCGGGGCGTTCTGGGCCACGAGCTTGGCGAGGAGGCCCTGGGTGAGCGCCATGTGCGCGCCCCACAGGCCGATGCCGAGGAACGCCCCCCAGAGGCCCGGCACGAAGGCAAGGGTGAGATCGGCCGCCACCAGCACGGCAAGGCCGCTGAGCAAAAGCCGCTCCGGCGGCGCCTGATCCGACCAGGCGCCGGCGGGATAGGCGCCAAGGGAATAGACGACATTCATCGCGACGAGCACGAACGGAGCGAGCGCCAGCGGCAGTCCCTCGTCATGGGCCTTCAGGACGAGGAAGGCCTCGCTGAAGCGCGCGAGCGTGAAGACGACACCGATGGCCACGACGACAAGAAAGGGACGTCCAAGGCTCCTGAGATCCGCGATCCGCACCGGTGGAGGCCGGCCTGTTCCAACCGTGCCCACGGACCTGTCCTCGACACCGAGGACGACGCAGAGCACGGCAAGGGCGCCGGGAACGAGGGCAACCCAGAAGACCGCCCGCATGTCGTCGGCGAACAGCGCCATCAGCGCGACGGCAAGCAGCGGCCCGACGAAGGCGCCCACCGTGTCGAGGGCCTGGCGCAAGCCATAGGCGCGCCCGCGGATCTCGGGCGGGGTGACGTCGGCCACAAGCGCATCGCGCGGCGCCCCCCGGATGCCCTTGCCGACGCGGTCGGCGAAGCGCGCGGCGAACACCATCGCCGGAGCGCCGGCCAGGGCAAAGAACGGCTTGGATGCGGTGCCCAGCCCGTAACCAAGCAGGATCAGCGGCTTGCGCCGACCGAAGCGGTCCGACAGGTAGCCCGAGAAGACCTTCGCGATCTGTGCGGTGGATTCCCCGACGCCCTCGATCAGGCCCACCATGGCGACGCTCGCACCGAGGGTGCCGGTCAGGAAGAGCGGTAGCAGCGCGTGGATCATCTCGGACGAGATGTCCATGAACATGCTGACCAAGCCGAGGGCCCAGACAGTCCGCGGGATGGCGGGACGCGGACCTGCGGCATTCGGGCGACTTTCCGGCTCGGCCCCGTCCGCGTCCTGCATCATGCCACCTTTACCACGGCCATCATTCCCGCGAGCGCGACGGCTGCTCCGCGGACAAGCCCTTTTATCCCAGCCGGCGTGCTTCGCCATACGAAGTTGGCGCAGGCAAGAGATCGCCCCGCGCCGCGCCCGCGCTGATGCCCGCCGAGGGGGCGTGCTCCCGCGCAAGACCATGCCAGCCGAGCCAGCCGGTATAAAGACCGACCATCAGGATCAGCGCGGCGGAGGCATAGGGCGCACGCCGAGCGACCGCGCTGAAACCCGACCAGCGTTGCGAGACGTGCCGGACGCTGAGGGAGGCGAGCACGCCGGCCGACACGAGCGTGAGCGCAAGTCCGATGCTGAAGCACAGGACCAGCACGAAGCCGAGGCTGAAGGCCTTCAGCTGCATGCAGATCAGCAGCACGGTGATTGCCGCCGGGCACGGGATCAGCCCGCCCGTCAGTCCGAAGATAATGATCTGCCAAGTCGTCACCGAGCGGCCGCCAAAGCGATTGCGGATATCGGCGGCGTGGGCGCGTGCGTGGGCGTCGTCCTCGTCGCCGAGATTTATGTGGGCGTGGTCATTCTCGTCGAACACCAGGGCATGGGCCTCCTCCTCGCCGTCGGTGAGGCCCAGGCGCAGCTCCGCTGAAAAGGCATGGGGCTCGGGAATGTCGTGCGCGCTCTCGATGAACTCGCCCCGGTTCACGAACGGGAAGACCTGACGGCCGCCGCCGTGCCTCAGGGTTTCGAGAAAGACGCGCTCGGCGGGGCTGGAGATGGGCGAGGACGCCCGCATCGGGACGGCGCTCATGGACGCGGGCTACTGGTCGGAGGACAACGCGGCGCTGGAGACGGCGGACTGCGCGTACCTGATCGCCACCACCAAGGACTGGAAGCAGCGCAAGGCGATGCGCGCCGCGCCGCCGCCCCGGGGCCGGATGCCCGGAAACCTGAGCACCCGCGAGCGGATGGACCGCAAACTGCTGACCAAGCGTGGCAGGGCCCTGTACCGGCTGCGCGGGCAGACCGTGGAGCCGGTATTCGGCCAGATGAAGGGAGACCCAGGGCGCGGACGGCTTCATGATGCGGGGCGAAGAGGAGGCCCGGGGCGAATGGAGCCTCCACTGCGCCGGGCACAACCTCAGGAAACTGCACTCGGAGTCCGTCCGCCGGGGCAGGAAGAGCGGGAAATGGCTGCTCAACTGAGCCCGGGGGCCGGAAAGGACGGGCGGGAACCGCCCCAACCGTTAGCAGGTCGCTTCAAACCGAAGCCTGAGGCCATTCGGCAACAGGCTCTCCGGACGACGGAATAGCCCGGTGCAGGGCGTGCGATCAGGACCATGCTGGTTAGCCGGCCTGCCTTCCGAATGCTCCCCGATTGTTTGTCCATGCCTGTGCGCTCAGTTCGGAATCGGGCGGGCGCCGCGGAAGCGCATGAACAAGCTCGGCGTTTCGGAACCAAAAGCCATCACGTCGTAGGTCTCGGGTTCCATCCCGGCAACGTCCATGCCGGGCGATCCCACTGGCATGCCGGCAACGGCGATGCCGCGTGCGGACGGACGCGCAGCCAGGAGCCGGATCAAAGCCGTGGCTGGAACGTGGCCTTCGAGAAGGAAGTTTTCGACCTCGGCCGTGTGGCAGGACCAAAGCGCCGAGGGAATTCCAAAGCGAACTTTGATTGCGTTCATCCTTGGCTCATCGACTATCTTCGTGGAAAAGCCGGCCTTCGCAATGTGGTCGGCCCAGGCCCCGCAACAGGCGCAGGACGGATCCTTGTAGACCGTGACCAAAGGTTGGCTGGCGGCCTTGGCAGCCGCTGGCGCGAGCAGCGTCGCGCCAGCGAGCAGGAGCACGCGTCTGCGATCCATGTTCATCGGATGGTCCTCCGGGGACGGGGAGCGCCGCAGCGCTCCCTGGGATGACGAGAAATGTCACTTCGCCTTGGCGATCTTGGTGACCGTCAGACGGCCGCTCACACGATCGGCCTCGAACTTGACCTTGTCGCCCACCTTGACCGCTTTCAGCATGGTGGGGTCGGCGACGGCGAACACCATGGTCATGCTGTCCATGTCGAGGTTCTTGATCGGCCCGTGCTTGAGCGTGACCTTGCCCTGGGCCTCGTCGATCTTGGTTACCTGCCCGTCGACCGCAGCGGTCTGCGCCAGGGCGACGGTCGAGAACGCTGAGATCGCGGCTGCCATCATGAATTTGCGCATCATTCTGCTCCTTCTCTTCGACTCGGTCACTTGACGACAATCTTGCCGAACATGCCGGCTTCTCGGTGACCCGGGATCAGACAGGAAAAGTCGAACTCGCCTGCCTTCGTAAACTTCCACACAATCGCCCCCGTCTTCTTCGGAGCGAGACGCTTAGCGTTGGGATCGTCGTGCTCCATGTCGGGGTTCTTCGCCATTTCGACGGCGTGTTTGAGATTTTCGTCCAGAGTGGCAAGGACGATTTCGTGGTCGAGCTCGCCGTTGTTACGGAGGACGAACTTCACCTGTTCTCCCTTGCGGATTTCGATCCGGTTTGGGATGAATTCCATTTTCCCGTCCGCTTCGCGCATAGTGACCTGGACGACTCGGCCCGACTTCTTCGGATCGCCGGGTTCGCCATACGCACGCTCATCGCCATGGGAGTGGCCAGCGTCCGCCAGAGCGGCCGTCGAGAGCGATAGGGCCGCGAGAGCGGCGACCAAAATTCTCGTCTTCATTTAGAATTCCTTCTCAATGATTGTCGTGGGGGGATTTGACGCCGGGTTTCACGACGTTGAACTCGGCAGTCTTCGTCTTGTCGAACGCGGGGGACGGTGCCCGTTCAGCCTTTTTCGGTTCGCCCTTCCACTCGAAGGCGACCGTCCCTTCCGGGTGCTTGAACCAACCCGGATCCTTGTAGTCGCCGGATGCGAGCCCCTCGCGCACCTTGACGACCGAGAACATGCCGCCCATCTCGACCGCCCCGAACTGGGCGAAGCCCGTCATCATCGGCAGCGTGTTGTCGGGCAGCGGCATCTCCATCTCGCCCATGTCCGCCATGCCCGCCGTGCCCATCGGCATGTAGTCGGGGACGAGCTTGCGCACCTTCTTGGCGAACTCCTTCTTGTCGACGCCGATGAAGTTGCGCACGTCGTGGCCCATGGCGTTCATGGTGTGATGCGACTTGTGGCAGTGGATCGCCCAATCGCCGGGCTTGTCGGCGACGAAATCGAAGGCGCGCATCTGCCCGACGGCGCAATCGATGGTGACCTCTGGCCAGGCCGCGGCCTCCGGCACCCAACCGCCATCGGTGCACGACACCTTGAAGTCGTAGCCGTGCATGTGGATGGGGTGGTTCGTCATGGTGAGATTGCCGAACCGGATGCGGACCTTATCGCCCTTGCCCGCGACGATGTGGTCGATGCCGGGGAAGACGCGGCTATTCCAGGTCCACATATTGAAGTTGGTCATCTCGGCGACCTTCGGCACATAGGTGCCGGGATCGATGTCGTAGGCCGCCATCAGGAACACGAAGTCCCGGTCGACGCGCCGGAAAGCGGGGTCCTTCGGATGCACCACGAAGAAGCCCATCATGCCCATGGCCATCTGGACCATCTCGTCGGCATGAGGGTGGTACATGAAGGTCCCGCTCTTCTGGAGCTGGAACTCGTAGACGAAAGTCTTGCCGACGGGGATGTGGGGTTGGGTCAACCCGCCGACCCCATCCATGCCGCAGGGCAGCAACTGCCCGTGCCAATGGATGGTGGTGTGTTCCGGCAGTTTGTTGGTGACGAAGATGCGGACCTTGTCGCCCTCGACCGCCTCGATGGTCGGTCCGGGCGACTGGCCATTATAGCCCCACATGTGGCCGACCATGCCGGGCGAGAGCTCGCGCACCACCGGTTCGGCGACGAGATGGAACTCCTTCCAGTCGCCATTCATGCGCCAAGGCAGCGTCCAGCCGTTGAGCGTAACGACGGGCTGGTAGTCCGGGCCACTCGTCGGGACGAGAGGCGGCTGCATGACCGCCTCCTTCATGGTTGCGGCTTCGGGGATCGCGGCCGCCTGGGCGCGGCCCGAGACGGTGCTTGCGCTGATCAGTGCCATGCCACCGGAGGCGCCGAGGAAATTTCGACGTGAGATCGTCATGATGGGTCTCCTTGTCTCGTCAGTGTCCGCCGCCTTCGGCGGCCGCGGTCACGACAGGGCCCTCACCGGCCGAGCCGGCTGAGCTGCCTCCGCCGATGATCGCGGTCTCGAAGTCCACGGTGGCGATGAAGAAGTCGCGCTTGGCGAAGATCGCCGCGACGTTGGTGGCGATGCTTTCCCGCGCCGTCGTCAGAAGCTCGAAGACGTCGATCAGCATGCCGTTGTATTCGAGCAGAGCCTGTTCGTTGATCGTCCGGCGAAGCGGCAGAATGCTGTTCTGATACTGGCGGGCGATGTCGTAGCTGCCGCGATAGGTGAGATAGGCCGCGCGCGCTTCCGAGCGCACGTTCACGGCTTTCTCCATCAGGCGGTTGACCGCCTGCATGTAAGTCTCCCGCGATCGGCGCACGTTGACTTCGCCGCCGTCGAAGATCGGGATCTGGATTTCGAGCTCGAAGCCGCGCGGCGACGAGCTCTCCCGTACGCCGTCCACGGTCGATCGCTCGTAGTTGCCGCGCCAGCCACCATCGAGCATGGAGATGAACCGCGTCGCCTCGGTCAGCCCGAGGGTCTTGGCCATGGCATCGAGCTCGAGGCGCGCCGCGATAAGATCGACACGCTTTCGAATGGCTTCGACTTCGACCTGCTGTGCCGTCTGGATGCGGGGCATGCCTGGGAGTTGACCCGGCAATCTGTAGTCGACGTCGGCCCCCCACAAGCCCAGCATGCGGGTCAGGCCTTCGCGGTCCGTGCTGACCTTCAATCGAGCCTGGGCAAGCTAGTTGGACACCTCGGCGTAGAAGGAACTCGCTCGCGCCTGATCGAGTTTCTTCGCGGCGCCGGTTTCGCCGAGCTTGCGCGTGAGGTCGGCGGCCGCGTCGGCGGAAACCCGTGCCTGCTCGAGGAAGGACGCGGTCTGCCGCGACGCCACAGCGCGGTAATAGGCGCGGCGGGTCTCCGCCGCAGTGCGGAAGGTTGCCTCGATTGCTTTCTGCCGGGCGGCTTCGAATTGCGTCCTGGCGATGTCGCTGCGGGCCGGAAGTGTCAGGAGCGCCAGGATGTTGGCGACCACGCGACGTTCGATATCCAGCGAAGCACCGGTGGAAAGCCGCTCGACCCCGATGACCGGATTTGGCGGCAGGCTGGCCTCGACGAAGGCGGCCTCGGAAATGCCGAGCGCATTGTACTCGGCCTGAAGACCGCGATTGTTGATGAGCGCAAGCTGGACGGCGCCGTCCGCGGTCAAGGGCTTGGTCAGGAGTGCCTTGACGCGGCTCTGGACCGCGGACGCCTCGGCCGATGACACGATCTTCACGGTGTCCTTGCCGATCGCGGCCGAGACCTCCGCCGACACCGGGCTCATGCCGCCGTCGGGCGTGAAGGTTACGCAGCCACCCAGTGTCGTGGCGACGGCGCCGATCGCGACAAGCCGCTTCCAAGGCGGCGCTGCAAGAGGCTTCGCCTGACTATCGATTGTGAGCGCCATCATTCGCCCCTCGTCTTGGGAGCGACGCGCTCATTGCGCTCGATCCAGGGTTTCGGATCGACCGGACGGTAATCGACCGTTCCCGCGGTGACGGGCGCGTAGCGCAAGAGCTTCACGCTCGAACTCGCATCGGATGGGCTCGGCCCCACCTCGATCGCGGGCGGTCCGGAACATGCGGACAGAGCGACGGCGAAGGCCGTCAGCAAGACAGGTTTCATGGAGATCCTCGGAATCGGCCCAGTCGGCCTGAGCGGCATGGCCGCGCGGCATCGAACAGCGATCTTCAGCGGCTGCGGAGACGCAGCGGCGAAAGCCGTCGGCAGGAACCCGAGGACGGAAACGCAGACGGATTAAATCCGTCAGCAGTCGGAGGTCGTGAAGGGAGTCGGCCGACGATCAGACGTCGGCGGATCTCGGCGGGCGCTCGAGGCGCGTCGCGGACGATCCCTTTACACCCGCCTCAAGCGACGGATGGTCGACGGTCCGCTCGAGGGCGATAATGGCCATGGCGCATGCGCTGGCCGGAATCGCAGCGTGGCACGCCATAGCGCAGCATGAATTGGATGCCTCGCCGTGCTGATGTTGGGCGGAGCAGGCCGAGCCGTCTTCTTCCAGACAAACCGAATTCTGGGCCAAGCCGCTGTCGCCGTGCTCATGCGATCCGCTGGAATGACTGGCATCGATCGGCGCGTGGTGCCCCTTCCCGCCGCTCAATACCATCAAGCCGCTCGCAATACCCCAGCCCGTGCTTGTCACCGAAAAGGCGAGCACGGTCAGAAAAATCATAACGGGGCGAAGCGAACGCATCATAGTGGGTCGCAGAATATGGACGTCGCCGGGAATGGCAAGCGCCAATCTGCCACTACGGGAGAAGGTCGCTGGATGCGACCACAGGATCACACGAATGTTGACACAAAAGGATCAAGAACGCCTGGCGCGCATTGCAAGTTGATACGGCGGAGGCCACGTCTTTGTGGTGATCTCGTGGCAATTGCCTCCCCAGCGAACTGCCTGGAAAGGAGGAAGGACCAAGGAATGGGCCGTCATATTCGCTATTGATCGGGATAGGGGGACGCCTCGCGGCGCCGCCCCTCCCACACCACCGGGCATACGGGTCCGTACCACGGCGGTTCGATCGGATTAAGCTTGGGCAGAGACATGGAGCCGAGGGAGACCGAGAGACTCGAAGTAATGGTTGCGCAGGGCCTGTTGGACCGCCGGGTGTCCTGACATGCGCCAGAATCCCGTCGGTGAACCGGCAGCAACCGCGGCCCGGAGCTTTGGCACGCCACGACGGCGCAGCTCCTTGAAGCGGTTGTGCCCGTTCCCCCATTGCCGCCAAAGATACATGCGTAATCTTCGGCGGGTCCCACTGCTCCTGGAGAACCTGCAGCAGGGCTTGCTGGATCAGCCTGTCGACGATGCAAGGCACGCCGAGCTTTCTGACCCCGCCCTCCGGCTTGGGGATTTCGACCCGCTTGACCGGCTGCGGCTGGTAGGTTCCCTTGAGCAATCGATCCCGAATGCTTGGCCAGTGCTCACGCAGGTAGCCCTTGGCGTCGTCGATGGTCATCCCATCCACGCCTGGACCGCCCTTGTTGCTTCGAACGCGTTTCCACGCTGTTTCCAGATTCTCTCGGCTACATACCGTCTCCATTAGCTGTTCTGTCCAAGCCGGGCTTTCGTGTGCAGACTTCGCCACGAGCGGTTCGGCCCCTTGGTAACCGCTGACAGGGGCTTCACCCCGATCCCTCGGTTCCAGGGCCAGTGAATACTGGGTCTTCTGCCGCTTTCCACTCATGAGTTGCCAGTCCTACTTGCCGCTTCCAATCGTTCGGGCCTTCGGTCATCGTTTCCGGCTCGGCCTATCCGTTTGCTCCGCCTTTCAGCCTTGGAGTGCCTCACTAGCCTTGCCGACAGCATCACCTACTACGCCCTCTGCTGACTCCTGCGTCACGGTCAGGTCACCTTGCGGTTCCCTCAGTTCCATTTTCGGAACATGACGCAGGCCTCCCCAGGTAAGTTCAATCGCCTTCCCCGCACCCCTGCCGGATCTACAGCCCTGACCCTTGATGGATATGGACTTCGCGGCTCGTTGCCCGCTCGTCCGACCAGGGATGCCTCATATCCGGTTTCTGTTCGTCAGGTCGCGGTTTTGCTCCACGCTTCCTTCAGACATCACCTCGCGGTAATGCCCTTGCGCTTTGCTAAGCCTTCACCTCCATCAGGTTGGCTAAGGGACTTTCGGCCGGCCGACAGCGTCCGTCAGCCCGTTCCCGTCGGGACTGCCGTCGGCCCTGTCAAAGACCCCTTGAGCAGTGGCCTGAACGCACAAAACCCATAGGCTTCCGCACCGGCGGCTTCGTTCAATCCGGCTTCAATGAGGTCGCGATCGTACCCGGTCGTGCCGCCGGTGCCCCGCGATCTCACAGAACCCTCCAGATTCCACATGTGATCCGGTTGTTCGGGATTTATGTTGGAATGTCTTCCGGGAGGCGATCGGTCCGATACGCTACGGGTCGCGGAAATCGCCCCCCGCTGGTTGTAGGGGAGGGCGTAGGCGAATGCTGAGCAATTTGGCCGGATCGCGAACGCTTTGAATGGGGTCGGCCGGCGTCCGATCGAGGAGCACCTGATGACAGAGCAGAGGGAGAGTGCCGGGGCTGATCGTCCGGCGTCACGGCACGTCGATTTCCTGCTCGTGGGCGGCGGGCTCGCGAGCGCGGTCGCGGCGCAGACCTTGCGCGCAGAGGGCGCGACGGGGTCGATCGTGATCCTCTCGGCCGAGGATGTGCTGCCCTATCACCATCCGCCGCTCTCCAAGCACCTTTTGACCGGAACCGAAGGCGAGGCGCGGATCTTCGTCCACCCGGAAAGCTTCTATGGCGAGCACAGGATCGAGCTTGCCCTCGGCGCGCGGGTGGTCGGCGTCTATGCGGCGAAGCAGACCGTCACCACGGCGCGCGGCGAGGAGATCGGCTACGGCCAGCTCCTCATCGCCACCGGGGCCACGCCCAAGCCGCTCGAAGTCCCCGGCGCGTCGCTCCCTGGGGTCTTCAGCCTGCGCCGCAAGACCGATGCGGACGCCATCCGGGCCGCCATCACGCAGGCGAAGCACGCGGTCGTGCTCGGCGGCAGCTTCCTCGGCATGGAGATCGCCATGTCGCTCCTGGACGCCGGCCTCAAGGTGACGATCATCGAGCAGGGGCCGGTGCTGCTGCGGCATCTCGAAGCCCCCGATCTCTCCAGCTACTTCGAGCGCTATGCCGAAGGCCGCAGCGCCACCGTGATCCTGAACGACACCGCCGTCGCGGTGCACGGCCGGGAGCGGGTCCAGGAGGTGGAGACGGCGGCCGGTCGTCACGTGCCATGCGACCTCGTGGTGGTCAGCATCGGCGTCGCTCCGGCCACGGATTTTCTCGCCGGCAGCTCCATCGCCCTCGAGGGGGGCTACGTGGTGGTGGATGCTTTGCTGCGCACGAGCGCTCCGAACGTCTTCGCCGCCGGTGACGTCACCACCTTCTATGATCCCGTGTTCGCCCGCCGCCGGCACATCGAGCATTGGGACAACGCCGTGAAGCAGGGGCGGCTCGCCGCGCGCAACATGATGGGCCGCCGGCTGCGCTACGACGAGGTCTCCTATTTCTTCTGCGAGGTGGGCGACATCGGGTTCAACGTGCTCGGCGCGACGGAAGAGGCGGACGCCTGGGTGGCTCGCGGTGCTCTGGATCAGGGGTCCTTCGCGCTGTTCTATCTGAAGGGCGACGTGCCGCGCGCCTTGTTCTCCGTGGGACGGCCGGCGGATGAGACTCGCGTGGCCGAGGGCTTGATCCGTCATCGGGTCGGTCTCGGCGGCATCAAGGATCGCCTGGGCGAGAGCGCGTTCGTCCTCGACCACATCCCGACGCAGACGGCGCTGATCCTCCAGGGCGGCGGCGCCCTGGGCGCGTTCGAATGTGGCGTCGTGAAAGCCCTGGAGGAAGAGGGGATCTTCCCGGATATCGTCGCGGGGGTCTCCATCGGCGCCCTGAACGGCGCCGTCATCGCCGGTAATCCCCGCCACGCCGCGCAAGCCCTCGAAGCATTCTGGGCGGACCTTGCCGTGACGACGCCCAACGTGCCCTTCACCGAGCTCAGGCGCGCGGCGGCGGCGGCGAGGATCCTGACGCTGGGCGTGCCCAACTTCTTCACGCCGCGCTGGGGCCTGCCGCCCTACGGCCCTGCGGACTGGGCGGCGAACTGGACCAGCTGCTACGATACGACGCCCATGAAGGCGCTACTCGCCAAATATGTCGACTTCGCCGCGCTCAAGGACAGCCCGGTCCGCCTTCTCGTCAGCGCCGTGAACGTGATGACGGCGACCCTCGACGTGTTCGACAGCTACGTGGATGACCTGACGCCGGAGCACGTGCTGGCCAGCGGCAGCCTGCCGCCGGGTTTTCCCTGGACCATGGTCGATGGCAAGGCCTATTGGGACGGCGGCATCATCAGCAACTCACCGCTGGACCTTGTCATCGACCGCTGCGGCCCGGACGGGAAAAGGGTGTTCGTCGTCGATCTGTTCTCGGGTGAGAGGGCACTGCCGACCAACATGCTGGAGGTCCTCGCCCGGCGCGACGAGATCGTCTATGCGGAGCGGGTGCTCAGCGACCTGCGCCATCGCGAGACCGTCGAAGCCTATCGCAGGCTCATCGACCACATCCTCGCTCGGCTCGCGCCCGACGAGAGCGGGCGGATCCAGCGCATTCCGGCCTACATTCAGCTCATGGGGGACGGCGCGGCGACGACCATCACGCGGTTCGTGCGCGCGGGCCTGGCGGGAGAACACTCGTCCCGCGACTACGATTTTTCCGACGTCGCCATCAAGACCAATCAGGCCGAAGGCTATGCGGTGGCGCGGAAGACCCTCAGTTTGACGTCCCCACAAGGATAGGGGCGAAAGCCCCTGCCCCTCACCGCAGGAAGGCGCGGAAGCGCTGGAGCGAGAAGAGGAACAGGACCGTTCCGATGCCGGCGAGGGCCAGCAATTGGGGCCAGACCACATCGAGCCCGGCGCCGCGGAACAGGATGGCCTGGGCCAGCATGACGAAGTGCGTGTTGGGCGCTGCGTACATGATGACCTGGATGATCTCCGGCATGCTCTCGCGCGGCGTGACCCCACCGGAGAGCACCTGTAGGGGCAGGAGCACCATCATCAGCAGCAGGCCGAACTGCGGCATGGAGCCGGCGACTGTAGCCAGGAAGATGCCCAGCGACGTGGTGGCGAACAGCTGCAGCGCCGTGCCTGCCAGGAACAAGGCGAGGGAGCCGTGGATGGGCACGGCGAGAAAGCCCTGCACGACCACTATCAAGGAAAAAGAGGTGGCCACAAGCACCACGAGCCCCATGGACCAGATCTTGCTCACCATGATCTCGGTCGGCGTCACCGGCATCACCAGGAGATGCTCGATGGTGCCGTGCTCGCGCTCGCGGATGAGGGCGGCTCCGGTGAGAATGATGGACAGCATGGTGATGTGGGAAATAACGTTGGTGATGGCGCCGAACCAGCTCTTGTTCAATTCGGCGTTGAAGCGAGAGCGCAGCACGAGGTCCACGGGCACGTCAGAGGCGCGGCGATAGCGGTTGAGGAACTCGCTCACCTCGCTGGAGACGATGGATTGGACATATCCGCCGCCGGTGAAGGCCTGGGACATGCGGGTAGCGTCGATGTTGAGCTGGATGGTGGGCGAGCGGCCGGCCAGAAGATCGCGCTGGAAGTCGGGCGGGATGTCGAGGGCGAAGGTGTCGAGGCCCGCATCCATGCGGGCGTCCATCTCCTGCGGCGTGATCAGCTGCGGCGGGGTGAAGTAGGGGGGATAGAAAGCGGTGGAGATGCGCACCGACACCGGGGACTGATCCTCGTCGACGATGGCGATGGCGGCCCGGTTCAGCGTCTCCGGCATCGCCCTCGACGCCGTATAGATGGAGACCGTGAAGGCATAGACGATCAGGAACATGAGCACGGGATCGCGGACGAGGCCGCGCAGCTCCTTGATGCCGAGCTGGAGGACGTTGGCGGCGCGCATGGCTCACGTCGCCTGTTTCTTGAGGAGGACGGCCCCGAGGCACAGCAGCACGGGCACGGTGATGAGGAGCGGCACGAACGCGCTCCACAGGTCGGCGAAATCGAGGGCCTTCGAGAAGGTGCCGCGGGCGATGACCATGAAATAGGTGGTGGGGTAGATGCGCCCGATGAACGCCCCGGCGCCCTGGAGGGAGGAGACCGGGTCGGTCATCCCCGAGAACTGCACCGCCGGGATGAGGGTGATGAGGGAGGTGCCGAAGATGGCGGCGATCTGGCTGCTCATGAAGGTGGAGATCACGAGCCCCATCCCGGTGGCGATGATGACGTAGAGTAGCGCACCGAAGGTGAAAGTGAGGAAGCTGCCGGTGAAGGGCACACGGAAGATGAAGACGGCGACCGCCGTCAGCATCAGGAAGTTCAGCATGGCGAGGGCTACGTAGGGCAGCTGCTTGCCGACGAGGAATTCGACCCGCGTCACTGGCGTCACGTAGAAGTTGATGATCGATCCCAGCTCCTTCTCACGCACGACGCTGAGCACCGCCAGCATCGCCGGGATCATCATCAGGAGCAGCGGGATCACCGCTGGCGCCATGGCGACCAGGCTCTCGACGCCGGGATTGTAGCGGTAGCGGATCTGCAGCCGGAAATCCCCGACGGTGGCGGACTTGCCATAGAGCTCACGCGCCTTCTGGGTGAGCCAGGCCGCATGGATGCCCTGCACGTAGCCCTGCACGGTCTCCGCCCGGACCGGCATGCCGCCGTCGATCCAGGCGGCAACCTGCGCCTTGCGCCCATGCGCGGCGTCCCGCGCAAAGCCGGGCGGGATCTCGATGGCGAGGCTGAGCTCGCCGCTGCGCATACGCCGGTCGAGGTCGGCGTAGTCGGTGATGGGCGCCTTCTGTGTGAAATAGCGCGAGCCGGCGATCTGAAGCACGTAGTCGCGGCTCACCGTAGTGTCGTCGCGGTCGAGCACGGCGAAGGAAAGGTTCTCCACGTCCAGGTTGATGCCGTAGCCCACCACGAGCATCAGCAGCACGCTGCCGAGGATGGCGAGGGCGGCGCGGATCGGGTCCCGCCGCAGCTCCAGCGCCTCGCGGCGGGTATAGGCGAACATGCGGCGCAGGCTGAACCTGGTGCCGCCGTCGGTGGCCACCTTGCCCGCCCATTCCTCCGCGAGATCGCTCGTCGCGGGCTCCGTCTGCGGCTCCGGGAGCGGTGTGGCGGGCGCCGCCCTGGCGCCGATGGCGTCTTCGAGATAGGCGATGAAGGCTTCTTCCAGATCCCTGGCGCCGCGTTTCTCGACGATTGCCGCCGGACGATCGCTGACCAGCACCTTGCCCGCATGCATGAGCGAGATGCGGTCGCACAATGCCGCCTCGTTCATGAAGTGGGTGGAGACGAAGATGGTCACGTTGTCCTTGCGGGAAAGGTCCGAGAGGATCTGCCAGAAGCCGTCGCGGGCGATGGGATCGACGCCCGAGGTGGGCTCGTCGAGGATCAGCATGTCGGGCGCGTGGATCATGGCCACCGCCAGCGAAAGGCGCTGGCGGATGCCGAGCGGCAGGGCGTCCGGCAGCGCGTCGGTGACGTCGGCAAGATCGAAGCGCCGCACCATCTCGGCGATCCGCGCCGGGATCGCCTTCGGGGCCAAGCCGAACAGGCGGGCGTGCAGGTCGAGATTCTGCCGGACCGTCAGCTCCGTGTAGAGCGAGAAGGCCTGGGACATGTAGCCGACCCGCCGGCGCACCGCCAAGTCGTCCGGGTCCACCTCCTGCCCGAACAGGCGGGCCTTGCCTTCGGTCGCCGGCAGAAGGCCCGTGAGCATCTTCATGGTGGTGGTCTTGCCGCAGCCATTGGAGCCGAGGAAGCCGAAGATCTCGCCGCGGGCGATGCGGAAGCTCACGTCGTCCACCGCGGTGAAGTCGCCGAAGCGCATGGTGAGATGCTCGGCCTCGATGGCGATCTCCCCGTCCGCGCCCTCCGGGCGAGGCGGAATGACCACTTCCCGGTGCCCCGCGCGCTCTTCTTCAGGAAGCAGGGCGATGAAGGCCGCATCGAGGTTGGCGGCTCCGGTCTTCGCCAGGAGATCCGCGGGCGCGCCGGTGGCGAGCACCTTGCCGGCGTCCATGGCCACCAGCCAGTCGAAGCGGGCGGCTTCCTCCATGTAGGCGGTGGCGACGATCACGCTCATGCCCGGCCGGCCGGCGCGGATGGTCTCGATCAGCTCCCAGAACTGGCGCCGTGACAAGGGGTCGACACCTGTGGTGGGCTCGTCGAGGATGAGCAGGTCCGGATCGTGGATCAGGGCGCAGCACAGGCCGAGTTTCTGCTTCATGCCTCCGGACAATTTGCCCGCCGGTCGGTCGGCGAAGGGGGCAAGGCCGGTGCTCTGCAGCAATTCGCCGATCCGGCGCTCCCGCTCGGCCCGGCCCTGCCCGAACAGGCGGCCGAAGAAGTCCACGTTCTCGAACACCGACAAAGTGGGGTAGAGGTTCTTGCCGAGGCCTTGCGGCATGTAGGCGATCTGCGGGCAGGTGGTGTGCCGGTGCCGGGCGTCGGCCATGTCCCCGCCCAGCACCTCCACGTGTCCGTGCTGGATGACCCGTGCTCCGGCGATCAGCGACAGCAGGCTCGACTTGCCGACCCCGTCCGGCCCGATGAGGCCGATCATGCGGCCGGCGGGAACATCGAGGCTCACCCCGTCCAGCGCCCGGGTCTTGCCGTAGGAGAGGGAGACCGCCTGCACGGACACCACGGACCGGACGGGTGCGGGAGGCGTGCCGGCTTCCTCCGAGGGGCTCATTGCAGGAGGCCCTGCTGGAGCCGGGCCGGCCATTCCACGTTCGGATCAAGCCGCACATAGGCCATGCCGGGCAGGCCGGTCTTCACCTGCTGGATGTATTTCGTCAGCAGCTCCGGCGGGATCTGCGCCTTGATCCGGAACATGAGCTTGAGGCGCTCCTCCTCCGTCTCCACCGTCTTGGGCGTGAACTGGGCGACGTCCGCCACAAAGGTAGCCTTGGCCGGAATGACGTATTGCGGCGCCGCATCGAGCACGAGCCGGACCTCCGCGCCAAGGGCGACCCGCCCGGCCTGGACGGTGGGGAGGAAGAAGGTCATGTGCACGTCGCCGAGATCCACGAGGTTGAGCACCCGCCCGCCCGCGGACAAGACCTCACCGGGCTGGGCGACACGATACTGGACGCGTCCGGCGCGGGGGGACCTCAGCACGCCGTCATTGATGTCGGCGGTGATGCTGTCGATGGCCGCGCGCGCCGCGTCCACTGCCGCTTCGGCGTCGACAATGAGCGCCTTCGCGGTGCTGATCCCGGCCTCGCTGGCGGCGAGCTGGGCCTCGGCGGCGGCCACGGCGGCCTTGGCGCCCTCGGCGCTCGCCCGGTCGTCGTCGAACACCTGCTGGGACACAGCATTGGTCTTCACGAGCTGGCTCGATCGCGCGAGCTTGCGGTCCGCAGCGTCGAGCTCGGCGTTGCGCTGGGCGATGGTGGCGATCGCGGCGCGGCGTTCGGCCTCGCGCTGGGTGACGAGGCTCTTGGCGGTGTCGATGCCGATCAAGGCCCGCTGGAGCTGAGCCTGTGCCTGTCGGCGCTGAGCTTCGAGCTGCTCCGTGTCCATGCGGGCAAGCATCTGGCCGGCCTCGACGAAGTCGCCTTCGTCCACAAGGATGTCCCTGATGCGGCCTGGGATCTTGGTGGACACATCGATCTCGGTCGCCTCGATGCGCCCGTTTCCGCTGGCGATGCCGTCAGGCAGACTCTTGTTGAAAAACGTCTGCCACCCCCAATACCCTCCGCCGGCCATGATCACGGCGAGGGTTGCGAAAATCAGAAGCTTCCGGGTCGAGGTCATGGGGTCGGGGGCTCTCGTTGAAATTCGGAGCTCATAAACGGCGTGGGGTCCAACGGCCTCCGCCGTACTCCGCCTTCCTGTTGAAAGGACGCGAATTGAAAGAACGCGAAACCGGACATCGCACTGTCCCCTGGACAGGAAAATGAGCACGCGTCCCGAAGAGCGAAACAGAAACGTCTTCGCGCGACCATGGAAACCACGTCGCGCGAAGAAAGCACGTCAGCTCAAGCGTCTAATTAAGAAGCCTGCGGAACACCCTGGCCCATTGCCGTGGCGATCTGCTGTCCGCTCTCGACGCAGCACGCAACGGATTTCTGCACCAACTCGCTCTGGGCGGCGAGCGCCTCCCCCGGGTCTTTGCATTCCGCCAGTCTCCCGACGTAGTCCGCCTGGATCTGCAGCTGGCGCGCCGCGCCAGCGAGCATCTGCTTGTACAACGCTCCGTAGAGCTTGAACGGCCCCTCGGAGACCGACTTGGTCCAGTCGAACTGGCCCGGCGCCGCATTCGTGAATTGATTCAGCCACGATTGCATCCCGGTCGTGGTGGTCTCGCTCGTCATTGCAGCTCTCCTCGCCATCAAAGGGCGCGCCTATCGCAAAAACAAGCTGGATCAATATCGCCGGCGGCGCCTTGAGCGTGATCAACCAAGGTTGACCGGGCCCGATCCTAGGCATAGGAGCGACAGCCAGCAACCATTTTTCCATGAGGGGCTGATGCTCATCGGATCGGCAACAAAACCCGCAATGGCGACGCGGGACCGCATCCTGGCGGCTGCGATCCTGCGGTTCTCCATGCATTCCTATGAAGAGACCGGCTTGCGCGACATCGCGGCCGACGTCGGGGTCGACGTCGCCTACGTCCACCGCTGCTTCGGCTCCAAGGAACGCCTGTTCACCGAGGCCGTCAGGGCGACGATCCAGGCCGACCGGATTCTCGCGGATGCCGCCGCCGATCCCGCCCGCGTGCTCGCCAGCCAGATCTTTTCACGCGACGGCGCGCGGTCACCTGACGAAGTCGGGCCGCTCGACATCGTCATCCGCTCCTTGTCCAGCCCGAAGGCGGCGAGCGTTCTGCGCGCGTTCATCGTGGAAGAATTCATCGCGCCTCTGAGCGGACGGCTGGGCCAGCCGGGAATGCAAGAGGCATCGATGATCGCCGCCTTCCTCGTGGGCATCGGCATTATGCGCACTGTTCTGCAGGTGGCGCCGCTGCAGGAGCCTCAGGGCGGAGAACTGGAGCGTCGTATGACCGAGGCGATCACCTGCATGATGGGCGAGGCGGGAAGGCACACCTGACGGCCGTGCTCTACGGACCTTTTGATTGCGACCCAACACGGGGGAGAGCCGATGGAGCCGGGAGGGAACACAAGACCTGAGAGCGGCCGTTTCGTCTCTGCGACGAAGCGGCTGGCCCTGCTCCTGGCGCTGACCCTGATCGCGGGCTGCGCACCGCGCCCGGGTCCGGAGGTGCTCACCCCCACGTTCGCTTCCGTCCCCGGTGCAAGGGTCGTGACGGTCTATGTCGCCACCACACGGGCCCGCGGCGCGCCCGAGAGCAACAACTTCACCACGGGGCGCGCGGCGGCTCTCAACTTCGCCGCGTTCAGGATTTCCGTGCCCCCCGGGCATCGGCCCGGCGAGATCGAATGGGCGCAGGGACCTACCAATCCCGCGACGAGTTTCGCCACCGTCGAGCAGATCACGCTCGACCGCACCACGTTCGAGCGCCGGGTCGCGGCCGCGGGGCTCGCAACCGGAGGACGGAAGGTGGGGGTCTATGTCCACGGCTACAACAGAAGTTTCCAGGAGGCCCTCTTCCGGCTGGCGCAGATGACGGCGGACGCCGACATCTCCGGTGTGCCCATCCTCTTCGCATGGCCGTCCGAGGCGAAGGTGACGAGCTATGTCGCCGACAAGGAGGCCGTCACCTATTCCCGCGACGGCCTCGCGGACCTCCTGACCCTCCTCGTCCGCGATCGGGGGAACGGGCGCATCACGGTGCTGGCCCATTCCATGGGCGCTTGGCTCACCATGGAGGCGCTGCGCCAGCTGCGGCTTGCCGGAAAAGGCGCCGTCATCGGCCGGCTCGATGTAGTGCTCGCCGCCCCGGACATCGACGTGGACGTGTTCCATGCGCAGCTGGCGGTAATCGGGCCACTTTCGCCGCCCATGGTCGTGCTGGTCTCGCGGGACGACGTGGCGCTGAAGGTGTCGAGTCAGATCGGCGGGGAGCGCCTGCGGGTCGGGGCGCTTGATGTGGACGACCCGCGGGTCCAAGAGACCGCGGTGAGGGCGAACGTTGAGATCGTCGACATCTCCAGCCTGACGACTTCGGACCCGCTCAAGCACGACCGCTATGCCAGCCTCGCCGGGCTCTATCCGCGGCTCGCGGCGACCCGCGGAGACGGCGCGGGCGGTGATCTGCGCCGTGCCGGCGCCTTCGTGTTCAACACGGTGGGCACGACCCTGTCGAGCCCGTTCACTCTGGCGGGCGGGGCGCTCGCCGACTGACCGGGGGCCCGCCCAACCGCGCCTCGTTGTGGCACGTTGTTCTCAGAGGGAAACGATCGGATGCCCAACCGCCACATCCTTGGAGTACCGCTATCCGACGAAGCTCCATCCGCCGGGCGGGTGATCGTCACTTATGGCCGCAGCCTTATGGCGTTGGCCATCGCCCGCTCTCTGCACGAGCATGGGGTCGAGGTGATCGGCTGCGATGATGTGAACATGACCGTCCTCTCCTTTTCGCGCCATGTGATGGACAATTTCACTCACACCGCTTTCGAGAAGGATGAAGAACAGGCGCTGGCCGATTTCGAAGAGGCTGTGCGCAGATACGCACCAGAGGACGACCGCCCCTATGTGCTGATGCCGGCTTTTCGCGATGCGCGCCTGTTTGCCAAATACCGCGAACGCTTCGAGCCGGCGATCCGCGTCGCGGCACCGGACCTCGCCTCCATCGAGATGATCTCGCCCAAGGATCACTTCGCCCGTTTTCTGAAAGAGACCGGCCTGCCGGGTCCCGCCACCCGCATCCTTGAGCCGGGGACGTTCCGAAACGGTCTGCCCGCGAACGTCGCCACCGATTTCCCGCTCATCGCCAAGCCGACCGACGGTGTGGGCGGGCGCGGCGTGAAAAAGATCAGGGATCGAGCCGCGCTGGACACCTATCTGAAGGCCGCAGGTCCGGAACGCCCGATCCTGTTGCAGGAACTGGTGGAGGGCGAGGACTATTGTGTCTCCATCATCGCCGATCATGGAGATTTGGCGGGGATCGTCGTTTATCGCAACCTCGCCCAATTCCCCCACGAGGCGGGTGCCGGCGCCGTTCGCGAGACGGTGGACGACACGCCCTTCAGGGCATCGGCCCGCGCCCTGCTCAAGGCGACAGGATGGAACGGCGTGGGAGAGATCGACTTTCGCTGGAACGGCGACCCATCGACGCCGCCGAAAATGATCGAGATGAACCCCCGCTACTGGGCCGGGCTCTACCATTCCATGTCCTCGGGCGTGGATTTCCCCTGGCTGGCCTTCCAGCTGGCGGCGGGCCGCGCGCTGCCGGCGGCCGATCCGCACGCCGTCCTGCAAGGCCACCGCACCCGCACACCGGGGGCGTGGATCCTCTCCGCAGCCGAGGATCTGGCCGCCTCCGACCCCGATCTGGAACGCGCCGCGGAAGCCTGGGCGCAAAGCCGCGGTCATGCATCACGCAAGGAAATCCTGTCGGCGGCGCACCAGTTATTGGAATCGGCGAGCGCCGCCGCGAAAGGCGCGCACGTCTTCAAGGAGTTCCGCAAGCGTCTGGAAGAGCAGAAGGACCTGCCTTCCGAGCTTGATTTCGACGACGATCCGGCCGTGGGCCTGGGCATATTGTTCGTGGTGTCCAGCCTGCTCAAGCATCGCGAGTTGCCACCGGAGTTCCGGTACTCTGCACCTCAGGCGACCGACAAGGCTCACTCCGGCCGCGCGGGCAGGCCCGCCACCTCCCGTCGCTACGATGCCGGCGGACGTCCCATCATCGGCGTGACCAAGCCGGACGAAGGCGATTGGATGGCCTACCATGCCATGCGTTTCGCGATCTGGTTGGCAGGGGGCAAGGCGATCGCCATTACATCGAAGGCTCCCCACGACCCTCATTCCGTGGATGGCCTGCTGTTCGGGGGCGGTTCGGATGTTTTCCCCAACCGCTATGGCGGCGCTCCGAAGACGGGCCACCGGTACGACCTCGCCCGCGACGACATGGAGGCGTCCTGGGCGCAGGCGGCGCTGGAGCACGACATTCCAGTCCTGGGCGTCTGCCGGGGCATGCAGATGCTGAACGTGCTGGAGGGCGGCACCCTCTACCCGGACCTCAGCCACCATGAAGAGAATTATCCCACCAGCTTTCTGCGCCGCATCTTTTACCGCAAGACCGTATTTCTGACGCCCGATGGCTGGCTGGCGCGGTTATCAGGTCATGAGCAGCTGGAGGTCAACTCCATCCATACCCAGGCGGTAAAGGATCTGGGCGCAGGCTTCAAGGTGAACGGTGCGGAGGCCAACGGCCTCATCCAGGCCATCGAGCATGAAACCCGCTCCTTCTGCGTAGGTGTACAGTTCCATCCGGAATTCCTGTTGCACCGTGCCTTCGCGCGTCGGATCTTCAAATCCCTCGTCGCGGCCGCGCGGGCCCGCCGCCTTGGATTTGCCAAGGGGACGGCGGGCAATAAGTCGCAATTGGCTGCGGAATGAGGCGAGGCTCCTCCCCGCCGAGGCGGCTTCATGGCGAGGAGCATTTCCTTTTTTTGCACTTGCTGATCAAGGCGCGCCAGGGTGAAGTCAGCTGGAGGAGATCCATTCACCCACCTCAGCCGGGCATTCTCCTCGGTTGGATCAGACCGCGACGGAGCCGTCGTCTGCGGAACGGTGCTCTGCGCCTGCAACGAATCCCTTCATAAAAGGTTCGTTCGATCATACTATATTTACAAAAGGCGATAGTCGATGAGCTTGTACACATCCGGTCAGTCGGCGAATGGCCATGAATCACGCAGTATGAAAACGAGAAGGCAGCTGATCGAAGCTGCAATCGATGTCTTCGGCCGCGTAGGGTTCGAGGGAACCACCACGCGCATGCTGGCCAAATCGGCGGATGTTACATTGTCCGCCATTCCTTATCATTTCGTCGGCAAGCGCGAGCTCTACATGGAAGCGGCCCGAGAGATCGCCGATTACGCTCACATGCGGGTAGGTGCTCTTTGCGCCATCCTGGACGATCCCGCCATGACGATCCCGCCATCGCCTCGCCCGAAGAGCGGCTCGAGAAGGCACTGACCGGTTACCTGCGCGTCCTGCTCGACGATGCCGAACCCCGCACCTGGGCCTCTTTCTTCGCCCGTTGCGCCTATGACAATGACGAAGCCTTCCAGCTCATCCACGATCAAGCCATTGCCCCCTTTCAGGAAAAACTCGTCGCGGCGGTGCGGATGATCGCACCCGCATCCATTGATGATGAAGCCGTCCGGCTCCGCACGACCGCCATCGTCACTGGGATGGCCGGATTCCGGCTGCTGCGCGGCATCCTCCTGCGTGGCATGGATTGGACGGAGCTCAAGTCGGCGCACATGGCGATGGTCGATGTCCTTATCCATGACCTGACCCGCAGTGACCTGTTGACCGGTACGCCATAATCCGCAGCGCCACGCCAAATTCCCGCCGGGAAGACGCCCCCACGCGTAAACTTAAGGAGTTTGATCATGACAGAGCAATCGTTCGCCCACGAAACCATCGCCTGGGCCAAGCAACGGCTCGACGAAGTCGACGCCATGGTCGCTCAGACCGAGAAAGCCGCCGGCGAGCTTCAGCAGGCAGCCCGCGGCAACGCCGATCTGGCGCTCTCCCGCCTGCGCGACTCCCAAGCCAAGCTGAAGGAGCAGGTCGCGTCTTTGCAAGCCCAGGCGGACGAGACCAAGAGCGCGGTCTTGACAGCGCAGAAGGCCGTGGAAGAGGAATGGGTGGAAGTGGAGTCCGCCTTCCAGGCCTTCCTCGCCTCCACCGGCGAGCAATCCGATGTGGCCCGCAAGGCCATCTCCGCGCGGGTCGAAGCCCAGCGCAAGTCCTGGGAGCGCGCGCTGAACGGTCTGAAGGCGCAGGCTGAAGCCGCCGTCGAGAAGGCGAGCATCGAATTCGATGCCGCCATGACACGACTCAGCGAAGGAGCAGAGAAGGCCAAGGTGAAGCTCGGCCAGGCACCGAGCGCGGGCGAAGAGACCTGGGAGGCGATCAAGGCTGGCATCGCCGAGACGAAGGCGGTTCACGAAAAGACCGTCAAAAAGATCACCGAAGCACTGGCGAAGCTGTTCTGATCCGCGCGCCCGGCGGCGCGCGGCTTTCGGCGCCCCGTTCCATTTGACGCAAACGTCGACAATATCAGGGAGAAATACGATGCCCTTTCGCGCCTGGAAGATGGGTGCCGCGCTGTTCGGCTGGATCGCGATCCTGCCGGCGGCCACCGCCCACGCAGAAGACCTCGCGACCACCCCTGCTCCGGCGGCCGAGCCAGCACAGGGCGCGGCTCCTGAGGTGAAACCGGCACCCGCTCCGGCGGCCGCCCCCTCCTCCACGACTGTGCCGGCCGATCCGTCCCTGACCCGACAGGCCATCGCCTGGTCGCAGGAGCGGCTTGCCG
>Ga0255338_1001320_pt1 | contig 48224 bp, 42 predicted proteins | sample MeOH1_35cm_T4_19_FD_203715 | JGI IMG/M metagenome (GOLD analysis project Ga0255338, IMG submission 203715) | Sandy soil microbial communities from University of British Columbia, Vancouver, Canada - MeOH1_35cm_T4_195 | ecosystem: Engineered > Artificial ecosystem > Sand microcosm > Unclassified ...
ATAAGGGTACCTACGATAACTGCACCGATCCCAAACCAACTCCCACCGGCACCAGTCGCAGCGTACGCGCCGCCAACTCCCATTCCAGGACCAAATCCGTACATTGCCAACACTCCTTTTGCTTAAACAATTGTTCTTTTGGGTAGATAAATTAGAAGACTAAGCCCAGTGCAATTAACAACAGAATTACGACTACTACAGCGGCAATGCCGCCAAAAGCGAAACCTCCCCCACCAGCTACTGCAGTTGCTCCGAATGCCATCAAAAAACGCCTCCTTTGGAAATTAATGGATAGAACATACTTTAGGCTATGTCCCCGCTGAGCACAGTGTTACGGATAGGTCAAGCGGTAAAAAAATATCCTAATAAATAATAAAGGGACCGCCAATCAAGGCAGTCCCTTTATTGTTTGAGAAAGTTGGTTAATTTGGGCGACAAATGAGCTATTCTACTTCGTTAAGGGCTGTCATTAAAGTGTCTACATCGATTCCATGAGCGCGAGCACCCTGCTCGACATTTTCATATCTCCCGGCCATTCAGCCAAGGCAGTGCATCCCGTAACGCAAAAAAACGTCCGCAGTCTTGGGGTTCTTAGCTACGATATCGGTTATAGACATATCGCGAGTAAAAGACATTTCTAACTCACCTCCCAAACCTATTATAACCTATTTCTTGCTGAATTCAGACGGATAATTTAAAGTTTTACACTGTTCGGTTGTTTTTCTCCCTGAAAGGGAAAAATAACGCTGGAGGTGAAAGCTGTGGACGAAAGTAAACTTAATCGTGAACAACGATATCTTTACGTGCGAGGGGTTTCTTTGGATAGAATTCTAAAGCTTTCGGATGAACAAATCAGACGAGCGGTAGAGAAATTAAAGCGTGCCAGCAGGTTATATTGATGTTTTCATTAAATCGGTCAGAAACGTTCTACCACTCGGGGAATTGTTCGAGTTAAATATTCCAAGAGAGCAAATAATGAAGTAATTTAGTGGAAGGAATTTCCAGAAGGAAGGGGGAAATAGCCTAGGAGAAATGTTGGGAGGAATTTATGAAGAGTACATCAGTGCGCTATAATGAGAGAAATGCCTTTTTACGTGTTTCGGAGCAGATTTTGCAGCTGCTTCCGGTTCTGCCCCGCAAGATTGTACCTGTGTGTATCGGCACAGACCGGGTAACAGGGGACTCTTTTGGGCCCTTAGTGGGGACTTTTTTGAAAGGATTTGGGCTGGAGCCTGTGGGTACTTTGGATCACCCCGTACATGCGGGTAATATTAAGACCTGTCTTCAGAGTCTTCCCCCGGACGTATTCGTGCTTGCCATTGACGCATGTCTGGGTAACCTTAGTTCCGTGGGCAGGATCAATTTCTTTCAGGGGCCGATATCCCCGGGAGCAGGGGTTGGAAAAGAGCTGGAGCGGGTAGGGGATATAGGTATTACGATGACAGTAAATGTAGGTGGCTTCATGGAAAATATGGTTCTGGCCAACACCAGATTGTCCGTTGTCTTTGCCGGTGCCCAGGTTACCGCCCTGGGAATCTACCGGGCTGTTTCAATCAGGGACAACACCTCGCAGCTGCGGACAGTATCTTCCTCCAGTTAAGGGGTTTACAAGCCTGTTTGTTGTAAAAATATTTTGAAGCGCACATTTCTTGTATTTCCAGCAAAGTGTTAGACAGAACTGGAAAAAACTTCGGGTTTTAGTTGAGGTGAGATAATGGTATACTTCTTTTGACAAAAAAATAGGCCTAATCCATTGTGTCGAATGGAGCGGGGGATTAAAAAATTTTTTGGGGTGAATCGGGGCAACCCGTAGGTTCTTCTCTTTTCTACCGAACCCGTCAACTAACCTCGCAGGCGCAGAAAGGACATTCAGTGATTAGTAAGAGTTTTTATGAACGCTTTCATGTTACTAAACCCTGGTTTGTACTGTTTTTCACATTCATTACTCTGACAGCCCCACTCACCATCTCTTTGGCTTCCCCTGAGGTTCCCATGATGATAGTTAAAGCTAACGCAGCACAGACCCTGGTTAAACAATCAATTCCAGCTAGCGAATCTGCTGCAACTACTAAAGCACTGCCGCAAGATCAGACCCCAAGCGCCCATACCGTGGCGCCTGCTGCCCCGGCTCCTGTCGGTGTTTCCACTGCTGTCAAGGCCCAGGCTGAGCCAGCATCTGCTGGAGTTAAACCGAGTCCCTTTAACAATCTATATGCTAAAGCGAAAACCTATTTGGGAGTCTCCTACTTATTTGGGGGTACCAATCCGCTCAAAGGTTTAGATTGTTCAGCTTTTGTTCAATTAGCCTTCGGACAGATCGGTATCGAATTGCCGCGATCGACCTTCGGACAGATCAATGTTGGAAAACCGGTCAGTTATGAACAAATTCAGCCTGGTGATTTAGTCTTTTTTTCCTCCAGCGGTCCTGGGCCATCTCATGTGGGTATATACATCGGAAACGGCCAAATGATCAATGCGACGGAGCCAAAGGTCCAGATTTCCCCCACTAATACTGCTAAGCGAAGGCAGGCCTTTTATGGGGCTAGGCGTATCCTGCCCTAATCTGATTAGTGAACTGATCCCTGGTTAGCCGGTTTTCGCAGAAGACCCCCGTTCCGATTGAGCTAGCGGAACGGGGGTCTTCTGCTTGTATAGCACTACTTAGCTCCAAATCAGGGCGTTTTGGGTGTAGGTGGAGGTGTCCCCTGCAGGGCTTTAAGCTGATTATCCATGCTTTCGAGAAGGGTTCGCATTTGATTAATCTGATCAGTTAACTTTTGCAGCTGATCTGATTGGGTAGGTTGGGATGTCTGGGGAGCAGGGGTGACTGAATCAGGTTGCGTCGTTTTTGGCACTGATCCTTTGCCAAAGATTCCTTCCAGGGCCAAATCCAGAGTTTCTGCCATCACGATTTTGTCGGCGTAAACCGCGACCACCCGCTTCATCTCAGGGATAGCTGCCTTATCGGACTGAAGGTATACTGGTTCGACATAAAGAAAATTACCGTCAATCGGCAGGCTTAGGATGTTGCCCCGAATCACTGAGGAACCCTTTTGGTCCCACAGACTTAATTGGCGGGAAATCTCGGTATCCTGATCGATCCGGGATTCCACCTGGAAGGGTCCGTCAACCTCTATATTTTTCGGCATTTTAAACAGAATTAGCTCCCCGTACTTGTCTCCGTCCATGCGGGCTCCCAACCAGGCGACCATGTTATTGCGTTTATTCGTCTCGCTGCTGGCAGGGGTAAAGGGGATCATTAAGACATATTCTTCCGTAGCCTCACCTGGCAGTCGCATTACAGTATAATAGGGCTCCATGGCCTGGGACGTTGTTCCATGCAGTTCAGATGCCACGTCCCAGGCGTCCTCTTTATTGTAAAAGACGGTGGGATTCACCATGTGAAAGGTCTTTAGGATATTAACCTGAACATTGAACAAGTCTTCAGGATAACGCAGATGTGAGCGTAGGTCGGCAGGCATTTGGTCCAGGGCCTTGAAAAGGCCCGGAAATATCTTGCCATAGGTTAGAGCGACCGGGTCCGTCCGGTCGGCCAGGTAAAAATCTACCGAACCGTTGTAGGCATCTACTACAGCTTTAACTGAATTGCGCATGTAGTTGGTATTTGAATCAGTAAGCGGGTTGGAATACGGCATAAATTCCGAGGTGGTATAGGCATCGATAATCCAATAAAGTCTGCCCCCGCTTATTACCAGGTAAGGATCGGCATCGTATTGCAGGAAGGGGGCCAGTTTTTTAACCCGATCCACTACATTGCGGTGGAGCAGAATTTTGCTATCCGGAGTGATCTCATTAGCCAGGTAAAATCTGAACGTAGCATGGTTCAAGCTGAGCATGAATTTGTTTAAACCATTTAACTTGATCCCGGTATTACCTTGATAGACGTTCTCTGAATTGTTCGATCCCAATGGGTAGTCGAATTCTTTCGTGGTTGTGTTGGTAACCACCCAGTCATTGGTCAGCTGACCAAAGTAGATGCGGGGTTCGCTAATGTTGAGTTCCGGGTAGCTGGAGGAGGGAGGCACATCCTTAACAACATAAGAGGGTAAACCCTCGGGGGTAACCGCGTTGGCCAGGGAGGCTGCCACCCCATAGCCGTGAGTGTATTTAAAGCGCATATTAATAAAAGTTTGGGCCTTGGGATCTAGGTCACTGGTTGATAATTCCCGTGGAGCAAGCAATACCTGACGCAGATTCCCGTTCAGGCGGTAGCGGTCCACATCAATGTCGCTGAATTTGTAATACAACCTAATCCCTTGTTTCTGTGCGTAGGTTTGGCTCATTGGTTTGGGGTCGTTTAAGCGCACATTTTGCAAGGTGCCCTGGTTTTTTGCCAAACTTCCCTGGTCCAGGTTTGTGGTGCCCGGATATTCACTTTCCTTGATCTTGTCCAGGTTAAAGGCATATTTGGTCATGCTAATTTCGTGGTTGATGTAAGGAAGTTCTTTGTTGAGCTCATTCGGGATAACTATCAGGGACTGAACTGCGGCAGGGAATATCCCGGATCCTAAGATCGCGAAAACAATCGAGCCCGCTAGAGGGACTGTCAACAACCTGGAATCTTTAACGATTAACGAGACTATCGCAGAGATTGCCCCCATTATGGAGATGACTAACAAAAACTTGAGGATCGGAGCAGTGGCAAACAAATCAGTGAACCCAGCCCCAAAGACGTGGCCGTGGCGGGAGTAGACAAGCTCAAATATGCTCAGAAAATAGTCAAAGGCCTTAAGGGAGAACAATAAGATCGCGAAGGCTGCCAGATGGCGCCGGGCCGGGCGCTGGATGGAAACAGCATTCTTACGCCAGATAGCGGCTGTGCGTACGGAGATCATTCCGATGAGCAAATAGAAGACCGCGCTGATCAGACTCAAGAACAGGAGGGGGATATAAAAAGACTGGTAAATAATTTGGTAGAAGGGAAGTTTGAAGAAATAAAAGGATAGGTCTCGGCCAAACAAAGGGTCATTGAGGTTAAATGAGGTGGTATTCTTGTAAGTGAGGAAATCCATCCAGCCTATTGAACCGGAGACAAAACTAATTGCGTAACTGATGAGAATGGAAATCAGGAAGAGGGCCACAGTTACAAGTCTGCTTTGCAGGGTTTCCGCAACCGGGGCCATGTCATGTTCACGGATCACTCTGATCTGCTTTTGAAACCGGTCATTGATCAGGGAGACCACGGATTTGCGCAGCAGCAGCAAGGTGACGAAAATTGCAATGAACAGGAAGATGCCGTTGACCGCCTGAACCCCAAGTTTGGTGATTAAAGGGGTCCAGAACAGTTGGGAGTACCCCAAGTCTTTAAACCAGAGCCAATCTTCGTATAGGCTGGTGGTGGAAACTAAACCGATCACCACCAAGATTAAGACCAATAAGAACACGAAACGTCGCAAGTGGAAAGCCCCCCCCTAAAATAGGATGATGCATAACAATTCTGCCTGGTTAAAGCAAAGTCCTTCTAATACTATACTTAGAATTGAAAAAGCATAAAGTTTTCCTGTAAGGTTATATTATTGTCATTAATCTTAAAATATATCTATTTGCATCTTGGCAAGCAAATAATTTATGCTATACTCTAAAGTAAACGGATTTGATACCCCCGGGAGGTAGGATGAATATGTACGATTTAATTATTATCGGTGGAGGCCCGGCTGGGTTGACCGCCGGAATCTATGCAGCCAGAGCACGGCTGAAGGTATGTCTGCTCGAAAGAGGGCTGCCGGGAGGGCTTGCTGCCACAACGGAGGTTATTGAAAACTTCCCTGGATTTCCCGGCGGTGTGTCCGGCTCTGAATTGATGCTCAAATTTCAGGAACAAGCGGAAAAGTTGGGCTTGGAAATCCGCAGCGAGGATGTCAGTGGACTGGATCTGGGGGGAGAAATCAAAAGAATCGAAACCTCAGCCAACGTGTATGAGGCACGTGCGCTGATAATCTCCACCGGCTCATACCCTCAGACCCTTGGAGTCCCAGGGGAAGCAGATTTTTATGGGCAGGGAGTTTCATACTGCGCCACCTGCGACGGGGCATTCTTCCGAAACCGGGAAGTTGTGGTGGTGGGCGGCGGGGATGCCGCAATTGATGAGGCCCAGTTTTTGACCCGTTTTGCCAGCATGGTTACTGTGGTACACCGTAGGGAAGGCTTTAGAGCAGCTCAAATCTCAGTGGAGAGGGCGAAGGCAAATCCCAAGTTGAAATTTCATCTTAACGCGGTTGTGGAAGAGATTAGAGGAAGCCAGAACGTAGAGGCGGTCGGACTCAAAGATGTTCAGACAGGGCAGAAAAGTGAAATTCCGGCCGAAGGGGTATTTATCTATGTTGGTAACCGGCCAAACACCCAGCTGTTTGAGGGCAAACTTGAATTGAATAAGCAGGGTTATGTTGTGGCGGATGCAAAACTGCATACCAGCGTTCCCGGAGTGTTTGTGGCTGGAGATGTACGTGAAACCCCGTTGCGCCAAGTCGCAACCGCAGTGGGTGATGGAGCAGTCGCCGCCATGGAAGCGGAGAAGTATCTGGCAGCCTTGTAGAAGGGCATTGGAGCACTCTCCTTTTTATCCGACACCTTGTGTTCGAAACGCAGAAAGGCCGGTACAAAATGTACCGGCCTCACAACTCATGGTCATAGGGCTCGTTCATGTGTTTAATTTCACAATTGTTTGTAATGTAATTATATGATTACCTGAAACCCCAGTCAATGGGAGCTTATCTGAAGCATGAAGTACTCCTTGGGTAGCAAATCTTAGGGAAGGTGTTTGATCCGATTTGAAAGGATTTATACTGCAAATTGAAAATAGCTTGCGAGCTTTGAAAGTTCGGATTATAATACATTTACCAGCATCAAACTAACAGTCTAATTCCTGTTTCAGGAAGCGGAGGAACCAATTATGGGGTGAATCCTGCTATGCAGGAGGGGCAAACTCCAAAGCCCTAATCCGTCAGCTAACTTCGCAGGCTGCGCTTGGAGGTCTCAACAGATCTTCCGGTCTGTTTTTTGTTGTGCCAGGATGTTCGCAGCTGATCAAGGACGGGGTCAGGATAGACCGGGTTTTCGGTAGGCTGGCAGCACCGAAACAGTCACTGCCATGGTAATGGGCAAACTTTTTAGAGCAGGTTTTTGGGGGTGAAGACTTGAGCAGGGGGACCAAGGGCAGGTTAGAGGCGGAGATCAGCGAGGCTTTTATCCAGTTTCAGCGGCAGATGGTGGGAAAGGGGCCGGAGGCCACCAAGACCTTTATCAGTCAGGATATGGTGATCGTGCGCCAGAAGAAGTCCATGACCTGCGAAGAACAGCACCTGGTGACGACGGAAAAAGGAAGGCGCCTGGTTAAGGAAATGCGAGTAACCTTGCGGGAAATTTTCAGAGAACAAATCGAGAAGATGATAACCCATTTGACCGGGTGCCAGGTTTTGTCAAGTCACGGTGATATCAGTACCCGTACGGGTGAAAGAATAGATATCTTCATTCTGGACAAAAATTTGGAAGATGAACTCGTAAGGAATTCAGGCGAAGGTTGACAGTAAACAGGGCCCTAACACGGCTGGGTTTAGCGGTGAACCAGTTCGTTTTAAACGCTTATAGCGTTGCGGGCTGGTTTTTTGCGTTTAGCGTCCTAGTATGTCGGGGAAAGCTAATAGCAGTATGGAATCGAGGAGGAAAAAGAAATGGCTTCGGCCAACAGCAAACTATTGTGGTTGAAATTACGCACTTTGGTTTTTGGCAGTCCACTGGAAACTAAAGCTGCGGAACATCAACGATTGGGTGTCTTTAGCGGAATTCCGGTGTTTGGGTCGGACGTAATTTCGTCTCAGGGATATGCTCCGGATGAGATCCTATACGTCTTACTCCTGGCAGGCACGCTTGGTTATGCTAAATTGACGCATGTCTCTGTAGTAATAATCGTGCTTTTGGCAAGTGTTTTACTAGTCTACCGTAAAGCAATCCAAAAATATCCGCAGGGGGGCGGATCATATACTATTGCTCACGCCTATCTGGGTGAAAATTTCGGGCTGTTGGCAGGGGCAAGTCTTACCCTCGACTATGTCTTAACTGTGGCTGTTAGCATTAGTTCTGCAGTCGAGAACCTGACGGGAATCTTCCCCTGGCTCGCTCCGGTTGGAAACAAGGTATTGGCCGATATAGTATTGATTGCATTTATGACAGTTGTTAACCTAAGGGGTCTTAAGGAGTCTGCACGGTTGTTTGCTCTCCCTGTTTACCTGTACATTTTTAGTATCTTTAGCCTGATTGCTGTAGGTGTTTTCAAGGTGATAGTCTATGGAGCAGTCCCGCCCGTTCACTTGGACCAGCAGGTTACGGCTACGCACACCTTTACGCTGTTCTTGTTTGCCAGGGCTGTAGCAGGAGGCACTACCGCCTTAACCGGAACGGAAGCGGTGAGCAATGGAGTTACTGCCTTTAAGGCTCCGGCTCAGAAACGGGCAATTAACACATTGTTTATCCTTGGGGGACTTGTGGCCGTCGGTCTGGCAGGTATGGTATTCCTGGCAGGGCAGTACCACCTTGTTCCACACACCGGTAATACCATCCTAAATCAGTTAGGCGGGCTGGTGTTCGGACATTCCATATTCTATTATTTGCTGATGGCAAGCGGTGTGACGATCTTAATTATCGCGTCCAATACCCCTTTTGTCGGTTTGCCAATCCTGCTAAGCCTCATGGCCCGCGATGGTTACGCCCCGCGCTATTTTAAGAACCTTGGGGATCGCTTGGTTTACAGCGCAGGGATTTGGACCCTCAGCATCATCAGCCTTTTATTAATCCTAATCTTTCGGGGGGATACTCATGCGATGCTGCCCCTCTATGCAATGGGAGTTTTTGTGGGCTTCTCTTTAACCGGAATCGGACTTGCTAAACATGTATTACAGGTCAGAGAAGGGAACTGGAAAAGTGACCTTGTCATTTTCAGCTTTGGTGGAGTGATTTGTGCAATAGTTTTCGTTGTTTTTTTAACCACTAAATTCAAGGACGGCGCTTGGGCAGTTGCAATTATTTTGCCAATTTTGATGCTGTTCTTCCATGCTGTTTCCAAGGTTTACAAGCGTGAAATCGCGACTATTAAAGTAACTCCGGAAGATATTGCCGATTTCAATCAGAATATTACCCGGATCAAGGACAGGAGAAGCTGTGCGGCTCTTTCCGAATACCGCAGTAAGATTGTGGTACCTGTGTTTGACCTTAACAGGGTAGTATTAAAAGCTTTGATCTACGCCTGTGAACTCACCCCGCTGGTTACCGCGGTTCATGTGGGTTCGGATTTGGAGCGGGCGGAGAAACTGAAGAAAAAGTGGGCTCACTACAACATTGAGGTTGATTTGGAGATAGTGGAATCTCCCTACCGGGCTACTGTGCATGACCTGCTGAAGTACCTGGATTCACTGGAGAAGACTCCTGCCTTTGACACAGTTACACTAGTAATCCCGGAATTTGTCCCACCCAAGCTGTGGCAGAATTTCCTGCATAACCAGACCGGCCAGTTGATCAAACTGCTGCTCCTGGTACACAAAAATATTCTGGTCACCAGTGTTCCGTACCACGTAAGTTCGGATTAGGCCAAGAGTTAAAAAACAAGCGCCGTTCCCTTAAAAGAAAGCCAGGGACGGCGCTTGTTGTATTTACACCGGAGTTCTCCTATGCCCAGAATCAGCCCGCCGCTTACAGGCAGGCTGGACCAGCCCCAATCCTGTCCGTGGTTGAGGGCCAGAAGCAGACTTGTCATCCCCAGCGCGAACAAAAAGGCACCGACAAAATCAAAGCTTTCCGATTTGCTTTGTTTGGGATCCTTGGGCAGGATAGCCTGGGCTGCAATATACCCGATAATCCCGATGGGCAGGTTGATGTAGAAGATCGCTCGCCAGCTGGTTAGTCCCACTAAAATCCCGCCAATAGCCGGCCCGGTCAGGCTGCCAAGCGCTACCACAGTCCCGGTCAACCCCAGAGCCCTGCCGCGCTCCTGGGGCGGAAACGAAGCGGTGATTATGGCCGCGCTGTTGGACATCAACATTGCGGCGCCAACTGCCTGCAGTGCACGCATCCCCACCAGGAACCAAATATTCAGCGCTATACCACTGAGTACAGATCCCAAGGTAAACACGATAAAGCCAAGAGAGTAAACTCGCTTTCGCCCGAACAAATCCGCCACCCTTCCGAATACGGGCAAGAGACTGGAGATGGTTAACAGGTAAGCGGTGACCACCCACTGCAGGGTGGAGAGGTCAGCTTGCAGCTTAACGGACATGGTGGGCAGGGCCACGTTTACGATACTGCTGTCCAGGGTTGCCATAAAAGTTCCAACTGAGACATTTGCCAGGATTAGCCAGCGACGACGGTTCTGGGGTTGAGCTTCCTGGTTTGCAGCTGGGTTTGGTGTCATAAAATCCTCCTGATGTTTGGCTTTCAATTCATTCACTCCAGGTTCTTGTTGATGGAATTCAGCAGGTGTTTGAGTTTTTCAATATCCGCTTGATTCAGCCCTGCCAGGGCCTGGTTTAGAGAATCCTTAGCCAGGGGGGGCAGGAGTTGGAGGAGATTTACTCCTTTTGCAGTCAGGAAAATGAGGAAAGCTGACAAGTGTAATATAGGCTTCGCCATACTGTCAAGCCGGACTGCTGCTTTATTCAGCATCTAAAGTTCATAAATCCGGGGCATGAAGTCAATACTAATGCGGAGAATTTTTCGAACGACCAGGATTTTTTTTCTTAAGCAGCAGGAAAGAGAGGGGCAGGGGAGAAAGTAATTTCTTGCCAAGCGATTGGCTAAGACAGGTCGGGGGTGTTACAGATGGAGGAAAAAGCAAAGAGTTTAAGAATGCGGAGTGAAATTCCGGCAGAATTCAAATGGAGACTGGAGGACATATATTCTTCTGATGCAGATTGGGAGCAGGATTTTCTTAAGCTAAAGGATCTTGCGGGCAAAATGGCGGAAATGAAGGGAAGTGTCAACACCGCTTCCAGGCTGTATGAAGTTCTACAGCTGCAGGATATTATTGGGGAACTCAACGAGAAGGTCTTTGTCTATTCGCGTATGCGCAGGGATGAGGATAACCGTAGTCCTATCTATCAGAATATGACGGACAGGGCGGGCAGCCTGAGTGTCCAGGTGCACAGCGCCGGGTCCTATTTGGTGCCGGAAATCCTGCAGATTCCTCAGGATTCCCTGGAAACCTTTTTCCAGGCAGAGAAGGGACTTGAACTTTACCGCCAAGCCATAAACGAAATTACAAGGCTGAGGGAGCATATCCTGAGTGCCTCCGAGGAGCAGATTTTGGCTCAGGCCGGCGAATTGGCAGCTGCCCCTCAGAACATTTTCAGCATGTTTAACAACGCTGATATAAAGTTTCCGTCCATTAAAAATGCTGCGGGGGAAACGGAGGAACTTACCAAGGGAAATTATGTCTCATTTCTGGAAAGCCGGGATAGGAGAGTGAGACAGGAAGCCTTTGATGCTCTATACAAGACCTACGGGGAGAACCAAAATACTTTGGGTGCTACGCTGAACTCCTCGGTGAAAAAAGATGTCTTTTACGCCAAGGTCCGCAGCTATCCGTCTGCGCTGGAAGCGTCTCTGCATGGGGATAACGTTCCGGTCTCCGTTTATGACAACCTGATCACCGCGGTTCGGGCCAACCTTGGTTCGCTGCACCGCTATGCTGCCCTGCGCAAACGGGCCCTGGGACTGGAAGAACTGCACATGTATGACCTTTACACCCCGATAGTGAAGGATGTAGAAATGAAGGTTTCCTATCAGGAAGCCCTGAAGCGGGTGGAAGAGGGCCTAGCCCCACTGGGTGAGGAGTATGCGGCAGTGCTTAGGAAGGGTTTTACCGGCGGCTGGATTGATGTGTATGAGAATCAGGGGAAAACCAGCGGAGCGTATAGTTGGGGCCCGTTCGGCACCCATCCCTATGTTCTGCTCAATTGGCAGGATAATATCAATAACCTGTTTACTGTGGCGCATGAAATGGGTCATGCACTGCATTCGTACTATTCAGACCATGCACAGCCCTATGTCTATGCCGGGTACAAGATCTTCGTGGCAGAAGTAGCCTCAACGGTAAACGAGAGCCTGGTGATGCAGTTTCTGTTGGACAGGACGGTTGACAAAAGGGAAAGGCTGTTCCTGCTCAACCACTATCTTGAACAATTCAGGGGTACTGTCTATCGTCAGACTATGTTTGCCGAGTTTGAAAAGCTCATACATGAGCAGGTAGAGAACGGAGGGGCCTTGAGCGTAGAGGAGCTGAACCGGATCTATCACGGCCTTAACGTTGACTACTATGGCCCTGAAGTGGTGATTGATCAGCAGATAGACCTGGAGTGGGCGAGGATTCCTCACTTTTACACTAACTTTTATGTCTACAAGTATGCAACCGGTTTCTCAGCTGCCACCGCCCTTTCGCAAGGGATACTGCGGGAGGGGAAACCGGCAGTGGAGCGCTATTTGAACTTCCTCAAAAGCGGAGGGTCTGATTATCCTATCCAGCTGCTGCAAAGGGCTGGAGTGGATATGACAACTCCCCAGCCTGTCGAAGCTGCTCTGAAGGTGTTTGAGGGTCTAGTACGGGAAATGGAAGAATTGCTGGAATAGAAATGGTAAAGGAATTATGGGGGTCGGTCTTGCTGGACCGGTCTTTTTTTTGTTTTATGAACATTGTAAAAGAGTGAAGAGCAAGTTCTTGAATGGATTACCCCCGATTTGGCAGAAACTAGATTGAGAATGCACATGGACGAGGGACCGCAATGGTAAAATATTTGAACAACCGCAAACAGAAAAGCAAGGCTAACAGGGAGCAAAATACCGGATCAACCCAAGCTTCAAGCTCCCTCGGGCAGAAAGGGCCAGCCCCTAAACCGGGTGCAAACGGGGGAGGCCAGGGGCAAAACAATACAACTAACCCTTCAGGGCAGGGCCAGGCCCCCCAGAACCAGCCCTTACAGGCATTTTTGGGCAGGCTTGGCGCAATGATCAAAGGAGTACTCACCTTCAAGCCTACCCCCCTGGATGATACTTTCTCCCTCGGAGAGAGGCGTACCCAGGCCCAGCCGCCGGGGCAGAAGCCGAACCCGAACCCGTCTGCATTACAGTCCGCATCCGCCGGAAGTCAGGGGTCAGGAGGCAGGGCACAGGGTCAGGCGGCTAAGGCACAACCTGAGCCGGGCCAGGGTCAAGGCAAGAATCAAGGCCAAAACCAAAGCCAAAGCCAAAGCCAGGGCCAGGATCAGCCTACTGCTAACCCCGATCAAAAGGCTGCGGGCACACCCGGCGCAGGAACACAAGCCCAAAGCGGAGCTGCAGCTATTGCACCTCCGGAAGGAACTGCCCCATATTTCCAGCAAAACCCTCAGGTGGCAGGGGGAGTTACGGACGAGGTGCACCATACCCAACAGGGAGGAACACCTGCCGGAGAGGAAGAGGTACCGATTGAACAGCAGGTGCATTACTCCCTGAAGAAGAATCTTGCCCATATCAAACGGGTGTTTAATCTTCCTGCAAATAAAGGGTTCACCGTGCGGGAATTCCTGATCGGGTTTGAACCGCCCTGTCCCGCTTTCATCCTCTTTACGGAGGGTCTGGCGGACAAAACTATTATCGATAACTTTGTGCTTGAACCGCTGATGGTACTTAGCAGTCTGGAAAGGTATGCGCAGCAAGATCCTTTGACACTGGTGACGGAACGCCTGATTACCACAAATCAGGTGGAAAACAACCGGAACTTTATTAAAATAGCTGAAAGCATCTTAATGGGTTCAACCGCACTTTTCGTCGAAGGTTCAAATTCTTGTCTGTTGGTAGAGACTAAAGGCTGGGAACATCGTGCGGTGGGCCGCCCATCGGTTGAAAATGTGGTGAGAGGTCCGCAGGAAGCCTTCAATGAGGTGCTGATTTCCAATGTAGCACTGGTGCGCAGCCGCCTGCGGACGCAAAACCTGATGAGTGAAATGGTAAAGGTAGGCAGGCTTAGCAAATCAGATGTTGCGATAATGTACCTGCGGGACATAGCGAATCCTGCCCTGGTGGGGGAGGTGCATAAACGACTGAATTCCCTGGGAGAGATAGACTATATTCCAGATACCGGCATGTTGGAGCAGCTTATCGAGGACAATGCCTTTGTGCCGATGACCCAAACCTTGTCCACGGAGAGACCGGACAGGGTTGCAGCCTACCTGGCAGAAGGGCATGTGGCAATTCTGATGAGCAGTACTCCTTTTGCCTTAATTGTCCCGGTCACTTTTTGGGGGCTGCTCCAGTCTGCAGAGGATTATTATGTCCGTTGGCCGTACGGAAGCCTGATGCGTATGGTCAGGGTTACCGCACTATTGATAGCCATGCTTATGCCAGCTCTCTATATCGCTATCGTTAACTACCACCAGTCTATGATCCCTACCGCACTGCTCTATGCGGTGGCCGCTGCCCGGGAACAAGTGCCCTTTCCCGCTGTCCTGGAGCTGGTCATCATGGATTTGGCTTTCGAACTGATCCGGGAAGCGGGCATCCGCATTCCCAGTGTGATCGGTACCACCATCGGGATTGTCGGGGCATTGATTTTAGGGCAGGCGGCGGTACAGGCTAATCTCATCACCCCCTTGGTAATCATTATTGTGGCTCTGACAGGGTTAAGCTCCTTTGCAATCCCCAACTACAACCTGTCCTTTCAGGTCAGGATAATGCGTTTCATTTATCTTGCAGCGGCCTCGGTCGGAGGATTTTTTACTTTGGCCTGCCTAATGGTTGTACATATGGCTGTTCTCAGTGTTAGCAACTCCTTTGGGGTTCCGGTACTCTCTCCGGCAACGCCCAACCGTCCCAGTAAGGATACTGTGTTAAGGGGGCCGATCTGGGCCATGGAAAATCGCCCTCCCTCCCTCCGCTCTTTAAAAGGAAAACGCCAGCCTCCAGAAGCCCGCAGCTGGGACCCGAACGCTTCAGGCGGGCAGGGGGAAAAGAATGGTTAAACAAGGGCATGTGGGCAATCCGGAACTATTAGCGACCTTGTTCATCTCCCAGTCCATGCTTTTCTTCTACAGCCTTCCGACCGTATTAGTACAAAAAGCGGCCACCGGGGCCTGGCTGCTGAACGTTTTTGTCAACACAACCGGGATCTTACTTTTCCTGCCTCTGTATTTCCTGCTTAAACGCTTTCCCGGCCTGTCGATCATCGAGATTGCAGCCGAGGTTCTGGGTAAAGTCGCAGGACTGGCTGTCTCCGCGACCATGAGTTTATTCTTTTTGTATTCTTTCGTCACGTTTACCCGCGCGTATGCTATAGCCACTATTACAACTTTATTTAACCGAACTCCGGTCAATGCGGTGCTTGCTGTGACCGTGATCACCTGCGGGATCGTGGCTTACTTAGGTTTGGAAGCGTTAACCAGAACCACTTTGATCTTTGTGCCGTTTATAGCGTTCGGCTCCGCTCTTACCTTGTTCCTTGCCTTGGAGAAATCCGACTGGAGCGGTGTTTATCCGCTGTTGGGGGTGCCGCTGTCGCAGCACTTCCTCGCAGCTGTGAATTTAGCACCTATCGTGAACCTTACTCTGTTCATAGGAGTTTTCTCCCCATATCTGCGCCACGGAAAAGGAAGCCTGAATCTGGTATTTTGGGCTATTGCCGGGGCTGGGATTTTAACTACCTTCACGGAGATTGTAATTGAGGTTATGTTTCCCTACCCCGGAATTAAACTCTTACCCTATCCACTTTACCAGGTAGTGCGGATGGTACACATTGGCCCTTTCCTGCAGCGGCTTGAGGCCTTATTTGTCCTGGATGCAGGTGTGACCTCCTTGCTGTACAATGCCATGTACCTTCTTGCCGCAGTCCTGGCAATGTCTCAGGGGTTAAAGCTTGTGGATTGGCGGCCCCTGATATTTCCCATGGGTATCTTGGGATTCAGCTTGGCAACTCTGCTTTACAGCGGCAGTGATTTGGCGAAGTGGGGCTATTCCTGGACAAGCAGCCTGATCTATTTGCTTATCTCTTCGGGTCTGCCGCTGTTTATCTATCTGGTATCGATTTTCAGGGGTAAAAGGGGGGGGCAGGGTGGACAGCAAGATTATTAGAGTTGCAGCATTGTTCCTGCTGTCATTATTCTTTTCTACAGGGTGCTGGGACCGCCAAGAGGTTGAAAACCAGGCATACGTAGTCGCTATTGGCATGGATGTCGTTCCAGGGGATCCGGCCGGCAGGATCATTACCTTCCAGTTAGTGATACCAGCAAAACTTGGTGTGGGAGGGCAGGGAGGCGGAGGGAGCGGGGAGAAAAGCTATTTTCAGACTTCAGTCAAGGCCTCCTCAATCTATGAAGCCAGGGATTTGCTGCAAGCGTCTGTTTCCCGTCAGATATCCCTCTTACAGTGCCGCGCTGTGCTATTTTCGGACGAGCTGGCCCGCCGAAGTATCTTATCCGGCGTCCGTGTAGCAGAACGCTCCCAGGAATTGCGCCGTTCCCTCTTTTTTGCCATAATTGATGGTACAGCGCAGGAGTTTCTGCAAAAGAATCAACCTCTGTTAAATGTCAATATCACCAAATATTATGAAGAGATTGCTCAGGCCAATAAGTATACGGGCTATTCCACCACAAGCTCCTTTCAGAGCACGATCGAAGGGGTGGAGAGTAGTGGGGAAGCTGCTGTAGTAACTTATGCCGGGCTGGGGAATAATCTGCTGGACGCGCCTCTGACAAAATCAGAGACGGGCAAGATCAGGGCCGATGGCAGTGACCTGCCCAGGCAGGGAGGAACCAAGGGAAACTGGATAGGGGTGGCGGTGTTCAAAGGGGATAAAATGGTGGGTAAGCTGGATAAACTGGAAGCGGAAACCTTAAACATGCTTCGGGGAGATTTTGAAAGTGGCCCATTTGAAGTCCAGGACCCGATGCAACCAAAATATCTGAACGGGGTAAATCTCAGACAGGTCGGGAAGCCCCAGATCCGCGTCGACCTAAGCTCGGACCCGGTAAGGCTGGATGTAAGGATGGAGTTCGAGGGGAATTTGATGTCCGAGTTCGGCGGCACTGATTACACTGTGCTAGAAAATCGGGACAAGCTGGAGCGTGCTGCACAGAAGGAGATCGAAGAACAGACAGCTGAGGTAATCACCAAGGCTCAGGAGCTGAAGACAGATATCTTCAGTTTTGGCAATTCTGCAGTGAAAAAGCATTTTTGGACATGGCAGGAATGGGAGAAGTTTAACTGGCCGGAAAAGTTCAGCAAGGCGGATATTCGGGTTTCTGCCAGGGTAAAAATTCGCTTTTTCGGTTTGCAGAATGGACCGTCTCAGACAGCACACTGATTAAGCTTCAGACTGATACAGGCTCAATTGACTTACCCCCAAGGAGGATAAAAGGTAAATATTTGCAGGGATGTTATTGCCAACACAGCAGGGCCCAGTGCAGGGAGGGCAGAAGCCCGAAGAAGTATACTATGGTAATCCACCAAACCATGGCAAAGGCGCCGGAGAGAATTCACTGCGTATAGAGCTGCCCAGTACCTGGGGATAATCCTGACCATACCAAGGCCGCCCAGGGTTTTCTTTTGAATTGTGATAAGATAGTAGGGGAGAATAGGGGCTGTTCCTATAAAACGGATTAGGCAGGGAGGAAACGGGGAGAATGCGCGGACGTTTTGCGCCCAGCCCTTCGGGAGAGATGCACTTAGGTAATGCCTGGACCGCACTGCTGGCCTGGCTTCAGGTGCGCTCTGCCGCTGGGTCGCTGGTACTAAGAATAGAAGATTTAGACCCGGACAGGAGCAGACCTCAGTTTAGCAGGCAACTGCTGGAGGATCTGAGCTGGCTGGGGTTGGAATGGGACGAAGGACCTGATACTGGGGGGAACAAGGGGCCCTACTGTCAAAACGAGCGGAGGCTTTTTTACACTGAGGCTTTGGATAGTCTGAAGCGGAAGGGAAGGCTGTACCCTTGCTACTGTACCAGGGAGGAAATCAGGGAAGCCAGCCTTGCTCCACATGAGCCGGAAGTGGGTAGGATCTACCCTGGAACCTGTCGTCAGCTGAGCGATGCTCAGCGGCGGGAACGGGAAGCCTCTGGGCGTCAGCCAGCCTGGAGGCTCGAGGTTCCTACACAGGAGATAGGGTTCAGCGACCTTTGCCAGGGGGAAGTAAGCCAGAACCTGAGTGAGGCAGGTGATTTTGTGCTCCAGCGCGCGGATGGGGTGCATGCCTATCAGTTGGCGGTGGTAGTGGACGACGCCTTGATGGGTATTACCCACGTGCTGCGGGGGGATGATTTGCTTCCCTCCACCGCAAGGCAGATTTTCCTCTACCGGGCCTTGGAGCTACCCCCACCGAGTTTTGCCCATGTGCCTTTGCTCCTTGGGTTGGATGGGCACCGCCTCTCCAAACGGCATGGTGATTTGTCGCTTGCTTCCCTGCGCCGCCGCGGGGTCAGGGCTGAACAGATTATCGGCTATCTGGCCGGATTGGCCGGGATGACTCCTAAAGGGGAAGCGGTGACAGCACGAGAGCTTGTACCGGTTTTTTCCCTGGAGGCCTTATCAAAGACTCCTCTGATAGTCAGGGTTGAAAGCATTGTAAGGTGAAATACCAAAGAAAGCACCTCGTATCACTTCGAAGTGGTACAGGGTGCTTTCTTTTAAGCTGTTATTAGATACCAAGTGGGAAACTGATTTTTGATCCGAAGTCTCGATGTTCAACTTTAGTTGAACGAGTTCACTGATTGCTTTTAGGTCAGCGCCTTTCAGTTCCTATACCTTAACTAAAAAATTAGATTTGGCGTTCTTTCGCGTGGGCGAGCTGCTGCTCCATCTGTTTGCGGGCCAGGGAGTTGGCGACTGCTTCATTGTTCCCGAGTTTTATGCCCTCCAGACGCCATTTGCGAAAGGTCTCCCAAAACTGCTGTTCCGATATGTGGCGTGTATATTCCTCCGCTTCCAAATCAAAGGGCCAAAATACATCCACCCAAAGGGTACCCTTGTTGGTCAATACAAGTACAAAGTGCACCAATTCAGCATTCGGGTAGGAAATGTCGCGAATCAGGATATGGGAACGGGCCGTGTTCGGAAAGTCCGTACGTAGGTACTGTAGTTTCATTTCCCGTCTCCTCGCAAAAATAAGATTTCTAAATTTTCTGTCTCCGATTTGATTTTAACATATCTTAACCGGGATGTCTGCAAGAACTTGCCAGGTGAAGCAACGGCGGATCCTAAACTAAGGCAAGGTGTGCTTTTAGTTTTTCCCAAATTGAACGAAAAAAGACCTTTAGAGTATTTTTGTCAGACTCTGGAGGGCCAGTCCCATAGTGACGGTAGTGAGCCTGGACCCTGCGGTTTCCGGCTTGAACATGAGCATAATGTCCTTGCCGAGTTTAACCTCGGGTGGATAGAACCCGGTTGAGACTGGAATTGCGCCGTTGTTCAGGAAAAATTGTTTCCTGTCATCCAAATCTTCCCGGTTTTGCCGTACTTCGAGCAGGATCCCTTCAATATCAGGGTAGTTCTTCTCCAGGAAAGAGATTACTTTGTTGAAGAAGAAACTGCCTATCCCTCTGTCCTGGTATTCAGGCATGATCCCGATGTGCTCGAGGTAGCCCATGTTTACACTGGGCATCCAGTAGAAGCAGGCAATGCCGATAACCTTGTCCCCATCCAGAGCCGAGAACAGGTAGAACTTGTTAGGGGCAATGCTTTCAGGATCAAGCATCTTCTCCGCGATTTCGCGCTGCACCGAGCTCGGGTATTCAAAGACGTTGCGCAGAAGGCGGATCCCCTCCTGGGAATAATAGTCATGCGGGGTTTTACCCTGCACGAATTTAAGTCTGTCCACATCCACATCCAGGATGTTGCCGAAATTGTCCTTAATTACTATTTCCTTATGTTTGATCATGCCCACGTCCCCGGTTTCCACGTAGGCAGCATTCGCTTCGTCTGTGTCGATATGAAATTCAGTCATTCCTTCATTGGTAAGGCGCACCTTGACATCGTGATAGCAGACCGTCTTTTCACCCTTAATCAGGATACTTACCTTTTCATTGTCCGCGATCTCCAGACGCTCAGCCTGATTGGCCAGCATGTGGATGTGGGCCCTGGCAATAATGCAGCCGTAGGTGATCACTACCACCCCTTTTGTACCGATCAGGACCGCACCCGGTGTATCTTTAAGCTGGCCGGAATCACGAATAGGCGCATCAATGCCTAGAGTGTAGGTGTCTGTGCGGCTTAGTTCAACCTGAGTTTCAGAACGGGTTGGGCCGATAATGCGTACCTGCTGCAGCACACCTTTGCTGGCTACCACGTTGACGGTTTCCTTGGCAGCGAACTGGCCTGCCTGGCCTAAATTGCGCAAGACTGTAAGTTGATGCCCTTCCCCGAACAGCGCTTCCACATGTTTCTGGGTCAGATGCACATGTGCTCTGGAAACACCGACCTGGACAAGCCATCTGTTCTCCTTTTTAAAGTCCACTTTTTTAGGATCAATGTTTATGCTCATGGCACTTTACCTCCGGAGTCTATGGTACTCTCATTTTACACGTAATCAAGCGAAAGTAGAAGACTGTTGAACCTAATCTATAAATATTGTAATTTTCAGCCGGGCCCTCAGGTCGAAGCAGGATGATTGTCCGTAAAATGCATCTAATTTCAGCCCCTCTGGGCATACTACTAAGACCAGATGAAAAGGGGACGATCCTGATGATTGTGCTGCCAAAAAGCAAGTGTCTTGTTTTGGCGGAAGTGCCTGAACTGAGGCTGGTTGAGGAAAAACTCTCAGAGATATTGGGCAGGGCCAATGGAGTTATTCTGGAATCCTGCACAAATCTGCTCTGCTCAGGGGGTAAAAGGCTGCGCCCGTTGCTCACCTTATCAAGCGGGCTTTGTGTTGGCAAGCTCAATGACGATATAATATGTGCTGCGGTCGCGGCCGAACTGATTCACATGGCTTCCCTTGTTCACGATGATGTGATTGACGGGTCCTTGACCCGCCGCGGCAGGGACACGATCAATGCCCGGCATGGGAACTGCGCCGCAGTTTTAACCGGAGATTATATGTTTGCCGAGGCTTTCAGTCTACTGGCCTCGCGTCGCTTGCTAAGCGGTATGGGCTATCTGGTGGAGGCTATTAAGGAGATGTGTTCCGGGGAGGTGAATCAGGCGCAGGAATTGTTTCAGACCGGCGTGAATACTGCGCAATATTTCTCTCGCATCGGCAAAAAAACCGCAGTACTGCTCGCTGCCTGCTGCAAAAGCGGGGCCGCAGCCGCCGGGGCCAGGGAGGATGAAATTCTCAGCCTGGGCGAATATGGACTAAACCTTGGATACGCCTATCAGATTGTGGACGATATACTGGACTTTACCGGGTCCCCGGAAAAACTGGGCAAGCCCATTGGGGTTGATGTAAGCAGCGGTAATGTCACCCTTCCCGTGATTTTACTGCTGGAAAACCCGGTGTACGCCGGTTGGATCAAAGAAGTATTGAGAGCTCGCCAGATACCTGCCAGCGGGGTGGAGAGCATTAAGGAAGCGTTGATCAATGCCGGCCTGATTGAAAAGTCCTATCATACGGCTACATTCTATGTGGAAAAAGCTAAAGCGTGCCTCAAACTGATATCTGAGGGTCCTCACACAGAGCTGCTCTGTTCGCTCGCGGATCAAATTTTGCAGCGGGATGCCTGAATGACGGAAGTTTAGATCTGCTTGCCTTTACGCAGCAGGGAGCATACCAGATGCAGGGTCTTGACCGTTTTTCCCCCGTCCTCCAGAAGCTGATGCGCGGTAGGATATATTTGGGGTAGAGACGTTTTTTGGTCAGAAAGGTACATGGCCAAGAGACCCTGAATTACTGCCTTATGGAACTTAGGGTAGGGTAAGCTGAGCGCAGCAATCAGGGAATTGTGTCTAAACAGGTTCAAACGCTCCAGGGTTTGTCCGGCGTCTGCATAGTATTGGACAAAGTTCAACTGCCTGGTTTCATAGTCTTCCCTCAGGTCGATAAAGTAATCGAGCAGGATATGCAGGCCGCAGATCCAGGGGAAATAGGCTTGTTTAATCTGCCGTACCTGAGCCGGGGCCAGGTCAGGGCTGCTGGCTGCGGCGAACAGGCAAAAGACCCCTAAGGTTGAGCCTGCAGCAGCGGAAAATTCCCAGGGGGAGTTGGCCGGATATTCGGATCGGTGGGAGTTGGCCCAGGTTAGCAGCTTTCTTTCCCGGTCAGCCAGGGAGAGGTGCTTGTAGGTCTGCAGTTCTGAGTATTTTTCTGCCAGCCAGAGCAGATCTGATTTAACCACCCTGTAGGAGGGCAGCTCCGCGACCAGGGACTGGCAGGTCTTGACCAGCGTTTGCAGGTACCCTCCGTCCGCCTGGAAAGGGTAATAAAGATAGTAGTCAGAAGTCCTGGCCTCAGGGTCCAGGGCTTCTTGCATTGCCAGGTGAAGCTGGGAGAAGGCGGTTTCGTTACTTATCCCGACGTTGTCCACAAGATTATCCAGATAGTCGCTGATAGTCTGATAGGCAGTGATAAATCTCACTGCAGTTTCCGGATTAACGCCTGGATACAGGGCGTAGACTGATCCGCCCAGGCAGTGAAAGGCTTTACTGGTAATGCTGGCCTGAGCCTGTTCTGACAAGGCCGCTTCAGCTGAGATCTGAGCAAAAGACTGCCACCCTGAAAGCTCTTTTTTTACCAGTGGGAAGATTCTGGTGACGAAGTTGAAGATCAGAGTTGGGTTGTGCATCGCTTGCTGCGGGCGGAATGTGGTCAATGTTAGTTTCACCTTCCCTGCGATTCTTGTGACTTTCTGCCAGAAGAAAATACTGAATTATTGGGGTCGAATTGACTTTCCCCTCCGCTGCGCAACTTCGATCGCCGGGCATACCGACCGCTCTCAACCTACTTTACCCCACGAAATCGTCAAGCCAGTCTTCCCAGGACCAGATTTCACGGGGACCCCGGTTTACCGCAAAAGTAGATTTAAATGGGGTGCGAGCACGTTGCTCCGTTCGGCTGCTCGCGGGGTATGCCATCGGCTCCTGCGTGATGTCTCCACTCCGGGGAAAGTCAATTCACCCTTAAGATGTCAGGAATTTTCATCCGCTGCTGGAGCTGAAGCCAGCATTCTATTGACATTAGTTTTTACCACTCCTTTTTAAAGTTTACAGTTATTATATCCTTGAATCCGTGTTTTATTTTAGAAGATTACGACTTCATTTTTTGGTGCATTATCAGGCAAACCTCAGTTAGAAGCAGTTTGCTTTCATCATTGACTATCAAAAAATAGAAGGACTTTATGGATTAAACCGTAAAGTCCCTTAAAGCTATACTTCTCACTGCTTGGTGTTTTTTTCTTCAGACAAGATAGGAGGGAATCCTGCAGCTTTTAAACCGCTCTTTTTATCTCTTTAGGAAGTTGGACAATAAATTCAGTCTCTATCCCGACTTTACTCTGCACGGAGATCGTGCCTTGATGGAGGGCCGTGATCTGGTGGACTAAGGCCAGACCAATACCGGATCCCCCAGTCTCACGGGTTCGTGATTTGTCGGCACGGTAAAAGCGCTCGAATATAAAAGGAAGATCGTCTTCGGGGATGCCTATTCCTGTGTTTTTGATTCTGATTTCGGCAGAATCTTGTGTTTGTGTAAGCGCGATGGTGACTTGACCGCCAACATCTGAGTACCGATAGGAATTGTGAACGAGATTGTAAAAGAGCCTTGTCAGAAGGCGCCCGTCCCCCGACGTAGTCACAAGTTCTGGCGGAGCGTTCCAACTCAGAGTTACTTGTTTTTCCTGGATAAGCGGATAGAGGCTATGGATCACTTTTTCGAGAAGATGCTTCAAGTCCACAGGTTCAAGGATTAGCGTTAAAGCACCTATTTCCGCTACATTTAAATCTTTGAGGTCGCTGGATAGGTCAACCAAGCGGTCAATTTCCTCATGGATAGAGGAGAGATTTTCTTGATTTGCGGGCAGGACGTTGTCTTGGAAGGCTTCTATATAACTTTTGATCGAGGTTAAGGGAGTGCGCAGTTCGTGGGCTATATCGGCGGTAAACTGTTTGCGAAGGTTTTCTTGACGATCTAAATTGTCGGCCATCGCGTTAAAAGCGTTCGCCAATTGCCCTACCTCGTCTTTGGACCGAATGGAAACGCGTTCATCAAGGTGTCCCTGTCCAACACGATCGGCGGCTTGCATTAAACGCTTCAGGGGTGCGACGAGACGGCGACTTGTGAAGTAACTGAGGATGATCCCAAATAGAAGCGCCAACCCTCCAGCGAAGAGGAGTGAACGAAAGACTGAGGATTGGAAGAGGAGATCTTGAGGATTGAGAATCTGTGCGGTCGCCGGGTAGCGGACCTGTGCGGTGGCTAAAGTCCCGAGAGGTCCAGAAACAGTAAAAGTCTTTGTTTTCCAACTCGTGATGGGAGAGGAGGACATACCCATACCCATACCCATTCCGCCTTGACCGCGCATCATATCTTCCATGGTGTTGCTTAACGTGGCGATAAGCTTACCGCTCGGATCTGTCAGAGTGACGACCGTACCGATCGGGAGGGAAGGGCTAATTTCATCCAGAGACGTAGGATCCCAAGTTCCCTTGCTCTGGTAAAGGGCACTTAGACGAGTGGGTAATTGTTCCAAGGCCGTTTCGTTCGTCTTGGTTAGATAATCACTGAACTGTTGCTGGAAGACTAAATTTACGGAAAGCATGCTGAAGGTCAAGGTGATAAGCGCGATGACAAGTGTGGATAAAAATAGTTTTTTGCGCATTTTATTCCCCCGTACTTGGATTAAACTTGTAGCCGATCCCGTAAACGGTCAGAATAAGTTGAGGATCACTGGGGGTAGTTTCTAGCTTTTGACGGATCTTCTTTATATGAGCGTCAATCACGCGGTCATCTCCGTCAAAGTCGTGCCCTTGAACAATTTCTATCAGTTGCCCTCGTGAGTACACCCGACCAGGGTGTTTCGCTAAGGCTCCAAGGATTTTAAACTCGGTTAGGGTTAAAAAGACCCTCTGCTCATGAAGCCGAATTTCGTGCTGTATATTATCAATGGTAAGTCCGTTGTCATAGGAGATCACGTCCGCCAGCGGTGCAGTTTCGTTACTAGTCCGACGTAGCACGGCCCGGACACGGGCGACCACTTCACGAGGACTAAAGGGTTTCGTGATGTAATCATCGGCACCAATACTTAACCCCCAGATGCGGTCCTCTTCTTCGACTTTAGCGGTGAGCATAATGATGGGGACGGAGGATATCTTGCGGATCTCGCTGCAAATTTCTGTACCGGACATACCGGGCAGCATTAAATCTAGGATAAGTAGGTCGAAAGGGTTTTCTTTAAACATAGTTAGTGCGACAAGGCCGTTAATGGCAGTGCTGACCTGAAACCCCTCTTGTTGAAGGTACGCTTTAAGCACGTTTGTAATCTTTTTTTCATCATCAACTAGTAAAATTCTCATAGATTGGCAGACTCCTTCCAAGCCTTGTTATGTTCGTGCAAAGAAGTATAATCGACGCTAACCTATGACCAAGATCATAAGTCAAGAGCATTAAGGCTATACCTTAGTATACCGTGGCCTACCGCATAAGTCATTTAAATTGCTAAGACGAGAATTACACAGGGGTAAGCATCCGTGGGTTAGTCCTATATTCATAAGAAATTCACAACTTCTTCATGAGATTAACGGATCCTTGATTTACAATTAGGTCATGGAAGAACAGCAATTCAACAAAGCAAAAAAGCTGTAAAGAAAACTTCAGGGAGGAATAAAACAATGATCAAATTTAGTAAAAAAATCACAGCAATCGTCGGAACCGTAACATTAGCAGTAGGGCTTATAGCTTTACCAGCTCTCGCTGGAACGACCCAGCAACTAGGTAATGGATGGGTCGGGCAAATGCAAGGATTCATGCAACGAACCTTTTCACCAGGACAACTTCAAACTTTGATGCAGTCAACGTCCATGCAAAATCTGCATAATTCGTCAGGGATGCAGAAGGCAATGCAGACGGGTGATGTTAAGACGATGCAAAACCTTATGAATTCCGACGCAACTTTAAAGGCTCAGATTGGACAAGATAACCTTGATAAAATGAATCAGTTCATGAGTCAGTCAGGAAGGAACATGATGACTAATGGAGGGTATGGGAATGGTTCGCAAGGCAGTATGATGAACGGAAATGGGAGACAGAACAAGGGCGGCAACATGATGGGATTGGGTAATGTAGCTCAATAAATTGTGAAAGGGGGAATCTCAAATGATGTTTGGTTTAATTATCTTAGGCATTGTGGCGTTTTATATGTTTAATTCATCCAAGGCTGGAGGGTCATGGTTTATTAACCGTCAATCCCAGGTGCATACTCCAATAGATGTCTTGAATGATCGATTTGCACGGGGTGAGATCAATCGAGAGGAATATCTTGAGCGGAAACAAGAACTGTCTAGACAATAGCTGACAATATCGATTAAAAAGGGATAACCTAGTACTTGTTAGTAATCAAAGTTTGTTAGGATTATTTTTTAACGCAAAATTTTAAAGGAGGAATTTAATCATGGGTGGCTGGGGTAATATGATGGGTGGTTATGGTGGTTATGGTGGTTATGGTGGTGGCTGGGGTAATATGATGGGTGGCTATGATGGCTATGGTGGCGGCTATGGGTGGATGGGTATAATCATGCCAATCATCTTCGGAATCGGGATCATTCTGTTGAGCCTTTTTTTGTTTCGCCGCAAGTCTTCGCAAGTTCAAACGGACGGCTTAGGTAGGCGCAATAGTGGTTTAGATATCCTGCGTGAACGCTATGCACGAGGTGAGATCGATTCAGCGGAATATCAAATCCGCAAACAGGATTTAGAAGGTAGATAAGTAAAAATCATATCTCATATAAGGGCAATGTCTCTAGGTAGGGACACTGCCCTTTTTCTGTACGGCTATCTAGTGATTTTTTTGACGTCATTGCTTCCTTGGTACTGCCATTCGGAAAGAGGATTAAAGATATTGCATGGCCAGAACATTGCTTAATTGTAAGTATAAGGAGAGGCGATTCAGAGATTATTCCTAATGGCGATATCAAGATCATGTCAAGAGATAATATATATGCACTCGTAGATGAAGGACAAATAGCTAAGGTACATCATCGCTCCTACTTTTAGCAGGGGAATCTGACTGGAACAATGTTTAAACCAATTATTTGCGACTATTGCCAGATGTATTTAAAAAAGGTAGAGTCTAAACTGACTCTACCTTACGGGCAAGATCTTAGGTTATTGCAATACCTCCGAAGGACCTTGTACAACGTGGTACACCCTAGGGTACTCATAGTAGTTTGGTCTGCAGCCTCTAAAGGATAATAACCTTTCCTAACCATCCAATGTCAGCTGTTTGTAGGTTTTCTACCGAGCACCGTTATTTACTGGAACGGGTAAAGGTTTTGTTGAGATTGCGCAGGAAAACCATCAAGACCGTAAAACCGGTGAGAATTGTTCCGACGTGATGTCTCCACTACGTGGTAAGTCAATTCACCCTTAAGCTTTGTTGTGATGTCCTTTGATGTCTGCATCTTGGCAGTCATTAAGTGTTTACCTGTTGATTAACCAGGGCGGATAAGGCGGCTGGGTCTGTGACTGGGGGACGGCAGGTGAAATTTTCGCAGACATAGGCGGCACTCTCCCCGTTCAGCGGTTTCTGCTCCGAGATGCTGGGGACAAGGCCGGCAAGTTCTTCGCTGTACCGCATGACCACCCCCTCCGGCAGGAAAACCTCTCGGAGCACATCCAGAAGTTGGTCAGTCTTCAGGTCTTCCGGCCTTCCCGCCACCACGATTTCCTTACCGGGGGTCAGGGCAAACCAGAGGGAAGAAAGCATCGAGGTGTACCCGGCCGGGTAATCATTAATGTTCCCGGCAAAGGCCCGGAAGATCCGGGAGGAGTACTCTTCCAGTTCAGTTTTGCCCGTTAGTCGGGAAAGGCGCAAAAGATTTAGGGCAGCTACTGAGTTTCCGGAAGGGGTGGCCCCGTCATACACTTCCTTGGGCCTTGAAAGCAGTTGTTCACTGTCCGAGCCGTACATGAAAAGCCCGCCGTTTTCCTCGTCCCAGAAGTGTTTGAGCATCTCCTCATTAAGCTGCAGCGCATGACTCAGATATTCGACCTTGAAAGTTGCTTCATAAAGCTCCAATAACCCCCAGATCATAAAGGCATAGTCATCTACATAGCCTGGGTAGGCGGCCTCCCCATCACGATAGCGTGCCAGGAGCCGGCCATCCTGGCGCACCAGTTTGTCCAGAATAAACTGGGCAGCCTTTTCTGAAGCCTGGGCGTATTCCTGCTTGTCTAAGACTTGTGCCCCTTTGGCCAGGGCTGCAATCATCAGGCCATTCCAGGCGGTAAGAATCTTGTCATCCTTGTGAGGGTGAATACGCCTTTCGCGTTGGGAAAAGAGAATCTGCCTGCCCTCATCCAGCTTTGTGCTCAGCTCCCAAGGCGGCAAGCCCTGTTCCCGGGCAATACTATTCAGGTCTGTGTGAATCAGGTTGGGGATATTCTTACCTTCAAAGTTGCCCTGCGGGGTGATGCCATAGCAGCGGCAGTAAAGCTGCCCCAAGTCCTGGCCCAGCAGTTGGAAGATTTCCTCCTGTGTCCAGACGTAGAATTTTCCTTCCACCCCTTCAGAGTCCGCGTCTTCTGCGGAGTAAAACCCGCCTTCGGGGGAGGTCATGTCCCGCATTATATAGGAAAATATCCTCTCCGCCAGCGTGGAGTACTGCTGGTTTTTCGTCACCTGATAAGTCTCCAGGAGGACTATGGCTAATTGGGCATTATCATAGAGCATTTTTTCAAAGTGAGGAACGAGCCACTCCCTGTCAGTCGAATAACGGGCAAAGCCGTACCCGACGTGGTCATATATACCACCCTTAGCCATGGAATCGAGAGTTTTTTCCACTATCTGTAGCGCTTGTTTTTCCCCGCTTTGTTTGTGGAAGCGCAGCAAAAAACAAAGGTTGTGGGGAGTGGGGAACTTAGGCGCTTTGCCAAAGCCACCGTACTGGGGGTCGAAGATTTGCGCTAAGCTAGCGTAGGCCTGGTCGAGGGTGGCCCGGGACAGTTCTCCCGGGCGGGAGAGCAGCAGCTGCTGGTTAACGGACTCCATGATCTGTTCTCCGGCCTTAAGCACTTTCTCCCGTTCGTCGCGCCACAAGGCGGAGAGACGCTTGAGAATTTCCATAAGACCGGACATTCCCATGCGGGATTGTTTGGGAAAATAGGTTCCAGCAAAGAAGGGCCGTTGCTCAGGTGTCATGATAATGGTCATTGGCCAGCCCCCATGCCCGGTGATTCCCTGGGTTACGGACATGTAGAGGTGGTCGATGTCCGGGCGTTCCTCCCGGTCCACCTTGATGGAAATGAAATTTGCATTGAGCAGGTCCGCAACTTCCTGGTCCTCGAACGATTCCCTTTCCATGACGTGGCACCAGTGGCAGGTAGATTTCGTGACCCACTAAGAATACCCAATAGATAGGAAAATAGGCTTGTTATCGGCTTTTGCCTTTTCAAACGCTTCTTTTCCCCAAGGAAACCAGTCTACAGGATTGTTTGCGTGTTGAAGTAGATATGGTGATTTTTCCTTGGATAATCTATTGGGTTTGTTTTTAGTAGTCATTGGGCAACACCTCCTTTACAGTAATTTGCTGATAGTATATCCCAGAGCACCTGTATATACTTTAAGTCCCTACAGAAAATTTACTCCGATTTTATATTTATCAAATCTTTCCTATCCCAGACAATGTGGGAGATTATTAGTTCTTCGTCCTTACAACAAATGATTAACTTATATGATATCAGGACAAACTTAATATGACTCTTTACTCCAGCCTTGAAGGTGAATTGCAAATGTTGCGCATTGTAAAAACGATCTTATGGATACTGGCCGCGTATAAGTGGGGACATTGGCGGGACTGGCGTAAATACTATGCCACACTACTTTTCGGGATAACGGGCGACCTAATCTATTTCGTACTATCTTACAACCACCCTTTGTGGGAACTTGTATCTCCTATAATGAACATAACGTTTAACCATATATTAGTTGACTTGCTGTCCTTTCCAGCCATAGGTCTTCTGTTCCTTTCAAAGTATCGGGAAGAAAAACCCTGGTTAAAACGAGGTCTATTTAATTTTATGGGTTGTAGGATCAGTAACTATTGAATTCGTTTTGTACCGGCTGGGGTATTATAAATACAGCAACGGGTGGAGCATTTGGTGGTCTGCAGTTTTTGTCGTAGCCTTGTTACCTTTGCTAATAGTTTATCAAAAACATCCGCCTTCAGCATGGATATTAGGCGCAATCATGGGAACAGCAATATTGTGGTACTTTAAGATTCCGATAGCGAGTATGAAGTAGGGAATATCCAAGCACTGCGGGAGCTGCAACCGGCGGGGGCGAAGGTACAAACCGCAAAAGCGTTGTTTACCGTGCCACCGGCAAGACATACGTCCAAGCGATGGACCGGATGCAGCAGATTGTGGTGCGCAGGTTGTTTCTGAGCCAGGTCAGAGTGTTGGTTATCGGGGAAGAGGCAGCCAGGAAAAACATGAGAGAGACAGTGAGATTTCTCGAACGCAGCAACGAAGTGCGGCGTTCCGCTGCTGTGTTGATTACTCCGGGCAGGGCAGAAGATGTGTTGGCCACCACCGGACAACGCACGCTTGTGGCCGCTGAAGGCATCAGGCTGCTGTTAGACCGGACAGAACAGACCGGGGTAGCCTTTAACACGTCGCTGCGGGAAAATATCCTATTGCCCCTGGCAATAAACGGAATAGAGCCTATAGCTTCCCGGGTTATTGCCACACAGGATTCATCAGGCGGAAAGGCTGGAAGCAGCGCTGCCCCGATGCCGGAAGATCAGGGCAGTCAAGGGCTTGTAAAGCAAAAGCAAGGAGTAATCAGAGTCTCAGGTATGGCTGCCTTCAAAGGGAATGAGTTGGTGGGGTGGCTGAACGAGAAAGAGAGCCGGGGCTGGGGATGGATCATGGGCCGCGTCCGCAGGGGGTATACGGCAACCTTGGATTCAACTGACTCTCACGGCGAGTCGGAACAGGTAACCTTTCATCTCCTGAAAGGAAAGTCAAAAGTAAAAACCACGGTGGAAGACGGCCAGGCGGCAGTAAATGTAACCGTAAAAGTCCGGGGAGAAGTGGTGGAATGGTCTGCCGGGACGAAACGAATTGACCCGGCTGCGATCAGGAAGTTGGAGGCGGGCCTGGCTGAGAATATTAAGAGCGAGATGGAATCCGCCCTGTCTAAGGCCCAGTGGGAGCTGGAGTCGGATATCTTCGGGTTTGGCTTTCAGTTCTCCCGGCAGCACCGCCGGGAGTGGAACCGGGAATTTAAGGACAGGTGGGAAGAACTTTTTCCCTCGGTCCGGTTGAGGTCAAGGTCGAGGCCCAAATCCTGAATACAGGCCCGGTCAGTGAGTCGCTGGAATGAAGCCACGCTGTCTCAGTAGTATAAACAAAATACCTCCATAAAAGTATAGAACGGCCTTGATAGGACCGTTCTATACTATATTTATCGTAAGTTAAGCAGGGTGTAATCTTATGCTGACAAATCAACTCTGTTTTCCGGTACGGGGAGAGATTTTGTTTCGATTGCGCAGGAAAACCATCAAGACCGTAAAACCGGTGAGAATTGTTCCGATTAATGTTGCTAAGACCGCACCAACGGTAAAGGCTGGAACCAGGGTTGTCTGGATATTTCCGGACAGGTTTTTAAAGCCAAAGCCCAGGAGCAGAGAATTCAGCCCAGGGATAAAGTGCAGCTGGTAAATGATATATCCGGACAACACCAAAGGGATAAAGGCAAATACATACTTGATACGGGGGGAGGCAGCCTTGGTCTTGAAGGGGCGGGCAATCAGCCAGGTCAGGGCGCCTCCAACAATCCCTGAGCCCCAATAAAAGATGCTGAACCAAAGTGTCCAGGTATGGCTGGGCCAAACCTGGTGCAGCGGTTCAAAATAATTGATGGGGAAAAGAATGGCCAGGGCTGTTCCGATGAACACAGCAAAGCCCTGGTCCACCCTCACCAGGTGCCACACTTCTCGTGCCGGAACCCGAACATTGACTTTAATCGCTCCATGCGGACAGTTGCGCGCGCAGTGAAAGCACAGCTTGCAGCCCAGGTTATTGTCAAGGAACTGAGCGTGCTGGGACATAGGGCAGCCGCTGATTGCCGGAGTGCCCTTGTAGCATTCATGGGTTGTACACTTATTGACGCAGACTGTCGAATCGGACCGGACTTCAAGCATTCCGCCTATAGATGCTACACCAACAAAGCCTCCTAGGGGGCAGAGGTGACGGCACCAGGTATGCCGCGTAAAAATAATTCCGGTCAAGAGTGCCAAGGTTTGAATGGTCAGGAGTAAAACCCCGGTAGAACGGGGACTCGAACGCAGACCGCCCACCGCCTCAACCCATAGAATTAATTGAAACAAAAAGGTGATGATTAGATAATCGTACTTCTTGAGCAAGTCCGGCACCTGACGGTTGAGGTGCAAGTGCTTTTGCACTAATTCCATGACAAAGGCAAACGGACACACCGTGCACCATACCCGGCCCAGGGAGGGAGAGATGATAGCCAGAGCGGGCCACCATAGGCCCCAGACAGCAGCAAATACACCAGTGGCCACCGCAATTTTCGGTCCGAAGAGTAAAAACAGAATGATGGTCCCGAAAATTCCGGTGCAAATTCGCTGCAGCCAGAGCACAAAGGAGCCGTTCTTGATCAGCTTTTCAATCCAGTTCCACTGCATCAGGTCAATGGAGCGGCCGATCTTTGCTGCAGTAGGGCCGAAGAATACGTGTTCCAGGCCGATTACGTTGTTCTCCGCCAGGAAAAAAGACCGCTCCACCACCTGAATCAATTCGCTGACATTGCCCTGGCGGTAGCTGTGGGAAAGGATGAGCTTGGTTGCTTCCTGATCGAGAGTTGGGACAGGGAGGTTGTGCTGCTTGGCGAGCTTCTCAAGTATGCCCTGGGCTAAAAAGGGGATGTCACGTTTGCGTTCACGTAAGGGTGTTATCGCATAGGTCTGGGTAAAACACTTTTTCAATTCTGGAATAACCTTGTTGCCTAATTGTTCAGGTTCTTTCTCCAGGCTGGCAATCACCAGACAGTTGGCTTTACGGTGTTCCAGGGCTTGGGCAAGTTTGAGCTGGGAGCGAGGGGAGATATGGTCAATATCGCGGATTAACAGGGTGCCTTTGTTCACAACATCCAGCAGGGTCGGGCTTTTAACCGTGGAGGGGTCAGGGTCAGAGCTTTCTAATACCATATCCCCCCATTGTTGGTCGAACTGGTGTCCATCCACAACCACGAAAGGGGCGCTTTCACTGAAGCGGCGCCTATGCAGATACCAGGCAAACATTTGGCGCCCCGTACCTCTTTCTCCAATCAAAAACAGGTGACCACCGTTTTGGGCCAATTCGGTAAGTTTGGTTTCGGTTTCGCGGGTGGTTTTGGGGCCTCCCCAAATCCCGTAAAACTTGTACTCGAACTGGTTCTGCACCAGGGTGGAGAGCAGAAAATCTTTATGTTTGGCTTCCCACAGGCCTTGGTTAACTTGGGTTAGGTTATGTGAGAGTTTTTCAATGAATTTTGGGTAAAGTTTGGGCCAGCGAGCCAGCATGTGGGCAAAGTGGTCGGCGTCCATGACCAGCACCTTGCAGGGTCCCTGTGCTTGTACCGTGGTTGGGGAGGGCTGTTCGGTGAATAAAGAAATCTCGCCGAATATATCTCCGGGGCTAAAGGTATGGACACGCCAGGCGCTGTTCCCGGGCTTTGCGATTAAAGATTGGGTAATGCCCTCCGCAAGTACGTAAAAAGCTTTGCTGTTCTCGCCTTGCTTCAGGATGTCTGTCCCCGTGGGAAGTTCCGCCCAACTGAAGTCTTCGGCAAGCTCAGATAAATCCTGCGTAGTTAACTCAGACAGAAGTTGGACTTTTGCTAAATAGTAGAGTTTATCACCGCTCATGCCGATTCCACCGTCCTTTTTGCAACTTCTTCTGCAGACAAGCGTGAATATTTAAGAGATTTTTGATTTATTTAAATATAACTGACTGAGAGGTTCTTGCCAACACGAATATTCAATTTTCCGGTTAACTCAATTAACACAAACAGGCCAATGCTGTGATTGACCACGCCAGGGGCAGTTCATTTTAATTCCCGAACACCGTGTTTCAGGAGCTTGTTGCTTTGTTGTTGGGGTTTAAAAGGGATGGCAGGAAAGGAAAAGAATTAGAATGGAAAAGCGCCTCCTACCCAGGAAACAGACGGGCAGAAGACGCTTTGTGCGGAATTACTTAGCTGCAAGCTTTAAGTGTAGTACCCTAAATTGCCATTTGACTATTTGACGAGAATTGGGAAAATAAAGATAGGGTTTAGCGTGAAAAAAATTACTCCTTTAGGGTACACTAAATACACAAAAGAAAAAAGCCCAGATTTTCTGGTCCATTAGAATATGGCGAAGCTGGACCGCTACATTTTTGGTAAAGTCTTCTCGCTGAAATATTTTTGTGGCTTTTTGCAAACAATATATCGGAACATGTCAGAAAGGAGGCTGGGAAGAATGACGGAAGGAACCATTACTGTTCTGGATAATGGACCGTTACTGGTAAATGGCAGCATTGAAGTTGTGGATGCTGAGGGAAACCGGATCAAGACTCAGGAGCAGTTTGGGCTGTGTCGCTGCGGAGAGTCCAAGAATAAGCCCTTTTGCGATGGGGTACACCAAGGGAACTTTAGCAACTGTGTCCGGGCCAAGAATTTGAGCTGAGGGACAGAGCCGAGGGGACGGTTCCGGTCTGACTGAAAGTCAGCCGGAATCGTCCTCCTTTGGGGTAAAACTTGCTTAAACAAATCCATACTAGTGTAAATGGAGGTGTGTTTGTTTGTTAAGTTGGATGATGCTCAAAGCCTTGGATCCTTTGCTGGATGAGACAATGCAAAAAATGTTGACGGAGGATTACCCGGATAATCCGGCAGTGATGTTAACCATAGCTGAAAAGCTTACCCCACGAGCTATTATTGAAGCAGGTATTCGGGCGGAGCTGGGCACAGAGTTATCGCGCCCGATCGGCAGTCCTATTGTCCTTTCACCGTGGGACCGGATTCTTTTGAGCCCGAAGCAATTATTCCAGCTTCCGACTCCGGACCTGAAGCAGATTGCTGCCAAGACCGTTATCGGTCCGACTGCCGCAAAACCGCTGCAGCTCGAAATTCCGATCATGATAACCGGTATGTCCTATGGGGGTTCTTTGAGTTTGCAAATGAAGATGGCCTTAGCCAAAGGAGCTTCAATGGCGGGAACTTCAACGAACACCGGGGAGTCCGCCGTGACGAATGAAGAGCGGGATAACGCCAAGTACCTAATCGGACAGTATCACCGCGGAGGCTGGTTGAACGGGCCGGAACAGCTGCAGCGGCTTGATGCCATTGAAATTCAGCTTGGGCAGGGTGCGTTTGGCGGGGCGGTGGAATCCACGGTGCGAGGGAAGGATATCGGAGAACATCTAAGAAGGACCTGGGGCTTGCAGGAGGGCCAGGACGGTACAATTTACGCGCGCATGCCCGACAAAAGCTCGACCTCAGACTTAATTAACATGGTGAACGAGGTGAAGTCCCAGTACCCGGTTCCTGTGGGTATCAAGCTTGCGGGTTCCGATTATATTGAGCTGGAGCTGAAAGTGATCGCCCAGACTAAGGCCGACTTTATCGTCATAGACGGCTCCGAAGGGGGCACGGCAGCAGCGCCCCCCACTCTGGAGGATAACGTAGGCTTGCCCACACTGCACTCTTTGGCGCGAGCCGTGGACTGGCTCGATGAAAACCGCCTCCGCGACCGTTATTCCGTGATTGCTGCCGGAGGGTTAAAGACCCCGGGACATTTTCTTAAAGCCATGGCCCTTGGGGCGGATGCAGTGTACATTGGGTCAATTGCTTTGATGGCGGCCTTACAAAGTCAAATGACCAAAGCGCTGCCCCAGGCTCCGCCCCCACAGTTGGCTCTCTATATAGGAAAGCTTAATGACCAGCTGGACATTGACAAGGCAGCGCTGAACCTGGCTAATTTTCTTAAGTCCTGTGTAGCAGAAATGAAGCTGGCTGTTCAGGCCGTCGGTAAAACCGCAATATCTGAGCTGAACAGAAGCGATCTGGTCAGCGTGGACCGGGACCTGGCTGATTTCTTGGGTATCAGCTGGGCAGCCAGGCCTCGCAGGGCCCAACAACCCGCATTTATTGACCCAGCCCATGTGGGGCAGCCTCAGGAAGTGCAGAGACTACAGTAGTATTGAGCCAAGCGTGAGAGTCCTATTTCTACAAGTGGGAGTGGTACCCCTAACTCTGCTTCGGTGGGGATAGACTCCCCACCGAAGTCTCGATGTTCAATTTTAGTTAAACAAGTTCACTATTGTAAGGGACGATTCTGTCTGATTGTTTTAAAGACAGAAAAAGTCCCCTTTTTTTGCAGCCGGACTTACGGGGGATGATTTCGTTCTAACAGGGGAAGCTTATTTAAAGAAAATAAGGAGGGCTCCCCAGTGTGGAAGAAGCTAACCGGCAAAATAGTCAGTGCTCTTTCGGCAAGGTCACGAACTTTCCCTGAGGTGCAGCCTCCGGGAGAAAAACCGATTGCAAACACCCTTGCTGATAATCAAAACTATCTACGGGAAATCTTCGCTAACTGCACCGATTTTGTAGTGCGTCCGTTTAAACTAGGCAAAGGCGGTTCAGTGGAAGCTTGTATCGTCTATATCGACGGCCTTATTGACAAAGATTTTATTAGCAGAAACCTGATGCAAACCTTGATGTTTGAGGATGCAGACCTGCACGAGCGAGAGGGTGAGCCCCTCTATAAACGGGTTTATGACCGCCTTTTGGCCGTAGGAAAAGTAACTCTGCTTCGTGATATGAATGCCTTTGTAGGCGGAGTGGTGGCCGGACAACTGGGCTTATTCCTGAACAGCCAGAGTGTTTGTTTTATCTTAGGCGTTACCGGCGGCGAATCAAGGGATGTGTCGGAAGCGCCTACGGAAGCGGTTATTCGGGGGCCAAGGGAGGGTTTTGTCGAAGATATTCGGGTTAACACCTCCTTAATCCGGCGCAGAATCAAGTCACCCCGGCTGAAGTTCGAGAAACTTATTATAGGTACCTTGACTCAGACAGAAGTGAACATTGCCTACATAGAAGGCCTGGTAATGGAAAACCTTGTACAGGAGATTAAACAACGGCTGCAGAGGATTCAAATAGATGGAATTGTCGAGTCTGGATATATTGAAGAGTTCATCGAGGACACGCCAAAGAGCGTGTTCGGCCAAACAGGGCCGACCGAAAGGCCCGACCGAGTGGTGACATCCTTGCTCGAGGGAAGGGCCGCTATAATGGTGGATACTACCCCTTTCGCCCTAGTGGTTCCTGTTAGTTTCCCTTTGTTAATGCAATCAGCGGAAGACTATTACACCAGGTTTAGCTTCGGCACTTTCATGCGTTTTTTGCGGTTCTTAACCATCAATTTTGCCTTGATATTGCCCGGGTTCTATATCGCCGTCACTAGCTTTCACCAGGAGATGATGCCGAGTCAACTTTTGCTGACCTTGGCCGCAATCCGGGAAGGGCTTCCGTTTCCCGTATTTGTAGAGACTTTTGCGATGGAGTTTACCTTCGAGATAATCCGGGAGGCGGGGGTCAGGCTTCCCCGGCAGGTGGGACCTGCCGTAAGTATCGTAGGGGCGCTGGTCATTGGCGATGCGGCCGTAAACGCAGGACTTGTTTCCCCGGCCACGATAATTGTAGTTGCACTTACGGCTATCTCCAATTTAACTCTGCCCACTATCGAGGGAGCAAACACTATCCGAATTCTTCGCTTCCCCCTCATGCTGATGGCTTCCGCTTTCGGTTTAATCGGTTTGCTTGTTGGGCTGCTGCTCATCCTTATTCACATCTGTTCCCTGCGCAGTTTCGGTGTTCCCTATCTAGCTCCTATTGCTCCACTTCAGGTTTCCGGCATCAAAGATACCATAATCCGGGTTCCCTGGTGGTTGATGCGTAAGCGACCGCTGCAAACCGGCAAGAGGGACCTTTACCGCCAACCTGTCAAACCCAAAGGAAGACCCCCCAAGGAGGAAACGGGCCAATGAGCAGATTGGTGGCTTTAGCTTTGGTGGTTCTGTCTTTAATACCTCTAGCCGGGTGTTGGAGCAGGCGGGAGACCGAGTCCCTGGCCGTAATTACGGCTATAGGTATCGATACCGCCTTTCAAGGTGAAAAGAAGGTTTACCGGGTGACTAAAGTCGTCCTTGCTCCAAAACCCGGCGGTGGTGGTCCTGGAGGAGGCGGGGGAAGGCAAGGCGGGGGAGCAAAACGGGAATACAGCGTGCTCACTACCGAGGGCCCAACTATTGAGGAAGCGTGCCGCAGGCTAGCGGTACGTCTTTCGAGGATTACCTTTTTGGACCAAATCCGGGTTGTTCTCTTTGGAGAAGAGATGAGCAAGGAGGGTGTTAGCGAAGCTTTGGATTTCTTAACAAGGTATCAGGATATCAGGCTGAGAACCACGGTCATGGTTACCCGAGGTCAGGCCGAAACAATGTTACGGAGCAACCCTGAATTCGAATCGGAAATATCCAGGGAAATTAAGGGGTTTGTAGATAATGCCGCCGAGACTACTGCGAAAATTGCCGAATCCAACCTCGAGGAATTTACAGAACGGGTGATTACGCCCGGGGAGGATGCCTTCGCCCCGGTACTGGAAAGAGTTCCTCTAAAGAAAAAATCGTCCGTTATGGCGGAATCCGGGGAGACATTCCTGGTTAAGGGCATGGCCATGTTCAGCAGCGACAAACTGGCGGGTTGGCTGAACGAAAGGGAAGTTCGCGGCATCTGGCTGGCCATGGGCAAGGCTAAACAGGGGGATTTATCAGTGGAGGTCAACGGGAATACGGTAAGTTACGTATTCAGTAAGCCGAAAGAAAAGCTTAGGGTAAGAATTGACGATGAACAAAATGTGACCGCTATGCTTAATGTAAGAGTTAGCGGAGGAGTCGCAGAGAGCCAATCCCAGGCGGTTAATACCCAAGAAGGACTAGCAAATGTAGAAAAAGCCGTTAACGCTGAACTTGAAGGGGTAATCCGTTCGGCGCTGGAAAAGTCCAAAGCTGCGGGGTCGGATATAATGGGAGTTGGGCGACTAGTGGAGAGAGAGGATAAAGCCCTTTGGAACCAGATTAGAGCCCAGTGGCCTCAGCGTTACCGGCAGGTAGAATTTGAAGTCAAGGTAGAGTCCAAGGTAGAAAGAATCGGATTGAAAAATAAACCCGTGCAGGGTAAGCTCTTGAAGTAGGTGACAGGTTTGCTGGAAGAGGGAAGAATAGGCGTACGTCAGGTATTCTTTATGATGTTTTGGTTGTTTTTGTCCACAGCGATATTAACACTGCCTGCGGTCATAAGCCGCTATGCGCCCCGGGACGCCTGGATGGACGCGGTTTTATTCATCCCACTGGGAGGGACTGCAGCTTGGTTGACTGCCAGGCTCGGAAGGATGTTTCCGCAACAAACCATAGTTGAGTACAGCGATGTTATTCTCGGTCCCTGGTTAGGGAAGTTGGCTAGTTTGATTTTGATTGGCTGGGCCCTGCACACGGGCAGCGTGGCCTTTTTCGAAGTTGGAGATTTCATTAAATCTTCTATCCTTCAGGAGACTCCGCTGTTTGTAATATTGATTCTAATAAACGTAGCCCCAGCCTACGTTGTTTACCATGGTATAGAGGTTTTAGGCAGAACCTCGGACTTTCTTTTTCCCCTTACCACAGGATTTACAGTTTTGATATTCATTTTACTGATTCCCGACTTTGAGCCTACCAAGTTGCTGCCGCTCTTCGGAGACGGTATAGGAAACGTCCTGCGTCCGTTAAAAACTGTTGTCGGTTTCAGTGGCGAAGTAATTGTGTTTTTATTTTTCTTTCCTTATATTAAAGACAAACAAAAAGCCGTCAAAGCCTTGGTAGGTGCCGAAGTAGCTATCGTTGCAGTAGGAATACTAAGCGAAGCAGCCTACACTATGGTTTTCGGACTTGAACGGTCAGAATTGAACTTGCCTTTTTACCACATGGCACGTTATGTCAGCGTAGGCAGGTTCTTTGAGCGGATGGACCCTTTTTTCATGGGGGCTAACCTGTTGGCAAATTTTATAAAGGAGAGCATTTTACTTTATGTAGTGGTCTTGGGGCTAGCCCAGTTGTTTAAGTTAAAAAACTACCGGCCGTTAATTATTCCCGTAAGTTTGATGATAAACCTTATCGGAGTGTACGGATTTAAAAACAGCCCTCAACTTTTAGACTTTATCGACAACGTTTGGCCTCTATACACCCTTCCGCTGGAATTTGGCTTGCCGCTGTTATTGATAATCGTTGCCCGCTGGCGAGGCCTGGGCGGAGGAACCCAGAAATAAACAGCGGTAGAGCCCGGACCTAGGTCGGGGCTCTACCACTGTTTATTTGGAGTCAAGTTTAGCGAAAGCGTGATTTTCACTATGGGAACTGACTCATTTGGGGAGTGTCCCCTAGTGAGTCAGCAGTGAATCATTTTTTGGAGAGGTGGGAATGGATGATGCCATAAACATTGTCAGAAAGATCCTCACCCGGTGGAAGGGTAGAGGGATAGATGGGTTCGGAAATAAAAACTTTGACCTGGGCGGGAGTGATCTTCAGCCCTTGGTTCCCTTCCATGATTTTGAAGGAATCGACGATAGTTACCGGGACCACCGGCACCTTGGCCTTTTCCGCGATGTTCAAGCCGCCGCGTTTAAACTGGGCCATGCTGCCGCCTTTGCTGCGAGTACCCTCCGGGAACAGCACCAGGCAATGACCGGCTTTAAGCAGCTCGATTGCCGCCCGCATAGTTAAGACGGATTTGCGCATGTTCTGTCGATCTAGGAACAGGCTGTGCATTTTTGTCATCCAGGTGCTGACGATCGGGATTTTCTTCAGCTCTATTTTGGCAATAAACCCCTTGGGTCTGGGAACGAACCCGAGCATCAGGGCGATGTCGAAATTGCTTTGGTGGTTGCTTACGAACAACACAGCACCTTCAGCAGGGACAAGTTCAGCCCCGACCACCTCTACCTTACTGCCGGAAACCCTGATTAAAGCTCTGGCCCAGTTGCGGGCTGTGGAAGAGATCCTGGCCTCTTGTTCTTCTTTCATGCCCAAGGCTCCCAGGATATAAACGATTATCAGGTGGTATCCGGTGTAGATGGTATGAAGTACCAGATAGCTGAAGAACATAATAGTGCGCAGCATCAAGGGCAGACCTCTTTCCAAATAGTTATTCAGGGAATGATTCGCCTTAGGTCTATGAAATTCCTGTAACCACCCCAGCTCTTTTTCAGCAGGGATTTGACAGCCACATGTAGAATTTCACTACAGCATATCCCGGATGTGCCTGGAATTGAGGATTACGCATATCCTGTAGATACATACAAGCCTGTGCGATTAACGCAAGGACTTGATCCAAGGTAAGAAGAACATCTCCCTTCCGGGTGGATTTTAGCATGGTTCAGTTCAGTGGCAGATGTAAGGCAGTTCGAACCTCGAGCCTAGAACTTCGAACCTCGAAACGGGGGTCTGTTAATGTTGGCAAATATTCTGGTCAGTCCCGGCAGGCTGGCCTTGCAGGAAATAGAAGTTCCTCAACCCGGACCTGGTGAGGCTCTGATACGGGTGAAAGCGGCCCTTACCTGCGGTACAGATCTTAAGGCCTATCTTCGGGGTCACCCGCAGATTCCCATGCCTGGGCCCTTCGGTCATGAATTTTCCGGAGTGGTGGAGGCAGTGGGGCTGGGGGTGGAGAGGTTTAAGCCCGGAGACCCGATAATGTCTGTTCATTCCGCTCCTTGCGGCTCTTGTTTTTGGTGCAAGCAAGGTCAGGAAAACCTGTGCGAAAGTATAATGGAGAGTAAGGTGCTCGGGGCATATGCTGAATATGTGCTGGTGCCTGCCCATATTGTGACCCAAAACATGTTCTATAAACCGGAGGGTCTATCTTTTCCAGAAGCTGCCATTTTAGAGCCCTTGGCCTGTGTGGTTTACGGTTTGAAGCAGGTTCCTGTTCGGCATGAAGCGAGTGTGTTAATTATCGGGGCTGGGGCGATCGGCCTATTGTTTTTGCAAACCCTGAAGGCTCGCGATGTCAGCCAGGTTATCCTGGCCGGGCGCAGGGGGTACAGGCTTAAGCTTGGCACTGAGTTGGGAGCTTCAACTGTTATTAATGTTGAGAAGGAGGACCTGCAGGAGCGGGTTTTTGACCTGACCGCAGGCAGGGGAGCGGATATGGTAATCGAATGCACTGGTAAAACCGCAGTGTGGGAAGAGTCAGTGGGCTTGGCGCGGCGGGGGGGACATGTTTTATTGTTTGGGGGTTGTCCCAAAGGCACGAGGGTAAGCTTTGACACCGCCCGTCTTCACTACGACCAGATCACCCTGCACAGCACTTTTCATTTTGACACGGCAGCGGTAGAGGAAGCCTATGCTATGTTAAGGGAGGGGCTTCTTAGTCCCGGTCCGCTGATTACAGATTGTTTTCCACTCGAGAGATTGGAGGAGGTTTTCAGCCTGCTCCAATCCGGTGATTGCATTAAATACGCGGTGATTCCTAAAGGAGACTAGACATGATAGAAGAATATTTGCAGACCCAAGGGGTGGATAGAAGCGAACTGGAAGAGGAAAAAAAGCAGAGCAGGGTCTACCCCCACCGCCCTGATTACACCTGGGAAGGGGTAGAACTGGTTCGCTACAAACCTGCAGGAGACAACTGGGAGGGGACCATCCGCCAGGTAATCATCGGGTACAGGGAAGATACCAAGTTTCACGTGCGTTATTTTGAAATCTCTCCCGGTGGGTATTCCAGCCTGGAAAAACACGTGCACAGCCATGCGGTTACTGTGATCAGGGGCAGGGGAAAGGCCGTAGTTGGGGAGGATGCGCTGGATTTAGGTTATCTGGATAACGTTTATATTTCCCCGGACACTCCCCATCAGTTTATCAACAACAGCAGCGAGCCCTTTGGCTTTCTCTGTGTTGTGGACGCAGAGCGGGACGCTCCCCGGGATTTAGACCCGGAGGAACTCACAGGGCTGGAAGCTAACCCCCGAACCAGAGATCTGATCCGGACCGGAAAGATCGAATTTCTTACAGACAAGTAAGATTCTGGGGATGGTTCTGGGGACTCACTTTAGTGAGTCCCCAGAACCGTCCCCCCCACGACCGAGAAGTTAGGAGGGGGAGCAGTGAAGGCAGTCATCGTCAGAAATTTTACAGATGTTCGGGTAGAGGACAGGCCGGTGCCCGAGATTGGAGAGAGTGAAATCCTGGTCCGCACCAAGGTATGCGGAATTTGTTCCGGGGATATCATGCCCTGGTATATAGAACAGAAGGCCCCCCTGGTTTTGGGACATGAGCCCTCCGGAGTGGTGGAGGGGGTTGGCTGTAAGGTGAAGGATTTTAAGCCCGGGGACCGGGTTTTTGTGCACCATCATGCCCCTTGTTTCGAGTGCGGCTTCTGCCGGAGGGGCAATTATTCCATGTGTCCTACTTGGAAGTCCAGCCATATAGACCCGGGCGGTATGGCAGAATTTTTCCGGGTGCCGGCGGAAAACCTCGCCGATACCCTCGTTCTGCCGGACTCGGTCAGTTTCGAGGCAGGAGCTTTGCTAGAACCTGTGGCCTGTGCCGTTAAAGCGATTCGGAGAGCCCGAATTACACCTGGTGACAGGGTGTTGGTCATCGGCTTAGGGGTCATGGGCCTCATCCTGCTCAAGTTGGCTAAACTTGCCGGGGCAGAAACCGTCGGTAGCGATTTTATATTTGAACGACGGCAAAAAGCTCTCGACAACGGAGCGGATCAGGTGATAGACCCCGTGCAGGTGGACCTGGATAAGGAAATCTCGCGAGGAACCGGGGGCAAGGCTGACGTAGTGATTGTCGGCCCTCCAAGCCTGGATGCTCTGAAACAAGGCTTGACTTGCGTGGAAAAAGGCGGGACACTGTTGATGTTCACCCCAACCCCGCCCGGGCAGATTTGGAGTCTGGAACCTCACTATTTATATTTCAATGAGATCTCCTTGATACCCAGCTATTCCTGCGGCCCCAACGACACCCGCGAGGCCTTGGACCTTTTCGTCCGCAAGGCCTTGAAACCGGAGGATTTTGTCACCCACCGTTTCAGCCTGGACGAGGGCCCGCAAGCCTTCCGGGCAATGGCCGCCGGCAAGGAAGTGATTAAAGTTTTGGTCAGCTTCGACTCAGTTACTTAGGCCCAAAACTAAATTCGAGCATAGGGACCTGAGATTTTTACCCTGAAAGGGGGCACAAACGTGACCTGGCTGCTTACGCAAGATGGAATCTGGTTCAATTACATAAACCATAACCTGCAAAATCCATTCTTCGACCTGCTCATGCCTTTGGTATCTGCCTTGGGAGAGGGCGGTCTGGTCTGGCTGTTTATTCTCTTCCTGTTGGCAATTTTCGGTAATGGGACTGGCCGCAAAGCAGCCTTCCTGGGAACGGTGGCCCTGGTGGCAAGCTTTTTTCTCCTGGACGAGGCACTAAAGGCACTGGTAGCCAGACCGCGCCCATTCCTGCATTTCACAGATGCGCGGCTTTTGGTAGCTCTTCCACACTCATTTTCTTTTCCCTCCGGACATGCCTCAACATCCTTTGCAACGGCTGCAGCAATTTTCCTCAAGCATAAGCGTGTAGGAGGCTGTGCCCTGGTCCTTGCGGCCCTAATCGCCTTTTCCCGCGTATATGTGGGGGTTCATTATCCAGGAGATGTTCTTGCCGGAGCTGTGCTGGGAACTGTCATAGCCCTGCTGGTGGTCAGCCAGGAGAAAGCCCTGGACAAGATAGTGGTAAGAGTCAAACTGATAGTTCGGTCCAAAAGCGAAAATTGATATCTCCGGGTATTGGGGGTGGCTAAGTGCCTAACTTGGAACATGCAGCAGTGCACTTTATCGAAACCTATAAATATGTTGGTTTGTACTTATCCCTTGCCCTGGGAATTCTCGGTCTTCCGATTCCTGACGAAACTCTGATGACCTTCGCAGGATTTAAAGTGTACCAGGGCCGTTTAAACTTTATCCTTACTGTCCTGGTTTCAGTTTCTGGCAGCTTAACTGGAATGTCACTCAGCTATTTGATCGGAAATAAAATAGGAATTCCGTTTCTGCACAAGTACGGAAAGTATCTTCACCTAACCCCGGAGCGGCTGGACAAAGCCGAAAAATTGTTTAGAAAGTACAGGGGAAAAGCCATAATCACGGGTTATTTCGTCCCCGGGCTTCGCCATGTTACAGCATATTTTGCCGGAATCAGTGAACTGGGGTATGGTGTTTTTCTTTCACATGCCGCTGTCGGAGCCGGAGTATGGGTACTGGTGTTTGTTTCACTTGGCAGGTGGGTGGGCAGGGACTGGAAATTATACGCACCCCTTATTCACCGCTATTTATGGTTGCTGCTTATTGCAGCTTTGCTGGTGTTGCTGATCTACGCCTGGGCCAAACGCAAGGGGTTAAAAAATCATCCGGAACAAGATGAATAAAATACAATATGCAGTAGAAAAACCCATTGAAGATTTTATCGAAAAATGCTAATATATCCATGTCATAACAAATAGGTACGGTTGAACTGTTTATGCAAGGGCGCATCAAAGTTGTGTTTGATGCGTCCTTTTTCATGGGATTGTACCTAAAGACTTAGTTTAATGTTGGGTTTCTCTTAAAAATTAATATATTTAAGGGCAAAGAGAGGAGAAAAACTATGACCAAATGTTTAACCGAAAAAGGCCTGGCAGATCTGTTTGGATTCAATGTTTTTAACGATTCGCTGATGAAGGAACGTCTGCCCAAACAGACCTACAAAGCGTTAAGGAAAACGATCGATGAGGGTCTACCCCTCGAACCCAATGTAGCGGACGTAGTCGCGAACTCCATGAAGGATTGGGCCATTGAACGGGGGGCGACTCATTTTACCCACTGGTTCCAGCCTATGACCGGGATCACAGCTGAAAAACATGATTCATTTATATCCCCAACCTCGGATGGCAAGGTGATTCTTGAGTTTTCCGGTAAAGAACTGATTAAAGGGGAACCCGATGCTTCCTCTTTTCCGTCAGGCGGCCTTCGCGCCACTTACGAAGCCAGGGGTTATACCGCTTGGGACTGTACCTCTCCAGCTTTCTTAAAGGAGGATGAGGCCGGAATTACCCTCTGCATTCCGACTGCCTTTTGCTCCTATACCGGAGAAGTTCTGGATAAAAAGACCCCATTGCTGCGTTCCATGGAGGCTTTGAACAAACAGGCCATGCGGGTGTTGAAGCTGTTTGGCAACACCACCGCGAACAAAGTTATTACCACGGTTGGCCCGGAGCAGGAGTATTTCCTTATTGACAAGAAAATGTATGACCAGCGTAAAGACCTGATTCTGACCGGGCGGACCTTGTTCGGTTCCAAACCTCCCAAAGGCCAGGAATTAGAAGATCATTACTTTGGTGTGCTCAAAGATCGGGTAGCCGCATTCATGAAGGAAGTTAATGTTCAACTTTGGAAGCTTGGAGTTCTGGCTAAGACTCAGCACAACGAAGTGGCCCCGGCTCAGCATGAGCTTGCTCCAATCTTCACTACAACCAATGTGGCCACTGACCACAACCAGCTCACCATGGAGATTTTGAAAAAAGTTGCCGAACATCACGGCTTGGCCTGTCTGCTGCATGAAAAACCCTTCGCTGGGGTAAATGGCTCCGGTAAACACAACAACTGGTCCTTGAGCACAGATGACGGGCAAAACCTGTTGGATCCCGGACGTACCCCGCATGAGAACGCCCAGTTCCTTACCTTCCTGCTTGCAGTAATCAAAGCGGTGGATGTGTATGCCGATGTGCTGCGGGTATCCGCTGCCAATCCTGGCAACGACCATCGCCTCGGGGCAAATGAAGCTCCTCCGGCAGTCATCTCCATCTTCCTGGGCGACCAGCTTACCGACATCCTCAAACAAATTGAAAAAGGTGAGCTGACCAGTTCTAAACAGGGAGGCGCACTGCAGATTGGAGTTACCACCCTGCCTGAACTGCCTAAAGATAACACAGATCGCAACAGAACCTCTCCCTTTGCCTTTACCGGCAACAAGTTTGAGTTCCGCATGGTCCCATCTTCCGCATCGATTTCCGGGCCAAACTTCGTGCTCAACACTATCGCTGCTCAGACTTTGGCTGAGATTGCGGACGAGCTGGAAGGAGTCACTGATTTCAATTCCAAACTCCAGGAAGTTCTGCACCGGATAGTGAAAAACCACAGCAGGGTAGTGTTCAATGGCAACGGCTACTCTGACGAATGGTTACAGGAAGCAGAGAAGAGGGGTCTTCCCAATATCCGTTCCACCGTGGAATCCGTTCCTTATCTGGTCACGGAAAAGGCCGTCAAGTTGTTTGAAACCCACGGCGTGCTGAATAAAAAAGAGTTGGAGTCCAGGGCGGAAATCACCCTTGAGAATTACATCAAAACCATAAATATTGAAGCTCTGACCATGCTGCACATGGCTAACCGGCAGATTCTGCCAGCCTCCATCAAATATATCACCTCCCTGGCTAAGTCCATTAATGCGGTTAAACAAACAGGGGTGGACGCTGATCTGAGCGCTCAAAGTGAGCTGTTGAGCACCGTGTCTTTACTGACAGCTTCCTTTAAGAAGAAGACCGCTCACCTGGAGAAAGTTAACGCCGAGGCCGGTGAGCTGCACGGGGACACCTATGAGCAAGCCCTGTTCTACAAGAATGTTGTGTTCAGCGCGATGACCAGTCTCCGGGAAGATGGAGATCAACTCGAAGACTTGGTAGACGCTGAATTCTGGCCCCTCCCCACCTACGCAGACATGCTCTTCAACATCTAATCCTAGTCCAGCGCAAAGCCATCCCCGCCTAAACAGCAGGGGTGGCTTTTTGCTGCGCAGTCCTCAATGCTGGCTTCAGCACCAGCAACAGATGAAAATTCCTCACATCTCAAGGGTGAATTGACTTACCCCGCAGAGAAGCATGACGCAGGAGCCGTTAGCATACCCCGCGAGCGACCGAACGAAAGCACGAATGCTCGCGCCCGATTTAAGTCTACGTT
>Ga0255338_1001321_pt1 | contig 48215 bp, 37 predicted proteins | sample MeOH1_35cm_T4_19_FD_203715 | JGI IMG/M metagenome (GOLD analysis project Ga0255338, IMG submission 203715) | Sandy soil microbial communities from University of British Columbia, Vancouver, Canada - MeOH1_35cm_T4_195 | ecosystem: Engineered > Artificial ecosystem > Sand microcosm > Unclassified ...
CAGCATCCGACGGACCATCTGCTTCTTGAACTCCTCCGTGTACGGCACGGCTCCTCTGCTCTTCTCGCCCCCTGGGTGCTCACCCCGGCCTCGCGGTCGGGGCGACAACTACGCTGACACAGGGGGCCTCCCGGTTCGCTTGGATGTAGCGAGCGAGCTCGCGCATCCCCTCCCCGCCCAACCGCCCCCACAGCCGTTCCACCACTGACGCCAGGCCCTCGAATCCCAGCTCCGGCACCTGGAGATGCCGCACGCGGGCCCAGCCCGTGCCCGCCCTCCCCTCGGAGACAAAACGCACTGCCTTGCCTCCGGCGTACAAGCTCACCAGCACCGCCGCGGCCGCCAGCTCATGGGTGGCTTGCTCGTAGTGGCCCTGGGAGAGCGAGTCCACGCCACGGCAGGTGCCCGCCACCAGGTTGTAGAGACCCAAGGGGACCCCAAACGTCAGGGTGTCCAGGCTGCCCAGTGTCACGTTGCCCGGAGACAAGGCGGCCTCCATCTCCGCGCGCTCCACCTCGTCGAGGGCGTGCTGATAGCGCAGTGGCAACTGCCCTCGCCTCGCCGAGTAGTTCAAGGTCACGGCCCCCCGGCGCAGCTCACTGGTGGAGAGGGCCTCGTCGGCGGCATGGGCCAGCCCCCGGACGACATCACCCGGGCGCTCTGGACGATCGGCATAACCCGCGAGGTTCAGCCCCCGCCGCAGCAGCGTCTCGCGCACAGCCCCCATCCGCCCCAGCGTCTGCCCGAGTTGCTTGTCCCGGCCCAACAGCACCAGCACCTCGTGCACGTCGTCCGTGAAGGCCGAGTGGATGATGAAGAGAGCGAACACCTCCGCCCGGGCCAAGCCGTACTCCCGGGTGGCGGCGACGAGGAAGGCGGCACGCTTGCGGTTGAGAATGCTGGCGCCCTCGCGCAGGGGCCCCAAGGTCCCGAGCCGCACGGCGGACCAGTCGTCCAGCCCCTCTATCAGCCGAGCCATGTCCACCCGGCGCTGCAGCTCGATGAACTCCCCGGGCGAGGTACATGCCAGGAACGGAGCGAGCACCTGGGAGTTGGAGGACACGTCCGGCCAGCCGGGGGGTACAGGCTCGCCCCCGCAGGGAGGAGGCCCCCCCTGGGTGGGCAGCGCTCCCAGGAACACCACGTCAGGCCAAGCGCGGAAAGGCCCTCCTCGCGAGGAGTGCTCGGCTCCAGCGCAACCCACCATCATCAGCGCCACAGCAGCGACCACACTCTGGAAGCACTCGGAAAGCACGGGCCCACCTCTCTCGCGGGGAGACAGTGATGGTAGAGGAGAATTCCCCCCTCCCTTCAGAAGGAACCGACCGTGGCTGAACTCAAGACGAAGAAGAACGCTGCCAACGTCGAGGACTTCCTCGCCGGGATCAGCCCGGAGAAGAAGCGCCAGGATGCGATCGCCCTCTGCGAGCTCATGAAGAAGGCGACGAAGACCGAGCCGAAGATGTGGGGCTCCAGCATGGTCGGCTTCGGCGACTACCACTACCAGTACGAGAGCGGCCACGAGGGCGACACGTTCCTCGTCGGGTTCTCACCGAGGAAGGCGAACCTCACCGTCTACATCATGCCGGGCTTCGACCCTTACGCCGAGCTGCTCTCCCAGCTCGGCAAGTACAAGACCGGCAAGTCGTGCCTCTACATCAACACGCTCGACGACGTGGATGTCCCCACCCTGCGGAAGCTCATCCAGAGCGCGTTCGCGGACATGAAGAAGCGGAAGAAGGACTGACCCAGCGCAGCCCCTTCCACCGCCCTACTCGCTCCGGCCGAACACCCGGCGGAAGATGTCGTCCACGTGCCGCGTGTGGTAGCCCGTGGAGAAGCAGTCGCTGATCTCCTCGGGCGTCATCATCTTCAGCAGGTCCGCGTCCTTCAGCAGCGACTCGCGGAAGCTCACGCCCTCCTCGTACATCTTCATCGCGTTGCGCTGGACGATGACGTAGGCGGCCTGCCGGTCCATCCCCTTGCGCGCCAGCTCCAGCAGGATGCGCTGCGAGTTCACCACGCCGCCCAGCAGCTCCAGGTTCTTCGCCATCTGCTCGGGGTAGACGCGCAGGTTCTCCATCAGCCCCGCGAAGCGGTGCAGCATGAAGTCCATGACGATGGTGGCGTCCGGTCCAATCACGCGCTCCACGGACGAGTGCGAGATGTCCCGCTCGTGCCACAGCGCCACGTCCTCCAGGGCGCTCACCGCGTAGCCGCGCAGCAGCCGCGCCAGCCCCGTCAGGTTCTCCGAGAGGATGGGGTTGCGCTTGTGCGGCATGGAGCTCGAGCCCTTCTGGCCCGGCGTGAAGGGCTCCTCCGCCTCGCGCACCTCGGTGCGCTGCAGGTGGCGGATCTCCACCGCGAACTTCTCGATGCTGGCGCCCAGCAGGGCCAGCGCCCCGAAGTACTCCGCGTGCCTGTCCCGCTGGACGATCTGGCTGGAGGCGGGCGCCGGGTGCAGCCCCAGCTTGCGGCACGCGTGCTCCTCCACCGAGGGAGGCAGGTGCGCGAACGTGCCCACCGCGCCGGAGATCTTCCCCACGGCGATGGCCTCCCGGGCGCGCTCCAGGCGGGCCCGTCCGCGGCTCAGCTCGTCGTACCAGATGGCCAGCTTGTGCCCGAAGGTGATGGGCTCGGCGTGGATGCCGTGGCTGCGCCCCATCATCACCGTGCGCTTGTGCTCGAAGGCGCGCTTCTCCACCGCCGCCATCACCCGCGCCAGCCCCTTGAGGATCAGATCCAGCGCGTCCCGCAGCGTGAGCCCCAGCGAGGTGTCCAGCACGTCCGAGGACGTCATCCCCAGGTGCAGCCAGCGCGCGTTCGGCCCCACCCGCTCCTCCATGAAGGTGAGGAACGCGATCACGTCATGCTTCGTCGTGCGCTCGATCTCCTCGATGCGCGCGGCGTCCTCGGGCGTGAAGTCCCCGGCCTTGGCGCGGCAGTCCTCCAGCGCCTCCTTGGGGGCCAGCCCCACCTCCACCATGCCCTCCAGCCCGGCGAGCTCCACGTCGCGCCAGCGGCGCAGGCGGGCAACGTCGGACCAGAGGGAGGCCATCTCCTGTCGGCTGTATCTTGGAATCACTCGTGGACCTTCACGGGAAAGTCCCGCTTCGCCGCGTACCGGAGCAGTTCCATCGCGGCGTCGCAGGAGGAGCTCAACTTCCGGGTAGCGGTGAGGCTGATCGCCAGATCCATGCCCTCCGGCTGCGCCACCGCCAGCGCGCCGGGGTTCACCTTCTCGTGGATGATGCGGTTGGCCAGGCGCCCCGCCTGCTGGCCAATGGACGTGGGGCTCGGGGCCAGCGAGAGCGTGGCGCCCTCCTTCACCTGGCTGGGGGTGAGCGCCACCAGGGGGAGCTTCTGCTCGGCGGCGAAGGCGATCAGCGCCTGGACGACGGCGGCGTTGCCCACCGTCTTATCCGCCACCATCAGCATCGCGTCCACCTTGCCCCCGGCCCCTCCCAGCACCTTCTCCACCCGCGCCTGCGACTCCACCTCCAGCGGGACGATGCTCAGCCCCAGGCCGCTGGCGGCCTCCTGCGCCGCCTGCACCTGCTTCGCCGAGAAGCGCGGATCATGGAGGATGCCCACCCGCTTCACCTTGGGGGACATGGCCTTGAGCGCCCCCAGCTCCGGGGTGTAGTCGCTCGTCAGCGCGATGCCGGTGACGTTGGGGCCCTCCAGGCCGTACTTCTCGAAGTAGGGCACCATGACGAAGAGGACGGGGATGTCCTCGCCCAGCGAGCGGCGCGCCGCGTTGGCGGCCAGGGGCCCAATCGCCAGCACCAGGGCGGGCTTCTGCATCGCCAACGTCTTGAAGACCCGGGCGGCGGTGGTGCTGCTCTCGTCGAGCATCACCTCCTGCACGTCGGCATCGGCCTCGGCGCGGAAGCCGGCCACCAGGGAGGCGTACGGCGCCAGCGCGGAGGACTTCACGGCCACCACCTTGGGCCGGGCCTGGGCGCTGGCCAGCCCCGGCAGCAGCAGCGCGAGCAGGAGTGCGAGCCCGGAGCTCCTCATTGCTGGACGTCCGCGCAGCACCGGAAGCCCACGGTGGGCCTCCGCTCCGTGGGCACGCCCTTCATCCGGGCCGAGCAGCGGACCGCGTGGACGGACCGATCGTAGGTGCCGCCCTTCTGGGTCCTGCTCGAGAGGTTGTCCCCGAACTCCGAGGCCGTCCACTCGGCCACGTTCCCGGAGAGATCCGACACGTAGTAGGCCGAGCGGCACTGCGGGAAGCGCCCCGCCTCGGCCAGCGCTCGATCGCGGCCCTGCGCGTCGTCGGTATTGCAGAGGTTCGCATCGAAGTCGTTCCCATAGGGAAAGCGCGCATTGCCTGGGCCTTTGCATGCCTTCTCCCACTGATCCTCCGTGCATAGCCGCTTCCCCGCCTTCGCGCAGGACTGCTGCGCCTCGTCCCAGCTCACGTTGACGGTGGGGAGCACGCCCGGCTGGTTGGGATGCTCGTACTCGTCGATGCAGAACGAGGGCACCTCCACATTCTCCAGCGGGCGCTCATCGATCATCTTGTCCTGGTCGTCCTTCGTCGCGCCCCGCTTGAAGGTCCCTCCGCTCACCAGCTTCATGCCGGGGAGGCACTTGCCCGCGGGGGCCATCGGATCTCGCGCCTCAGGCTCCGAGGAGGGCGAGCGCTGGGCCCCGCGCGGCTCTGGAGTGGGCGCGGGCGGCTTCACGGCGCCAGCGCCGCCTCCTGCCTGGTCCGACCGCAGGCGCTTGAGCAGCAGGTAGCCAGCCCCCGAGCCGATCGCCAGCCCCGCCAGGGTCAGCAGGATCAGCCAGAGGGGCGACATGGGGCGTTTCTCCACGCGCTTGGCGGGGCGGGGAGCGGGCGGAACCCGGGCGGGCGGGCGAGGTGCCGTCACGGCCTGCAAGGGGTCCGTGGGCAGATCCTCGATCCCCGGAGCCGAAGCCGAAGCCCGGGGAACAGGCCCCGTGTTCCCGGGGGGAGGCTTGGCCGCGCGCGCCCCCACGGCCTTCGCGACGGCAGGGGACGCGGCCATGATGGCGGCCAGCATCTCCGCGTCCATGGGCTGGGTGGCATCGATGGGAGGCTCCTCCTTCGGCGGGGGGCGCGGCACCGGAGGGGCCACACTGGCGATGGGGAGCTGATCGGTGGGCACCGGCGGCGGCGGCTTCTCCGCACTGCGGGCCGTCTGGGTCAGGGCCGAGTTGCCCAGGGCAGGCCCCTGCCGGGAGGCACGGCTCGCCCCACTCGGGCTCTTGGCGAGGATGGAGGAGAACTCGGTGGCGAACTCACCCGCCGACTTCGGCCGGGCCAGCGGGTTGCTGTTGAGCGCGCGCCGGTAGAGGGCCTCGAAGGCGGGCGGGAGGTCCGGGTTCTTCATCAGGACCTCGGGGATGCCGTCCGCGTCCGGCATGAGCCCGGTGAGCATCTCGCCCACGATGACCGCGAGCGAGTAGATGTCCATGCGCGCGTCGATCTCGCCGCCCGCGATGTACTCGGGGGCGATGTAGGCCTCGGCGCGGTAGCCCTTCTGGGCCTGGACGAAAGGCGGCCGTGGGATGCCCAGGGCGAGCCCGTAGTCGGTCACCTTGAGCACGTCCGGCAGGACGATGATGTTCTCGGGCTTGAGGTCCGAGTGGGGCCCGTACCGGTGGGCGGCATCCAGCGCGTCGGCGAGCTGGCCGAGCAGCGGCTCTACCTCCCTCAGGGAGAAGGGCTGCCCCTTGGCCACCCGCATCTCCATCATCCGCCGCAGCGTCATCCCCTCGATGAGCTGGGAGGTGAAGTAGGGCCGGTCCCCATCGAAGCCCTCCTCGTACACGCGCGACAGGTAGGGGTGGTTGAGCTTCTTGCCGACCTTGAGCACCAGGGAGAACTGGGTGCGCTCCTCGGGCTCCTGGAGCAGCCGGGGGTTGATCGCCTTGAGGGCGACCTCCACGTCATGCTGCTGGTCCATCGCCCGGAAGACGTAGCCCACGGGCCCGGCGCCCACCAGCTCGAGGATGGAGAAGCGCTGGGCGACGACGTCTCCGGGCTTGTAGGGTGCGCCCTCGATGCTCCCCCGGCGGCGAGAGGACATACTCGCCACCTGCCTGGCCGCCGCGTCATACTTCTGACCGCAGGTGGGACAGGTATCGCTCGAATCAGGGACGTGGCTGCCGCAGCGGTAGCAGAGCACGAGGGGGGGGCTCCAAGTCCTTCACGGGCCGGGTACGGATGGCCCAGTCCTTCCTTATCCTGCCCTCTCCCGGGCCAGCAAGGAACGAACCCGTCATCTGCCCGTGGAGCCGAACCCCCCCTCCCCCCGGGAGGTGGCCTCCAGGACGGAGACCTCCTGGAGCTCGGCCGCCGTCACCGGGGCCACCACGAGCTGCGCCACCCGGTCGCCGCGACGCAGGGTGAAGGGCTCCTGGGAGAGGTTCACCAGGATGGCGTGGACCTCGCCCCGGTAGTCCGCGTCGATGGTGCCCGGGGCGTTGAGCAGGGTGACGCCGTGCTTGAGCGCCAGCCCCGAGCGGGGGCGCACCTGACCCTCATAGCCGGGAGGCAGCGCCAGGGCGAGCCCCGTGGGGACGGCCAGGCGTTCTAGGGGCCGCAGCGTCCGCTCCCCTTCGATGTCCGCCCGGAGGTCCATCCCAGCCGCCAGGGCCGTTTCATACCGGGGCAGGGGCAGCGGGTCCGGGTGGTCGGGGCGGACGCGGCGGACCTGGAGAGTCAGACGGGCGGACATGGCGCCGGGAGTAGCACGGGCGTCGGCAGCCGTCAGCAGGCACTCGGAGCGGATAGAGCCGGGAACCTTGGGAAGATCAGGGACGCGAGCCGGTGGCCACAGGGCCCGTCCCGGCGCGGAAGCGCAGCGGATCCACGGGCTGCGAGGCCAGCTCGAGCTGATAGTGGAGATGGGGGCCGGTGGAGCGGCCCGTGTTGCCCGAGTGGGCAATGAGCTCGCCGCGCTTCACGCGCTGCCCCACCTTCACCAGCAGCTCCGAGTTGTGACAGTAGGCCGTCGACACGCCCCGGCCGTGGTCGATGATGAGCACCCTGCCATTCACCGCATCCTCACTCGCGCGGCGCACGACGCCCTCCTCCACCCCATGCACCTCCGTCCCCTGGGGCACGCTGAGGTCCACGCCCGTGTGCAGCTTGCGGTAGCCCAGCGTGGGGTGGATCCGGTAGCCAAAGGGGCTCGCGATGCGCGTGTTCTCCGGCACGGGCCACGCCAGCCCGAACGCGGTGGTGAGCGCGAGCGCCTGGTTCGCGGCGACCTTCGCGTCCTCGAACCCGGGCGGGAGCTGCCGCGCCAGCTGCTCCAGCGTGGGCGTGCCCCCCTCCGCCGAGACGCGCTCCAGCGCATAGCGCGCGGGGATGCGGCCGGCGAACACGGCCGTGAGCCGGGCCTCCTCATTCGGGAAGTCTCCCGCCAGCGCCTCCAGGAGCTTGCGCGCGGCAACGGGCCCCTTCGCCTCATCCAGCAGCGCCTCGGAGGACATGCCCAGCTCGGCGGCCAGCGCCAGTGCGGGCTTCCGCGCCTTCGGCTGCAAGCCCTTCAGCGCGAGGTGCGTTCCATAGGCCAGCGCCCCGGCCTCGGAGATGGGCCGGACGAGGGACACCTCGGGCACGAGCGCGGAGGTGGTGACTCCCGAGCTGCTCACGCCATCGTAATAGGCCAGCAGCGGGCGGGCGGTGCTCCGGGTGTTGAAGGCCCAGGCCGAGGCCCGCCGCACCAGCGCGCCCGCGGGCGTGTGGTGGTACGCCGTCCAGAGGCACAGGGCGGCCATCAGGAAGTCGAGCAGGCCGCGCGCGTTGCGAGAGAACACGGGGCCACCTCAACGCAGGAAGGAGAGGACAGGAGCAGCATCCAGCGCCGCGGCGAGCGCCAGGGGCACCGCCACCGCCGAGCCCACGAGCCCGTACGAGAAGGCCTGCCACCGGTTGCGGACGTTCTCCTCGGAGGCGGTGTCCGCGTGCTGGAGGTTGCGCAGCACCGCGCGCCACCCGAGCGTCGCGAGGATGCCCACCAGCGCCCCGAGCGCCAGCCCTCGCGCCGTCGCGTCGGCCACCCCGTCCCCCAGCAGCGTGCGCCAGGAGAGGTACACCGAGCCCTGGACGAGCCGGGCTACCGCGCACGCCCCCGCGACGACCACGGCGGCCGTGGCGAGCGGGCGCGTCCAGCGCAACGTGGTGGGCTTGCGCAGAGAGCGCGTGAAGAGCTGGCGCCAGGTGGGGCGGGTGTCCTGTACGAGGTACTTGCGCCAGGGCTCCTCCTCCAGGCCCTTCGACTCGCGGTAGCCGAGCGCCGGCAGGGCCAGCACCAGGTCCACGGACAGCTCCCACGCCAGGGCCAGGCCCCGGGCAATCTGGGTGCGCTGCTCCAGTGAGATGAGGTCCACCAGCCCCTCGGTGAGGGTGGAGGCCCCCACGAGCCGGTCGAACGCGGCGTCCACCAGGTCCACCAGTGACAGGAGCCGCTCGTCGAGCGTGTCCGCGGCGGCGTGGACGCCCACGGCGATGAGGGCCAGCAGCCCCACGGGCATGAAGGCCCAGCGGAAGCCGCCAATGAAGCGCGAGAGCCCCGAGAGAGGGCCAGACGGCTGTGCGGGAGGCGTCAGCGGGCGCAGGGACAAGGAAGCTCCAGGAGGAGGCTCGGCCTTCAACGCGCGAACCGCCGCGGACGATCTTTCCCCTTCTCGCCTCCCGACACCACCACACACCCCGGGTGAACAAGGGAAGTACAGCGTGAACATAACATACTGACTGTGTTGTCCTGTCGACGATGGTCCCATCCTTCCGGGTGATCCAGCGGCCGTCTCGCCTGCCCGTAAAATGAAAGCCATGGAAGACACGCCAAGCACTCAATCCCCCCACTCGGGTGCTGCTCCGCTCATGTCCCGGGAAGGGCGCGCAGCGTGGAAGCTCGGTCCTGGCTCCCTGGCAGGTGAGTACGTGCTGCGGTCGGTGGTGGGCCTGGGGGGCCACGGCGCCGTGTTCGAGGCGGAGCACCGCATCCTTGGGCGGCGGGCCGCGGTGAAGGTGCTGCACTCCCACCTGACCGACAAGGGAGAGATGCTGCAGCGCTTCGTGCGCGAGGCGCAGGTCATCAACAAGATCCGCCACCCCAACATCGTGGACATCCACGACTTTGGCGTCCTGCCGGATGGAAGCCCCTACTACGTCATGGAGCTGCTGCCGGCGCGGACGCTGACCCACCTCCTGTTGGAGCGGGGGCGGTTCACCCCGGCGCGCGCGCTGGACTTCCTGGAGCCCGTCTGCGCCGCGCTGGAGGCGGCCCACCGGGCGGGCGTGGTGCACAGGGATCTCAAGGCGAGCAACGTGGCGGTGGTCTCCGACGGAGAGCCCCCGCAGGTGAAGCTGCTGGACTTCGGCATCGCCAAGATCATCCACCCCGAGCCCGGGCAGCCAGGCCTGACGACGGATGGCCAGCGGCTGGGCACCACCCATGCGATGGCGCCCGAGCAGATCCGCGGCGGTGTCATCGGGCCCGCCACGGACATCTACGCGCTCGGGGTGCTGCTGTACCGGATGCTGACGGGCGACTACCCCTTCCAGGCGCAGCACCGGCTGGACGTGGAGCGGATGCACCTGGAGGCGCCCCCTCCCCGGCCGAGCGCCCGCGTGCCCGTGTCCCCCGCGGTGGATGCGGTGGTGCTTCGCTGCATGGAGAAGGAAGCGGGCCGGCGCTTCCCATCCGTCACCGCCCTGATCGCCGCGCTGCGGGAGGCCGTGGCTCCCGCCGCCTCCCTCCTGAGCGCCACCGGCAGCCGGAGCGCCCGCGCCTTCGTCCTTCATGCGGAAGCCGTGCTCGCCACCGGCGCCGAGGACGATGCGGCCTACACCACTGTCTCCGACGTGCTCGACGCGCTGGAGCAGGAGCTGCGCGACACGGGCTTCATCCTCGCCGAGCAGACGGGGATGACGCTGCTCGGAGTCCGGCTGCTCGACGAATCCCCCGAAGTGGAGCCGTCCGCGCTGCTGGCCGTGGCGCGCGAACTCCACCAACACGCCCAGGCACGGGTAGCGGAATCGCCCGTGAGTGTTCATGTCTGTGTTCACGTGGGTCAGGTAGAAGCGCGCGGAGCTGCGGAGGGTATCGAGATCACCGGCGGTCCCCTGGCGGACACCGCGGGTTGGGTCCTCCGCGATGCCGGCGGCTTCGCCCTGACACACGACGCACGACGCACCTGCTCACTGTGAGCAGGCGGCAGTAGCACCTCTGCCTCGAGCAGAGCAACGGCAGACCCTGGGGGGTAACATGACAATGTCTCTCTCGTTCATCCGCGGGCCGCGGTACGCCCGGAGTCCGCTTTCCACCACGCTGGCCGCCGTGCTGCTCGGCGTCTTGGCAGGTGGTTGCGGCGAACCCTTACTGGAAGAGGAAGCGCAGGACTCACCGCCGGACTTGGAAAGCAAAGCCCCCCGGCCGCACAAGGAGAAAGCCCCCCCCCGCACGCTCATGGGAAACAACGGAATGGGCACCAACGGCATGGGTACCAATGGCATGGGCACCAACGGGCTGAGCACCTCGGGCCTGATCGTCAACGCCATGAACCAGAGTGACTTCATCAACTGGTTCAACCAGGATCCCGCCCTGGCAGACATGGTCATGCACTACGTCGTGGTGTGCGCCGTCGCGGATGGCAGCAGCCGCATCTGGACGAACCCCACCACGGGCATCCAGTACCTCTGGAATGGAAGCCTGGGCCTGGCCCCGGGCTGGGCGAGTGGTCAGCCGGCCAATGAAGCCGAACAGCAGCTCATCACCGCCTGCCTGGCGGCGCACACCAACAAGTACGGCCTCCAGGTGCCCATCTCGATCCAGGGACAGGATCCCTGGGGGACGCCGATCCCCGTGGGGCCGCTGGAGTTCAGCACCTTTGCTCAGAGGGAGGCCTGCTTCTTCGGCAACATCTTCCAGAATGAGGGTGTCTTCGCGGGCAGTGACGCCCTCTTGTCCGGTGCCAGCAGCAGCGTGCGGGCCTGCGGGCTGGAGACGCCCGGCGCCGCGGACAAGTGCAAGCCCATCCGTCACGTGGAGCCCTGCTCGCAGCTCTGCACGCCGGATCTCCTGGGCAACTACTTCGTGTCCTGCAACTACAACGGGAAGAGCTATCGGGCGATCACCACCCGGATCCGGCCCGTGGACATCTACGTCTGCGGCGATGGGGTGTGCCAGATCAGCGAGTCCTGTGGCCTGGGGTTCACCCCGGACAGCTGTATGGATTGTGGGCCCTGCCCCTGAAGCAACCCCCGGCGTGAGGTATGATGATCGGATGATGATGCGGAAGAGGTGAAAAGACATCCAGCGGCCTGCGGTGCGCGGGCCATGTCTGGCTTCAGGGAGAGGGCCATGCCGCGCTGCCTGACTTGCGGACAGCGCTGGCAGGGTGGCCACCTCTTTTGTCTTCAGGGTGCCTCTCCCTCCAGCGAGCCCCCCGCCTCCCGTCCGCCGCTGCCCGCGCTGGCCCTGCCGGGCTACGAGCTGGAGCACACGGTCGCGCGGGGAGGCTTCGGCACGGTGCTGGCCGCGCGGCGCCAGCGCGATGGCCTGCGCGTCGCCATCAAGGTCTTCCACCACGCCCGCGTGTCCGGGGGGAACGAGCCCGTCCAGGAGTTCGAGGCGATGCGCGCCATCGGCCCACCAACCGTGCCCGAGGTGTACGAGCCGGGCAGGCTGGGCGATGGCACCCCCTACATCGTCATGCAGTTCATTGCCCACCCGCTGCTGGCCGAGCACCTGACGCGGCAGCAGCGCTCGATCTCCGAGGTGGGCCGCTGGGCGCTGGCGCTGGCAGAGGCGCTCGACACCATCCATCGCCGCGGCTTCATCCACTGCGACCTCAAGCCGGAGAACATCTTCCTGGATCAGGCGAGGCGGACCGTGGGGTTCTTCGACTTCGGCCTGGCACGAAGGCCGTTCTCCGACACCCCCGAGGCACACCCTGCCCCGGAGCTCGCCCACGCAGGCACCGCCGAGTACATGGCTCCCGAGCAGTGCGCGGGGCGGGAGGATCTGGACGAGCGGACGGATGTGTACTCCGCCGGTGTCATCCTCTACGAGCTGCTCACCGGCCGGACTCCCTTCTTCGGCCCGGCGGCGGATGTCCTCCAGGCCCACATCTCTCGCCGGCCGCCCCGCCCCTCGGAGCTGTCCACGGTGCCCGCGGCCCTGGAGGAGGTGGTGCTGTGCTGCCTCGCCAAGGAGCGCTCCCGCCGCTACACCTCGGCCCGGGCCCTGGCCGCGGCCCTCCGGCAGGCTCTCGCGGACTCTTCCGAGACACCCGCTCAGGCCTCGGCTCCACCGCCGCTCGCCGCCTCCTCGCAGCACCGCTCGGTGGCCCTGCTCTTCCTGCGCTCCGGCGCCAACCCCCTCGCCGTCCAGAAGGCGCTGACCCAAGGCGGCGGGCAGCTCGCGTTTCGCGAGGGGACCCGCTTCGCCGCCGTCTTCGACCCGGAGTCCGAGCCGAATCCTCTCCAGCGCGCCCGCCTGTGCGCCGAGCGCCTGTGCACCGAGGGCATGGCCGCCACCACCCTGCTGGATGTGGCCATGGTGAGAGTGCAGCGGCGCCCCCAGGGCCCTCCGCGCTACCTGACGCAGCTTCTCTCCCGTCCCGATCGCTACCCCACCGAGGAGAGCCCACCGACGCTGCTGCTGACCACCGCGGCGATGGAGGGGTTGCCGAATCTTCCGTGCGTCCCCCTGCCTGGACGCCAGGGCCTCTTCCGCCAGATCCGCCGCCCCTCGGCTCGCGAAGACACCAGCGTGGTGCACCTGGGCCATGGCGTGCTGGTGGGCCGGCAGGAGGAGCTGGCGGAGCTGGTGCGCGGCGCTCGCGAGGTGGTGCAGGAGCGGGCTCCCATGCTCGCCTCCGTGCTCGGAGAGCGGGGACACGGCAAGAGCCACCTCGCCGCCGCCCTCGTCCAGCTCCTGCGGGAGCATGTGCCCGGAGCCCGGGTGGCCTCGCTGCGCGCGCGAGAGCCCGTCCAGGGCGATCAGGAAGGCCCCCTCCGCCTGCTGCTGCGCGAGGCGCTGGGCGAGTCCTCCTCCCGCACGAAGGGAGACGAGGAGGCGTGCCGCGCGCGCTGCGAGGAGCTGCTGGGGGAGGCCCTGGCGCACGAGCTGTGGCCCGCGGTGGCCTTCTACCTGGGGTGGCGTGCCTCCACCGAGCTGCGGAGCCTGGCGGTCGCACCGGGTGCGCTGCACTCGCTGGCGGTGCGCGCCGCGGGCGAGCTGCTGGCCGCCTCCGCCCGGGCCCGTCCCCTGCTGCTGCTGCTGGATGACGCCCACTTCGCCGAGGACGTGGCCCTGGATGCGCTCGAGTACGCCACGCGTGCCGAGTCCAAGCTGCCCCTCTGGGTCTGTGTGCTGGCCCGCCCCGGCTTCGAGCGCACCCGGCCCCAGTGGGCCTCGCGCGCGGCCCGCCGCTCCACCCTCCGGCTCGGGCCCCTGCCCTTGCCTGAGGCGATGGAGCTGTTCCGCACCGGGCTGTTCCCCGCCCAGAACGTACCTGCCGAGGCCCTGGAGAAGCTCGCCGAGCGCGCCCAGTGCACGCCCCTCTTCATCGTCGAGCTGGCGCGCGGCCTCAAGCGCCAGGGCCTGTTGCGCCAGCGCCCCGGGGGGAGCTGGTTCCTGGCCACGGACGAGCTGGACCGGATGCCCGAGCTCCGGCTGGTGGAGTGGCTCGTCCAGCACGAGCTGAGCGCCCTGCCCACGGAGCTCATCGCCCACGCCCGCCTGTGCGCCCTGCTCGGCGGGGACTTCACCCTCGACGAGGTGGAGGGGGTGGTGAGCGCGCTGGAGCGTGAGGATGGCGCGGCCGACTTCCCCCTGGATGCGCGCCATGCCACCCGCCGCATGGTGGAGCTGGGGCTCCTGGTGGAGAACCCCCAGGAGGGGCTGCGCTTCCGCAACGAGCTCATCCGCCAGGAGGTGGCGCGCTCCCTGTCCGAGCCCCAGCGCTGGCGCCTCCACCACGCCGCTCACCTCTTCTACATGAAGGCCAGCGCCGTGGAGCAGCGGCTCCTGCCCCGCCTCGCCTTCCACGCCGCCTCCGCGGGCCTGCACTCGGAGGCCGCCGCCCTCTACATCGATCTGGCCGAGACGGCCCGCAACCGCCATGCCTACCTGGAGGCGGAGGCCACCTACAGCCGGGCCCTGGAGCTGCTGCCAGAGACCGCGGACCCGCGCTGCCTTACCGCGCTCCGCGGCCGCGGGCTGATGCGCTACCGGGTGGGCCGCTACGAGGACTCGCTGGCGGATCTGGCCCGCTCTCGGCAGATGGCGCATCAGCTCGGCAACACCTCCGAGGAGGTGGAGGTGCTGCTGGACAAGGCCACCGCCTTCGACTGGAGCAACGACTACGTGCGCTCCGAGGAGTGCGTCCTCCTGGCCATGGCGCTGGCCAGCGCCTCGCTGCTGGACTCCGCTTCGCTGCAGGTGCGGCTGCTGCTGGGGCTGGGCCGGGCCCAGCTGCGCCACGGCCAGTGGGAGCAGGCCCGGGTGCTGCTGGTGTCCGCCGCGGACCTGGCCCGCCGCCTGGGCGATGCCGGCTACGAGTCGCACATCATCTGCCTGCTGCTGCTGGGCCTCATCCTCCCCAACCTGGGCCGCATCGACGAGGCCCAGCGCGTGCTGGAGGAGAGCATCGCCATCTGCACCGAGCGCGGGGACAGGCTGCACCTGGGCAGCGCCATCAACAACCGCCGGAACCTCTGGGTGGCGCGCAACGATCTGCCGAGGGCCCTGGAAGATCAGGAGCACTTCAAGCGGCTGGGGCGCGAGCTGGGGATGACGGGCTGGGAGTACTTCGCCGAGATCAACCTGGGAGAGCTGTACTTCCAGGCGGGAGACACCCAGGCGGCCGCGCCTCACGTGGCCCGGGCGGTGGAGCTGGAGCAGAACCACCCGGAGGTGGCACCGCGGCCCTGGGGGCGGCTGCTGCACGCGCGGGTGCTGGCCTACGAAGGGAAGGAGGAGCAGGCGCGCCAAGCGCTGGACGCCATCCGCCGAGTGCTGGCGGAGCGCCCGGGGACGGAGTTCAGCCCTCCCGAGTCCGTCCTCTTCTCGCTGGTGGAGCTGAGCACCCGGCCGGCGCGGCCCGAGGAGTGGCAGGCGCTCCAGGAGCGCTCGAACGAGTACTCCGTGGAGCAGGAGCCGCTGGAGGTGCTGGAGGTGCAGGCCCTGGCCCGGCTCCGGCGCGGCGAGCGCCAGGAGGCCATCCGGCTGCTGGAAGAAGCGCTGATGCGCGCGGAGCACATCCCCAACATCATGCGCTCACGGCTGCAGCACAGCCTGAAGCGGGCGCTCGAGGCGTGAGGCCCGTGGTGGCCGGGAGGACCGTGCTGCCTTCCCCCCGGCCGTAGCACTCGGGCTGATTAGGCCTTCGCGTCCGGCTGCGTGGGCGCGGGAGCCCCGTCACCGGGAGGCGTGGCGGACTGCTGAGCGGCGGCGCGCTCGGCCATGGCCTCCTTGCGAGACAGGCGGATCTTGCCCGTCTTGTCGATGCTGACGACCTTCACCAGCACCTCGTCGCCCTCCTTCAGCACGTCCGACACGCTCTTCACGCGCTTGTCGGACAGCTCGGAGATGTGGATGAGGCCGTCGGTGCCCGGGAACAGCTCCACGAAGGCGCCGAACTCGGCGATCTTCCGCACGGTGCCCGTGTAGACCTTCCCGATCTCCGCCTCGCGCGTGAGCGCCTGGATCATCGCGATGGCGGCCTTCACCGCGTCCGAGTTGGCGCTGGCGATGTCCACCCGGCCCGAGTCCTCGATGTTAATCGAGGCGCCCGTGCGCGCGATGATGTCCTTGATGACCTTGCCGCCCGGCCCGATGACGTTCTTGATGTACTCGGGACGGATCTGGATGGTGGTGATGCGCGGGGCGTACTGGCTGATCTCCTTGCGCGCCTCGGGCATGGCCTTGAGCATCTCGCCCAGGATGTGGATGCGGCCCTGACGCGCCTGCTCCAGCGCGCGGCTCATGATCTCCGTGGTCAGCCCGGTGATCTTGATGTCCATCTGGATGGAGGTGATGCCCTTGTTGGTGCCACAGACCTTGAAGTCCATGTCGCCCAGGTGGTCCTCGTCACCGAGGATGTCCGAGAGGATGGCGAGCTTCTCGCCCTCCTTCACCAGGCCCATGGCGATGCCGGCCACCGGCGCCTTGATGGGCACGCCCGCATCCATCAGCGCCAGCGTGCCACCGCACACCGAGGCCATGGACGAGGAGCCGTTGGACTCGAGGATGTCCGACACGATGCGGATGGTGTACGGGAAGCTCTCGCTCTTGGGCGCCATGTTGCGCAGCGCCCGCTCGGCCAGCGCGCCGTGACCCACCTCGCGGCGACCCGGGCCGCGCAGCGGCTTGGTCTCGTTCACGCTGAACGGCGGGAAGTTGTAGTGCAGCATGAAGCGCTTGAAGGTCATTCCGCCGAGCAGCTCCAGCCGCTGCTCGTCATCGCTGGTGCCCAGCGTCGTCACCACCAGCGCCTGGGTCTCGCCGCGGGTGAAGAGCGCGCTGCCGTGGGTGCGCGGGAGCACGCCCACCTCGCAGGTGATGTTGCGCACCTCGGCGTGGCCGCGGTTGCCGATGCGGCCCCCGTCCACGGTGATCTGGCGCATGTGCTCGTACTTCAGATCCTCCACCACCGACTTGGCGTGCTTCTCGACGGTGGGGGTGAAGGCCTCGCCCATCTGCTCCTTGAGCTTGGCGATCGTCTCCTTCTTCGTCTTGCCCAGCGCCTCGTAGCGCGCGGCCTTCTCCTTGATGGTGTAGCCCTTGACGATGCCGTCCCACGAGAGCTCGCGGACCTTGGCCTTGAGCCCCTCGTCCACGGTCGGAGCCTTGTCGTAGGCGCGCACCGTCTTCTTCAGCTCGCGGCGCAGCTCGTCCTGCATGTCCAGCGCGGGCTGCACGGCCTGCTTGCCGAACTCGAGCGCGGCCACCATGTCCGCCTCGCTGACCTCCTCCGCGCCACCCTCGACCATGACGATGGCCTCGCGGCTCACCGCCATGACCAGGTCGATGTCGCTCTGCTCACGCTGCTTGTGCGTGGGGTTGGCCACGAACTTCCCATCCACGCGGCCGACGCGGATGCCCGCGATGGGGCCGTTGAACGGGATGTCCGAGACCCACAGCGCCGCCGAGGCGCCGGTAATTCCGTGGATGTCGCCCTCGTTCTCCGGGTCCGCGGAGATGACGCTGGAGATGACCTGCGTCTCGTAGGCGTAGCCCTCGGGGAACAGCGGGCGGCAGGAGCGGTCCACCAGACGGCTGGCCAGGGTCTCCTTCTCCGTCAGCCGGCCCTCGCGCTTGAAGTAGCTGCCGGGGATGCGGCCGGCCGAGTACAGCTTCTCCTGGTACTCCACCGTCAGCGGCAGGAAGTCGATGTCCTTCTTCTCGCGCGCGCTCACGGCCGTGACGAGCAGCATCGTGTCGCCGTAGCGCACCACCACCGCGCCGTCGGCCTGCTTGGCCATGCGGCCCACTTCAATGCTCAGCTCACTGTCACCAATCTTGACGCTCTTCTTCAGCATGTCCTTGCCTTTGCTTTTTCCTGAAGACCCCCGCCGTGCACGTCCCGCCTCGCCATTCGAGACTGGGTCCGCGCCCCGGAGGGGCCTCGGGTGATAAGCGGTCGCCGGGCCTTGGGACAGGCGGAATCGGGCAACCGCGGTCTGACTGCACTGAGACTGCACAACGGGGCGCCTGGGAGCGCCGGAGAGGGATCCTGCGGAATTTTGATCCCTGATCACGGGGGCCGACCGCTGTCAGCCCCTGTGAACGGAAACCAAAACTTCCGCCAGCACCCCGCCTTTGCTCCTTCCTCACCCCTCCTCTCTTCGATAACGACACCAACAAACAACAGGGGCGCTGGTGATACCAGCGCCCCGGGGACGACCGAGCCTACTTGCGGATGCCAAGGCCCTCGATGAGCTTGCGGTAGCGAACCGTGTCCTTGGACTTGAGGTAGTCCAGGAGGCGGCGGCGCTGACCGACCAGCTTCAGGAGGCCCCGGCGCGAGTGGTGGTCCTTCTTGTGGGTCTTGAAGTGCTCGGTGAGCATGTTGATGCGCTCGGACAGCAGCGCCACCTGCACCTCGGGGGACCCGGTATCCGACTCGTGGGTCCGGAACTTCGTCACGAGCTCTGCCTTACGTTCCTGATGCAACGACATGGTTCTCTCTCTTCGACATCCCACTCCGGTGGAACTTCCTGCTGGCCGCGGTCCGCGGAGGGGTACAGACCGGGCCTTTCCCTACTAACGGGCCGGGGGCTTATAAGCTTCGCCTACATGAGCGGTCAACCTTCCTGGCCTGCCCGGCTGCTCGCTGGAGGACGGGTCAGGGCGAAGACGAAGACCTTGTGTCCAGCAGCAAGCGCTGCCCGGCCCGGGACGGGCTCCCGGAGGGAGGGGGCGTCCAGCACCAGCTGCATGTAACGCCCGCCCGGAGTGCCCCTATCCCCCGCCAGCAGGCTCCGGGTCCGGGGGTAGAGCCGGAATAGGGTCTCCATCAGATCCCCCACATCGGCCGAGGCGGGCAGCCCCAGGCTGAGCAGGGAGCGGCCATCAAAGGCGCTCTGGAGTGGGGGGGCCACCACCACGGTGATATCGAGGGCTCTGGCCACGCGCTCCCCTGGTCAGGCGAGCACGCGCAGGTAGCTCAGCCGCCCTTTCACCACTTCGGCCACGGCCAGCAGCGCCCCATCCGGCCCGAGCACGCGGATGCGGCCCGGCAGCGGCGGCGCCTCCAGCGGCACGCCATGGATGACGCGGGCGGCCTCCGCCGCGCTCACGCTCAGAGAGGACAGGTGGCTCAGCGCGTCAGAGAGGGGCAGCAGCTTGCGAGCCACCGCCGCCCGGTCCTGCGCCATCGCCGGCAGCTCCGCCAGCGGCAGCGCCTGGGCCAGGGTGAAGGGCCCGCTCATGGTGCGGCGCAGCGCCTCCAGGTGGGCCCCACAGCCCAGCGCCCGGCCGATGTCGTAGGCCAGCGTGCGGACGAAGAAGCCCTTGGAGCAGCGCACCGAGAGCTTCAGCCGGTTGGAGGAGAAGTCTCGCAGCGTCAGCTCGTAGACGGTCACCTGGCGGCCTGCCCGCTCGATCTCCTCGCCGGCGCGGGCCAGCTCATACAGGCGCTTGCCGGCCACCTTCACCGCCGAGTACATGGGCGGCACCTGCTCGAAGGTGCCCCGGAAGGGCGCGAGCGCCGTCTCCAGCAGAGGGGCCGTCAGGGGCGGCACTGGCGCCTCGGCCGTCACCTTGCCTTGGGCGTCCTGGGTGTCCGTCTCCACGCCGAGGAGCACGGTGGCCTCGTAGGCCTTGTCTCCCTCGGTGATGAAGCCAGCGACCTTGGTGGCCTCGCCGAGACAGATCGGCAGCACCCCCGTCGCCATGGGGTCGAGGGTGCCGGTGTGCCCCGCCTTCTTCACCTTCAGCAGCGCGCGCACCTGCCGCACCACGTCGAAAGAAGTGGGTCCCGAGGGCTTGTCGATGACAAGGACGCCGTCCATGACCGCCTTACCTTACATCACGGAGGCCGCGGGGTGCGGCTACCAGCCTTCCTTGTTGCGGACCTCGCGCAGGAGACGATCGATCTTGTCCCCCTCCCCCACGGATTCGTCGAAGCTGAAGAAGATCTCGGGAGAGACGCGGAGCTTCACGGCGGACGTCACCTCGCGGCGTACGTAGCCCTTGGCGGCGTCCAGCCCCTTCTGCGTCTCCTCGCGCTCCTTCTCGGTGCCAATCATCGAGTAGAAGACGCGGGCCACGCGCAGGTCCGGCGAGACCTTGACGCCCGTAACGGTGATGAAGCCGATGCGTGGGTCTCTCAGCTCGCCCCGGGAGATGATCTGGCCGATGGCGGCCTGGATCTCCTGGCCCACGCGCTCCGGTCGAGAATGCGTCGTCATTTCTTCTCCCAATCCCGGGGATTGCGCAGGTTGCGAGCGCGCGCCCGGGCTTCATCCAACGTCAAAGAGCCCCCACCAGCGGGGGCGGGCTTGCCTACGCTCTCCCGGCCCTCGTGCCGGCGCTCCCAATCCGCCATTCCCTCGGCCTCGGCCATGGAGCGCTCCCCGCGGTTCAAGCTGGCAATCAGCTCCTCGGGGCTCAAGCCCTGGGGCTCGTCTTCCGTCTCCTCGTCGTCACCTCCGGGAGCGGCGGGGGGCAGCTCGTGGCTGAAGAGCTGGTCCCCGAAGGCGAGGATCTCCTTCTCCCGGTTCATCAGGGGGGCGATGTACATCTCCTCCACGAAGTGGATGATCTTCTCCATCTGCTCATCCACGTGGCGGCGTTCATTCCCCACGACGGCCAGGCCGATGGAGGCCTTCTGCCAGAGGTCCTGATCCTCGACCTCCGCGACAGCGACGTTGAAGCGGGCCTTCACCCGCTCCGTCACCCGGCGAAGGACCTGGCGCTTGGCCTTCAACGAGCCGCTGTCGGGGATCTGCAGGGTGAGGCGTGCGACACAGACGAACATGACAGACCCCCTGCCCGGCGGCGGCTCGTGGGCCGGCCGCCGGGGCCAACGGTGGACAGCTCCGAAGGCGACCAGGGGCCTACGTCAGGCTCTGGCGAGTCTCCTCGATCTCGTAAGCCTCTATGATGTCGCCGGCCTTGAGGTCGTTGTAGTTCTCGATGCCGATACCGCACTCGAAGCCCTGTGCCACTTCCTTGACGTCGTCCTTGAAGCGGCGGAGCGACGCCATCTTCCCGGCGAAGAGCTGCTTGTTCTCGCGCATGAGGCGCACGAACGAGCCGCGCTTGATGACGCCGTCCAGCACCGCCGCGCCGGCGATGGTGCCCAGCTTCGGCACGTTGAACGTGTTGCGGACCTCCGCCCGGCCCAGCTTGCGCTCGGTGCGGATGGGCTCCAGCAGGTTCTCCATGGCCGTACGAACACCGTCGATGAGCTCGTAGATGATGCTGTAGGTCTGCAGCGCGACTTCCTGAGCCTTGGCGGCGGACTCCGCGCCGGACTCCGGCTTCACGTTGAAGCCCACCACGAGGCCCTTGGAGGCGGCCGCGCGCATGACGTCCGACTCCGTGATGGCGCCCACACCGGTGTCGATGATCTCCACCCGCACCTTGGGGCCGGACAGCTTGGTGAGGGCCTGCTTGACGGCCTCGGCGGAGCCCTGCACGTCCGCCTTGATGACGACGCGCAGCTCCTTGGGACCGCCGCCCGCCTTGGTCTTGGCGAACAGCTGCTCCAGCGTCTCGCGGCTGACCTTGCTGAGGTCGGCCTGACGCTCCTTCATGGCGCGGTGCTCGGCGATCTGCTTGGCCGCCTTCTCGTCCGCCACCACGTTGATGGTGTCACCCGCGGTGGGCACGCCCGACAGGCCGATCACCTCGGCGCAGTAGCCGGGGAGCACTTCCTTCACCTGCTCGCCACGGCTGTTGTTCATGGCGCGCACGCGGCCGTAGTGGGTGCCGGTGACGATGGCATCGCCCAGCCGCAGCGTGCCCTCCTGCACCAGCACGGTGGCCACGGGGCCACGGCCGCGGTCCAGCTTGGCCTCGATGATGGCGCCCACCGCCGGACGGCTCGGGTTGGACGTCAGCTCGAGCACCTCGGCCTGGAGGACGACGTTCTCCAGCAGGAGGTCCAGGCCCATCTTCTGCTTGGCGGACACGGGCACCATGATGGTGTCGCCGCCCCACTCCTCGGGCACCAGCTCCTGGCTGGCCAGGTCCTTCTTCACGCGATCCGGGTTGGCGCCCGGCACGTCCATCTTGTTGATGGCGACGACGATGGGCACCTCGGCGGCCTTGGCGTGCTTGATGGCCTCCACCGTCTGAGGCATCACGCCGTCATCGGCGGCCACCACCAGGATGACCACGTCCGTCACGTTGGCGCCGCGGGCGCGCATGGACGTGAAGGCCTCGTGGCCCGGCGTGTCGAGGAACGTGATGTCCCCGCGCGCCGTGGTGACGCTGTAGGCGCCGATGTGCTGGGTGATGCCGCCGGCCTCACCCGAGGCCACGTTGGCGGCGCGGATGGCGTCCAGCAGGCTCGTCTTACCGTGGTCGACGTGGCCCATGACGGTGACCACCGGCGGACGGGTGCGCTCGTCCTCGGGCTTGGCCACGGTCTCGGGCAGGTAGTCCTCCACCTCGAAGCCCACCCGCTCCACCTTCCAGCCGTAGTCGGTGGCGATGACCTCCGCCGTGTCGGCGTCGACCATCTGGTTGGCGGTGGCCATCTTCCCCGAGGCCATCAGCTTCTTGATGATCTCCGAGGTGCGGATACCCATGCGCTGGCCCAGGTCGGACACGCTGATGCCCTCCTGGAGCTTGATGACCTTCTTCTCCTCGGCCATCTGGGTGATCTGCGTCTTGGCGCCCTTCTTCGTGGGCTTCTTCTTCTTGCCACGGATGGGGATGTTGACGCGGCCCCAGACCAGGTCCGACAGCTCCTGCTTGGAGACGGAGGTGTTGTCGGGCCCGCCCCTCTTGCGCGGGGCCTTGTCCTTGTTCTTGGAGACGTCGACGAGCTCACGGCCACGGCCCGCGTGATCCGGGACGACCTTGAACTCGCGCACCTCGCCAATGGCCTTCTTGCCCGGCGCCATCGGGTACTGCTTCTGCTGGCCAGCGGTCGGCGTGACGCGGCGAACCTGGATGAGCGGACGCGAGATGACGACGGCCTGCGTCGCCGTGGGCCGCATCTGGCGCGTCTCCTGGCCCGGCGTGGCGTGTGGCACGCCGCCGACCATGGTCACGTTCTGTCCCGGCTGAGCGGAGGCCTGAGGCCCGGCGCCCGGCGAGGTGGGACGCACCGGCCCCGAGCCCGGTCCACCCGGACGGCCACCATGGCCGCCTGGACCACCCGGTCCACCCGGACGGCCACCCATGGGGCGACCGCCCTGGCCCGGTCCACCCGGACGACCGGACATGCCGCCCTGGCCCGGTCCACCTGGACGGCCACCCATGGGACGGCCGCCCTGCCCCGGACCACCCGGACGGCCGGACATGCCACCCGGAGGCGGACGGGAGATGACGGTGGCCTGCGTGCCGGGCGTCCGGACGGTCGGAGGAACCGGCGTGCGAGGCGGAGTAGAGGGCAAGTTGGACCTCTCCTGCGGAGGGAAGCGCTGCGGCGGGGCTGTGGGAGTCTGGGCGGCCTGCGGGGCTGCCGGCACCTCGGGCCGCGCGGCGGCCTCCGGAGCCTCGGCGGCGACAGGCTGGGCAGCCTTGGGAGCCTCGGCGGCGGCAGCAGGCTCGGGCTGAGCAGCAGCCCTGGGTGCCTCGGCGGCAGCAGGCTCGGGCTGAGCAGCGGCCCTGGGAGCCTCGGCGGCAGGCTCGGGCTGGGCGGCCCTGGGTGCCTCGGCAGCGGCCTCCTCGGGCTGGGCCGCCCTGGGTGCCTCGGCAGCGGCCTCCTCGGCCTGGGCAGCCCTGGGAGCCTCGGCGGCAGGAGCAGCCTCGGGCTGCTGCGCGGCAGCATGGGCCTCGGGGGCCTGCTGGGCTTCCAGACCGTCCGCGGACGTGCCCGAAGGCGCGCCCACCTTGCGGCGCACCACGAAGCCCTTGGCCGTCACCGGCGGCGCGGCCTGCTTCGGCTTGCGCTTCTCCAGGATCTTCTGGACCGCAGCGGTGGCCTGATCGTCATCGAGCGAAGACGAGTGGCTCTTGACGTCGTACCCGAGCGACGCAAGCTCGGTGACGACCTCTTTATTGTCGAGCTCAATGCCGTGGCCCTTGAGCTCTTTCGCGATTTCGTGAACGCGCTTCTTCGACATACGTTGCTTGGCCTTCTGCTCCGCCGAATCCGAGGGCGCAGCACCCTAATCCAAAAATGACCGCGAGTGGTCCTTAACACCCACTCCCCCACCCCACCCCTCAGGACCTCGAGCCAGGCTCCCACGCCTGCCCGAGCTTCAACGGGTCAACCTTGCCCGCCTTGCCCCGGAAAGCCCGCCCGAAGGCCTTCCGTTTGAGCGCCGCCGTCACACATCCGGCACCGCAGAGGTAGGCGCCCCGTCCGGGCAACCGCCTCTCCCTGTCCACCACCACCTCCCCCTCCGGGTCCAGGGCGACCCGCGTCAACTCCCCTTGTGCCTTCTTGGCACCGCAGCCCACACAGCTGCGAACGGGCCCTTCGGGGAGAGGGCCCTGCTGGGAACCGGAACGGGTCTTCGGGCGCATCCCCCCTCCGGCCTTTCAGCTTACGGCGACTTGGCGACTTCCGCGCCCCCGGACGCGGAGGGAGGAGGCATTCCGCGCTCGGCGTTCAGCTCGGCCCGGAGCTTGGCCTCCTCCACCAGGTAGTTCTCGGCCGCGCTCTTGAGCTGGCGGGCCTTCTTGATCCCAACGCCCGGCACGTCGCCAAGCTTCTGGAGATCCTTCTCGTTGGCGATGTCCTCCACCGTCTTGTAACCGCTGGACTGGAGGGCCTCGATGGTCTTCTCACCCAGCCCCCGGACGCGCGCCATGCGCTCGGTCTGATTGAGCTCGTCCGGGTGGCGGCGGGCCTCGGCGATGCGGGCCTGCTCGCGCTCGTGGTCCATGCGCGACAGCTCGGCCGCGTCATCCACCATCTGCTTGCGGGCCGCCTCCTGCATGGCGGGGATGCGAGCGGGGTCCAGGCCGGGGATCTGCGAGAGCACGTCGGGGCTGGCCTCGGCCACGTCCTTGGCCTGGCGGAAGCCGTGCGCGTAGAGCGTCTCGATGAGCATCTCGTTGACGCCCGGCAGGGCTCCCAGCGAGCGGTTGGCGAACTCGCGCATCTCGCGCACGCGGCTCTCGCTGTTGATGTCCAGCTTCCAGCCGGTGAGCTGGGCCGCCAGGCGCACGTTCTGGCCGCGCCGGCCGATGGCCAGCGACAGCTGGTCGTCCGGGACGATCAGCTCCATGGCGTGGTTGGCCTCGTCGATGATGACGCGGCTGACCTCGGCGGGCGCCAGGGCGGCGCACACGAAGCGGGCGGGATCCTCGTCGTAGGGGACGATGTCGATCTTCTCGCCGCGCAGCTCCTGCACCACCGCCTGCACGCGGCTGCCCTTCATGCCCACGCACGCGCCCACCGGATCCACGTCCGAGTCCCGGCTGCTGACGGCGATCTTCGCCCGGCCGCCCGGCTCACGGGCCGCCGCCTCGATGACGACGATGCCCTCGGCGATCTCGGGCACCTCCATCTCGAACAGCTTGGTGAGCAGGTTGACCGAGGCGCGGCTCAGGACGATCTGAGGCCCCTTGGACTCGCGCAGCACGTCCAGCACATAGGCCTGGACGCGGTCGCCCGGACGGTACGTCTCGCGGGGCACCTGCTCGCGCACCGGCAGCACGGCCTCGGCGCGGCCCAGGTCCACGATGATGTTGCCGCGCTCGAACCGGCGGGCAATGCCCGTGACGATCTCGTTCTTGCGGTCCTTGTACTCGTTGAAGACGTTCTCGCGCTCCGCGTCGCGGGTGCGCTGCAGGATGACCTGCTTGGCCGTCTGGGCGGCGATGCGGCCGAAGCCGCGGCGGAACGTCTTCAGCCGGAGGATGTCGCCGTACTGGTCGTCCTGGGCCTTGGCCTCGGCGGCGTCCTCGTCGCGGTAGAAGATCTGGAACACCAGCTCGTCGCCGGCTTCCACTTCCATGCCCTTCTTGCGGGCCTCGCCGAGGAGGATCTGGTTCACGGCCTGGACGGGATCGGTGATCTCGTCCACGACGACGATGGCCTGGAACAGCTCGACCACGCCCTTCTCAGGGTCGTACTTGGCCTCCAGGTTGCGGTCCTGGCCAAAGTGCTTCTTGGCCGCGGTCTTCATCGCATCCTCGAGGGTCGCAATCAGCACACCCCGCTCGATGCCCTTGTCCTTGGCCACCTGGTCCAGGACGAGGTTCAGATTGATGTTGGGGTTGGCTTGTGTAGGAGGCATGGTCTGGGTCTTCTCCGAAAGGGTCCACGGGCCCGCCGCTCGGTGGCGTGCCCTGTATGTCGACGACTAGAACTCGAACTCCAGGTTGGCTTTGGCGATGTCCTTGAAGGGGATGCGGAAGCTGCCCGCCCCCTCCACCTCGACCGCGATCTCCTCACCCGACACCTGAGTCAGCGTGCCGGAGAAGTTCTTGCGGGGCGGGTCGCCAATGGGACCAAAGGTCTTCACCTTGACCTTCTGCCCCTTCACCCGCTCGTAGTGAGCCAGCTTCTTCAACGGCCGGTTGACCCCAGGGCTGGAGACCTCGAGGTTGTACTCGTGGGGAATGAAGTCCTCCACGTCCAGCGACGGCTCCACCGCGCGAGAGACCTGGCTGCACTCGTCCAGGCCCACGCGGCCACCCGGCTTGTCGATGAAGAGACGGAGAACCCACCCCTCGCGCTCGCGGACGAACTCGAGGTCGACGAGCTCGAGCCCTTCGCCCGCAACGATGGGCTCGAGAAGGCTCATGGCCTTCTCCTCCACCGTCTGCTTGAAGTTGCTCTCCGCCATACGAAACGAAACCTTTGCTCCAAAAATAAGAAAAGCGGGCACGGCGGCCCACTTTTCGAGGAACTGCCTTCGAAAAATGTCGGGCGGGTCCCCTACCACACGGCCAGACGGGGTGTAAAGGAAGACGCACCCGGCTCCGGAGTGAAACAGAGTCCCCAAGGACAATGATTCCCAAGGGTTCCGTGCACCCGTCAGCACGTTATAACGCCCCCATGCACCTCCTTGCCGCCGCTCAGATGGTGTCCACCGGGGATAAGGCCCACAACCTGGAAGTCGCCACCCGGCTCGTCCAGCAGGCCGCCGGGCTGGGCGCCCGCCTCGTCGGTCTCCCCGAGAACTTCTCCTGGATGGGCTCCGAGGCGGAGCGTCCCAGTGCCGCCGAGCCGCTGGACGGGCCCACCCTCTCCCGCATGGCTGAGCTGGCGCGCGAGCTGCGCCTCACCCTCCTGGCTGGCTCCATCCTGGAGACCGGCGCCCCGGGCGGCCGCCTCTACAACACCAGCGTCCTCTTCGGGCCGCAGGGCGAGCGCCTGGCCGTCTACCGGAAGATGCACCTGTTCGACGTGGATGTGGGGGATGGTGCTACCTACCAGGAGTCCGCGGCGGTAGCGCCCGGGACGGAGGTGGTGTCGGCCCCGACAGAGGTAGGCAGGCTGGGGCTCTCCGTCTGCTACGACTTGCGCTTCCCCGAGCTGTACCGGCGCCTCTCCAAGGAGGGAGCCACGCTGCTGGCCGTCCCCGCGGCCTTCACGCTGATGACGGGCAAGGACCACTGGGAGGTGCTCCTGCGCGCCCGCGCCATCGAGAACCAGTGCTACCTCTTCGCCCCCGCACAGGGTGGGCGTCACTCCGACGAGCGCATCACCTATGGGCACGCGATGGTGGTGGATCCGTGGGGGCTGGTGACGGCGCGGGCCTCGGAGGGCGAGGGGCTGGCGGTGGCGCCGGTGGATCCGGAGCTGCTGGCGCGGATCCGGCGCAACCTGCCGTGTCTCCAACACCGGCGTCTGGACTAGCGAGCGCACCGTGGTCAGCCCGTGCGAGCGGGACCGTTTCCTGGGTAGACTGGCGGTCCCCTTGAAACCGCTCGTGAACGGACGCTGGCCTTCCATGCTCCTCGCCCTTGCGCTCCCGGCTCTCCCCATCGGCTGCTCCGCCGATGAGAAGCCGCCAGCGCCTCTCCCCTCCCCTGCGCGCCAGCCGGAGCCGCGCGCCCACCTCAAGGAGGTGCGCGGAGACGTGAAGCTCAAGCGCGCCACGGGAGACGAGTGGCTGGCCGCCAAGGAGTCGCTGCCGCTCTTCGAGAACGACAAGGTGCGCACCGCCGCGGGTGCCAGCGCCCGCGTCCTGTTCCCCAACGGCAGCATGGTGAACATGGGCGAGGACGCGCTGATCGGGATCGCCGAGACGCGGCCCCGGCCGGGCCAGGAGCGCACCGACCTCACGGTGCTCAAGGGGCAGGTGGACGCGGCGCTGGAGACGCCAGCCACCCAGTCCCTGTCGGTGACCACGCCGTCGGCCACCGTCCAAGCCGGAAGGGAGATCGTGTTCCGATGAGAAGCGCCCTCTTCCTCCTCGTATGGCTCGCCGCCGCGCCCGCGGAGCGCGAAGTCGTCGTGAACGAGCGCGAGTCCCTGAGCCAGGTCGCCGAGCGCGCGCTCGGAGATCCCAAGGGCGCCAGCGAGCTGAAGGCGATCAACGGGCTCACCTCGGATGCCGTGCCCGCGGGCACCACCCTCAAGCTGCCGCCCGCCGAGGATCGCAACCGGGCCCTGAGCGCGCTGGCGGCGGCCCGCACCGCGGTGGCCCAGGCGGATCGCAACGCGGCGCGGCGCGAGGAGGCCTCCGCCAAGTTGCAGGAGGCGGAGACCCACTTCCAGGCCGCCGACTACATGTCCGCGGCGAAGACGGCGGACAGCGCGTGGGCCCTGCTCTCTCCGGGCGCGGGGCAGCCCTCGACCTTCCGGGTCAAGGTGGAGGAGAGCGGCGACACCACCGTCTCCGTGCAGACGGGGCCTCCGGTGCGGGTGCGCGCCGAGGACAAGACCCAGCCGGTGAACCCCGGCCAGGTGGTGCGCGTCCCCAAGGGCCAGGCCCCGCCGGCTCCCGAGGCGCTCCTGGCGGCCCCGCAGCCCCGGACGCCCACGGACGGGTCCCGCTTCAAGTTCCCCCCCGTCAAGGGCCAGCCAGGCCTAGGGCCGGTGACGTTGACGTGGACCACCGTGGCCGGCGCGAAGGGGTACGAGGTGGAGGTGCTGCCACCGGAGGGTTCGACCCTGCGCCGCACCGTCACCACCCCGCAGTGGCAGTTGCCGATGCTGCCGGCCGGCCGTTATCGATGGACGGTGCGCGCGTTGAGTGACAGCCAGAAGTCGAGCGCATCCGCGGAGCGCCTCTTCGAGCTCACCGAGGACAAGGTGGCGCTCGAGGTAGGGAAGACCGACTGGAAGTAATCCCGGGGGGATGACCAACCGTGCGCCTCTTCAAAGCCATCCTCCTGTTGATGCTGGTCGCCAGCATCATCCCCACGGTGATGGTGGGGTGGCTCTCCGTCTCCCACACCCGCGAGCTGCTGGTGCGTGATGCCCAGGAGCTGGCGCAGGAGCGTGTGAAGCAGCTGCGGCTCAAGCTGGGAGAGCTGCTGTCCGAGCCCACCCAGCCGGTGCTGGCCCTGACCAACACCGCCTTCTTCTCGCGCACGCCGGTGGAGCAGCGCGCCTTGCTGGCCTCCGTGCTGATCCAGCGCCGCGAGGTGCTGGCCATCACCGTCTTCTCCCCCCAGAGGGAGCGGCTGCCGGGCCTGCAGGCCTTCGCGGTGAACGACATTCCTCCCACCGCGGTGGCCGAGCACGAGGCGCGGGCCCAGGCGCTGCTGGAGGGCCTCACCGACGTGCGCTACTCGGAGGTGGCGCACCAGGGGCCCCAGGGCCTGCCCGTGCTGACCATGGCCTTTCCCGTGGGAGATCCGGCCAAGGGCTACATCGCCGTGGACTTCTCGCTGACGGCGCTGCAGAAGCTCATCCAGGACGAGCGGCTGGGCTCCAGCGGCTTCTTCTACGTGGCGGACCGCCATGGCCATGTCGTGGCGGGCGGACCCTCGCTCAACGGCGAGACGGACGTCTCCCAGCGCGGCCCGGTGGCGCACCTGCTCCAGCAGATCGCCCAGGCGCAGAGCCCCGACACGGAGCACTTCCACGTGGGCAACTTCGGCACCGGCAAGGAGGCCGTCGTCGCCTCCTATGCGCTGATGCCCGGCGTGGACTGGGGCATCGTCTCCGAGCAGCCGGTGGTGCAGGCCTACCGGCAAGTGGAGGCGATGGAGCAGCGCATCCTCCTGGGGCTGGGCGGCGCCATCCTCGTGGCGTGCGTGCTGGCGGCCATCTTCTCGCGCAACCTCACCCGCCCGCTGAAGAACTTCACCGCCAAGGCGCTGGAGCTTGCCAACGGCAAGTTCGGCGCCGAGGTGGACATCCGCCAGAAGAACGAGCTGGGCGAGCTGGCCCAGACGTTCAACTACATGAGCAAGCAGCTCATGGCCTATGACATGGAGAACCGCCGCCTCTACGAGAGCCTGGAGCAGGGCTACCTGGAGACCATCGTCGCGCTGGCCAACTCCATCGACTCGAAGGACGCGTACACCCGCGGCCACAGCCAGCGCGTGGGAGACGTGGCGGTGGAGATCGGCAAGGAGCTGAGCCTGCCCGAGCGCCAGCTCAAGCAGCTGCAGTACGGCGGCATCCTCCACGACATCGGCAAGATCGGCATCGTCGAGTCCATCCTCTGCAAGCAGTCGCGGCTGACGGACGCGGAGATGGCCATCATGCGCGAGCACCCGGCCATCGGGGACTCCATCATCGGGCCGGTGAGCTTCCTGGCCGGGGTGCGCTCCTGCGTGCGCAGCCACCACGAGCGCTGGGACGGCACCGGCTACCCCGACAAGCTCAAGGGTGAGGACATCCCCATGCTGGCCCGCATCGTCGCGTGTGCGGACACCTTCGATGCGTGCACCTCCACGCGGCCGTACCAGAAGGCCATGCCGCTGGAGCAGGCGATGCAGATCCTCGACAAGCTCACCGGCGCGCAGCTGGATCCCCAGGTGGTGGGGGCGCTGCGGGCCGTACTCCAGAAGAAGGGCGTCCGCCTGGAGGGCCACCGCCAGCCGGTGAAGCTCGCCTCGTGAGCCGTGGCACCTCGCCTGAGGCCCGGGTGGATGCTAAGCACCGCGCAACGTTGTTCTGGCTTCGGAAAGGTGAACCGTTGAGCTTCTGGGATCGCATCAAGCCCGCCCCCAAGCCCGTCTCCGCCACGGACGTCCAGCTCGCGCCGGATGCCTCGGGGCTGAGCCTCACCTGGGAGGATGGGGCGCGCACCTCCGCCACCGCCCAGCTGCTGCGCCAGCAGTGCCCGTGCGCCGCCTGCGTGGACGAGTGGACGAGCCGGCGCACCCTGGACCCGGCCCGCGTCCCCGCGGACATCCGCATCCAGGCCCTGCAGCCCGTGGGCAACTACGCGCTCACCCTCACCTTCAGCGACGGGCACGGCACCGGCATCTACCCCTGGCCCCTCCTGCGGGAGATCACCCAGCCCCAGGGCTGAGGACACCGGGAGGCACGCCGTGAACGAACGCTACCGTCTCGTGCGGCCCCTGGCCTCGGGAGGCATGGCGGAGCTCTTCCTGGGCATCGCCCGCGGCGCCGAGGGCTTCGAGAAGCCCGTGGCCATCAAGCGCGTCCTCCCGTACCTGGCCAAGGACGAGGCCATCGCGCGCATGTTCGTCGCCGAGGCTCGGCTGGCCACGCACCTGCAGCACCAGAACCTCGTCAGCGTCTACGACGTGGGCAATGACGCCACCGGCCTGTTCCTGGTGATGGAGCTGGTGAACGGGTGGGATCTGGGCGTGCTGATCCGCCACCTGAAGCGGCGGAATGCGCGCTTCCCCCCCCACCTGGTGGCCTTCATCGGCGCCCAGGCGCTCGCCGGGCTGAGCCACGCCTACCGGCGTACGCACAACGGGCGCCCGGTGCTCACGGCCCACCGCGACATCTCCCCATCCAACATCCTCGTGTCGCGCGAGGGGGAGGTGAAGCTCACCGACTTCGGCATCGCCAAGCTGGAGGGCGTCTCCCAAGGCACCCAGCCCGGCGTCTTCAAGGGCAAGCCCTCCTACGCCGCACCCGAGGTGATCACCGGCGGACCCGCCACCGCCGCCAGCGACCAGTTCTCCCTCGGAATCGTCCTCTACGAGCTGCTCACCGGCCAGCACCCCTTCAGCAACTCGAGCGAGGCGATCATCGTCGCCATGGCCATCGCCAGCGGCACTCCGCCTCCCCTCACCGGCGTGCCCGAGCCCCTGGCCGAGGTGGTGATGCGCGCGCTCGAGAAGGCGCCCGAGGCCCGCTTCCCCCAGCCCGAGGCCATGGCCGAGGCGCTCGGGCGCTACCTCGCGCGGGCCGGCGAGCCCGCCTCCTCTCACACGCTGGCCACCTTCCTCGCGGGGCACAACCTGCCGCTCACCCTGCTCGAGCAGGCACAGGCGGCCAAGACCTCCGAGCCCGCACCGGCCGCAGCGGCTGCGCCCCAAGCCTCGGCGGCACCCGGACACTCCGCGGGTGCTCCGCCGCCTCCGAGCTCGCGCTCGTCCGGGACAGGCGTCAGGCCGCCCGAGCACTCCGCCGAGTGGGCCCTGCCCCCCGGCAGCTCGGAGCTGAGCATGAGCGGGCGGCTCGTCACCGCCACTCCTCCTCCGGGCCTGGAGGACACCTTCCCAGGGACGCACTCGCAGCGGGCCATGGAGGCCGTGTCCGCGCCGCAGGCCGCCGTGCCACAGGCCTCCTCGCCGCCGACGACCTTCCGCTGTGTGCGCTGCGAGGCGCCCCTGCCCTCCGCCTACGCGCCGTGCGATCGCTGCGCCACGGAGCTGACGATGTCCGGGAACGCCCCGCTCGTGGCCTCGCCCAGCGTGCTGGACACCCCGGCGGAGAAGCTCGAGCTCGAGACGCGCAGGCCTCGCGAGGAGACGCTCTGGGAGCACAAGCGGCGCAGGCCCTGGGGCCGGTGGGCGCTGCGCCTGGCCATCCTGGGGGCCTTCGGTGCGGGTGGGTTCTTCGCGCTGCCCCACCTCCAGCGCCTGCTGCCGAGCGCCGAGCGGGTGGTGCGCGGCGCCCTGACGCAGACTCCCTCGAAGCCTCCTCCCCTGGTCATCAACAGCGAGCCTGGAGGAGCCCGGGTGGTGGTGAGCGGGCAGGACAAGGGCACGACGCCCCTGCTCATGGACAACGACTACCCGCCCGGGGAGGAGATCTCCCTGGAGCTGACCCTGCGCGGCTACAAGCCGTGGAAGAGCACCTTCCCCGGCAACGCTCCGGCCCAGTTCGACGTGCGGCTCCAGAAGCGCTGAGGCGCCTCACTTCACCAGGCGCAGGTGGCCCTTGCGCGGCGGGGGCGGATCCTCCGGCGGGCCCTCGGGCGGCTCGCCTTCTTTCTCGCCGGGCACCTCGCGGAGCACCGTGCGCGGGCGCGCCTCGGCCGGAGCGGCGGCGGGGGCCAGCTCGTGCATGGGCACCTTGCTCGTCACCTGCGTCTGCTGGAGGAGCTCCGTCGGCACGTCGTCCGAGTACATCCAGGACAGCTCCTTGGTGACGTGGCTCGCGATGGCGAACAGCGCCGACCAGGGCACGGCGATCGTGAAGCGCGTCCCCGAGAAGCTCAGCGTGGAGCGCACGCCCCAGTCGCTCACCGAGAGATCCGGCGGATCAAACCGGTACGAGAGGTTGAGCCGCAGGTGGTGCTCGTTGCGCAGGTGCTGCGGGACGAGCACCCCGGGACGGCGCGCGTCCAGGTGGATCATCACCATGCCCTGCTCGAGAGCCGCCAGCAGCAGTTCCTTCTTATCGGGACCCTTCGTGTCCATCCTGTCCGCAGCGGGGGCGAGGGGCGATCAGCGGCGTCGCGTCTCTCGCTCTATCTCCCGCTTCGTCTCCCGTTCCTTGATGTCCTGCCGCCGGTCTTCGTGGGTCTTGCCCCGGCAGAGCCCCAGCTCCACCTTGGCCCGCCCATTTTTGAAGTACAGCACAAGCGGGATGATGGAATAACCCCGCTCTCTTACCTTCGCCGCCCAGCGATCAATTTCCACACGGTGCATCAACAGCTTACGGCCCCGTGTGGGCTCGTGGGTGAATACATTCGCGGGTTTATAGCTCCCAATGTGGGCATTGAGGAGATAAAGCTCGCTGCCCTTGGGGAGCGCGTAGGCGTCCGAGAGGTTGGCCGTGCCGTCTCTCAGGGACTTCACCTCGCTGCCCTGGAGCTGGAGGCCCGCCTCGACCTTCTCGTCCACGGTGTACATGGCGCGGGCCTTCCGGTTCTCGGCGATGATCCTCACGCCCTGCTGTGCCCCGACTCCACCCTTCGCCTTGCCGCCGGCCATACGCGCGTCCCCTAGCCTCCGATGGGCTGGTTGTCGATCAGCCGCGTGTTCCCGCAGAAGGCGGCCACCAACAGGCGGGCGGGCTGACCGGGCTGGACGCTCGACAGAGGCTTGAGGCGTTCAGCGTCGACCAGCTCCACATAGTCCTCCCGGAGATCCACGGCGCGCAGCTCCCGACGGACCGCCTCGGTGAGCGCTGACGCCTCTGAGGTGCCGGCCCGGTACAAGGCCTGGGCCGCTCCCAGCCCTCGCGAGATGGCGAGCGCCCGCTTCCGGTCCTCAGGAGAGAGGTAGGCATTGCGAGAGCTCATCGCCAGCCCATCCGGCTCGCGCACGGTGGGCATGCCGAGGATGTCCACGCCCAGGTGCAGATCCCGGTTGAGCGCCCTGATGACCTGAAGCTGCTGGTAGTCCTTCTCGCCGAAGAGGGCCACGTCCGGCCGGAAGAGGCACAGCAGCTGGGTGACGATGGTGGCCACGCCACGGAAGTGCCCGGGGCGGCGCTCGCCGCACAGCCCCTGGCTGACGTCCGTCACCTCCACGTACGTCTCATAGCCGGGCGGGTACATGGCGCCCGGCTCGGGGGCGAAGACGAAGTCCACGCCCGCGCTGGCGCACTTGGCCAGATCTCCCTGGAGGTCTCTCGGGTAGCGGGAGAGATCCTCCTTGGGACCGAACTGGGTGGGGTTGACGAAGATGGAGGTGGCCACCACGTCCGCCCGCTTGCGCCCTTCGCGCATGAGCGACAGGTGGCCCTCGTGTAGGTAGCCCATGGTGGGCACCAGCGCGAGCCGGCGCCCAGCCCGGCGCAGGTCCGCCGCCCACGCCTGGACTTCAGCCACTGTGCGGAGAACCTGCGGAGCCATGGTGCCTAGACCGGGACCCCGTAGATGGGACCGATCTTCTCACCGGCCTCGGAGGGCTCCGCCTCGGGGTGGGTGTTGGAGGCCACCAGCCGCAGCGTCTTCGAGTGGAAGGAGTGGTCGTCGTCCGGGAAGGAGCCGGCGCGCACCTCGTTGAAGAAGGCGCCCGCCGCCCCGGTGATGGTGCCGTGGAGATCCGCGTAGCGCTTGACGAACTTGGGCTTGAAGTCCGGGTTCATCCCGAGCAGGTCGTAGCAGACGAGCACCTGACCGTCGCAGTCCACTCCCGCGCCGATGCCGATGGTGGGGATGCTCAGGCGCTGGGTGATCTGCCGGGCCAGCTCCACCGGTACGCCCTCGAGCACCAGCGCGTAGGCGCCAGCCCGCTCGAGCGCGAGCGCGTCCTGGAGGATCTTCCGGGCCGCCTGCTCGTCCTTGCCCTGCACCACGTAGCCGCCCATCTTGTGCACGGACTGAGGGGTGAGCCCCAGGTGCCCCATGACGGGGATGCTGGCGCGGGTGATGGCCGCCACGGTGTCGGCGAACTCGGCGCCGCCCTCGAGCTTCACGCTGCCCACACCGCCCTCGGCCACGAGCCGCCCGGCGTTGCGCACCGCTCCCTCCACCGAGGTCTGATAGCTCATGAAGGGCATGTCCCCCACCACGTGGGCCCGCTTGGCGCCTCGGGTGACGGCCACGCAGTGGTAGATCATCTGGTCCATCGTCACAGGGAGCGTGGAGTCATGCCCCTGGACGACCATGCCCAGTGAGTCGCCTACCAGCATCACGTCCGCGCCGGCCTCGTCGAGGATCCGGGCGAAGGTGGCGTCATAGGCGGTAACCATGCAGATCTTCTGGCCCGCCTGCTTCAGTCGCTTCAGGGTGTGGATGGTGACCTTGTCCTTCACGGTTCACCTCCTCGTAGGGGAGAGGGTTTCAGGTGCTGCGGTGTCCACCTCTCACCGTCCCGAGGGATCGCCGGAGGTCTGCCCGTACTCTAACGCCCTCTGGGGTTCTGTGGGGAACCCTTGTAGGGCAGGCGGGCAGGCGCCCAGGACTTACGCCCGCTTGGCGGGATGGGGATCGTAGTGGTGGATACCGCCCTGGCGGGCCTTCTGGATGGCCTCCATCAGGCCCTCGCGGTCTGCCTCACTGTTCACGAAGTCGATGTCCGAGGTGTTCACCACCAGGAGCGGCGTATCGTTGTAGTGGGCGAAGAAGTCGTTGTAGGCGTGCACCAGCTCTTCGAGGTAGGTGGCGTCGAACTTCCGCTCGAACTCGCGGGCCCGCTTCTTGATGCGGTGCAGCAGCACGTCCAGGCGGGCCTGGAGGTAGATGACGACGTCCGGCTTCGTCACCCGGGCCCCCAGCGCGTCGAACACCCGGTCGTAGAGCGACAGCTCGTGCGAGTCCAGGGTGAGGCAGGCGAAGATCCGGTCCTTGGCGAACAGGTAGTCGCTCACCGTGACGGCGCTGAAGAGGTCCTGCTGGAAGAGCTCCTGCTGCTGACGGAAGCGCGAGAGCAGGAAGAAGATCTGCGTCTGGAACGCATACTTCTGCCGGTCCGTATAGAAGCTGGAGAGGAACGGGTTCTCCTCCACCACCTCCAGGATCCGGCGCGCCTTGTAGCGCTCGGCCAGGAGGTTGGAGAGGCTCGTCTTGCCCACGCCAATGGGCCCCTCAACGACGATGTACCGGTAGTCCATCCGCGACAGGCGGATAGCACAGATTCTTGGCGCGTGCCTGCTTGACGGTCCGGGGTGGGTTTCCGTACGGTCGCCCGCCGTTCCAACCACATGGGTCGGGGTGCGTCGGGAGATGAGCGGAAGGCAGCGGGCAAAGACGGTGGTGAAGTTGGAGGAGCGCAAGCAGGCCACACGGCCCAAGGCGCGTGCCGCACCGCCCGTGGAACCCGATCCCCTCTATGGGGTGGTGCTGCTCAAGACGGCGCTGGAGCTCAAGCGGCGCAAGGACGGGAGCGTGGAGGAGATCCTCCGCGACGTGCTCGCGCGCATGCGCATCCCCGAGCACGAGTTCCGCGCGTTCCTGGAGCAGCGGGGAGATCTGCTGAAGGCCATGGGGATGGGAGAGAAGTAGCGCTCTCCCCTCACCCCCTCGGACTCACGAGCATTACTGTCCGGCGGCGTTGAGGAACGTGTCGAGCACGGCCTTGCGGTGCGGGATGAACACGTTCACCAGCGCCGGAGAGATGCGGTGCCGCGGGCCGTCCGGGCCCAGGTCGGTCTGCTCGGAGATGTGGGTGAAGTCCAGCGAGGGAGGCCACCGGAGGCCGCCGCCCAGGTCCGCCCCGTTGCTGAGGTGGTGGCAGCCCGCGCACGAGAGCGACATGGCCCGCGCCACAATCTGGTTCGGCGTGAGCGTGCTGTTGAGGGCGTTCAGCTCGTTCTGGATGTTCGCCCGGAGCGCGCTGGGCCCCGTGCCGAACTGGTTCACGTAGTGGTTCTCCGTCGGGTTCTGCTGGTCGGACTGGCCGCTGTTGAACGCGTCGGGGACGGAGAAGGAGAAGCGGTTGATGTTGTTGACGGCCAGGCTCGCCACCTGGTCCGGGAAGATGACGTTCTGGAAGTCCGAGGCGAGCACGTGCGAGGACGCCGGGTTGAAGAGCGCGCCGCCCGGGTTGGTCTTCACCGTTGCCGGGACGAACTGGACGGTGCAGGGGCTCGTGCTGCAGTGACGCTGGACCTTGAACTCGCGCAGCAGCCAGGAAGGCTGCATGAACTGGTTGGTGCGCACTTGTCCCGTGTTGCTCGCGCGACTGCCCAGGTTGTCCGTGTGGATCACCGGCAGGAAGCCCGGGAGCCCCGTGAAGTAGAAGCTCCGCAGCTTGTCGCCTCGCGAGTTCACGTCCGCATCCGAGGTGAGCCCGCTCCAGAACTCCGCCACCGGGCGGCAGCCCTCGAGGCCCTGGTCCGGCGTGGGGTTGGGCAGCACCGACTCGAAGATGAGGAACAGCCGATCCCGGGGGTTGGTGAGACCCGAGCGCTTGGCGAAGATGATGCGGTACTCGCCGCAGTTGGCGCCGCTGGCGGGTGCCAGATCAAACCGGTTGAAGAGGCCCACCGCGATGAAGGAGTTCGGGTTCCCGTTGGGGTTGGTGAAGGGATCCACGTTGGCCAGGTTGCCCTCGGCACGCGGGCACGTGTACGGGAAGCCGTTCAGGTTGGCCACGCCCGGGCTGTCGCAGTGCGGGCCAGCGCCCAGGCCGGGCCCCGGCCGCGCCGTGTCCCACCACTGCTGGAAGAGGTTCAACGCCGTGGTGGGAACCCCGCTGGTCCCGACGAGCTGATCCATCACCGCCACGAAGGAGAACTTGTTGAGGATCGCGTCATCCGTCACCACGAGCGAGCGCTGCGGATCCACCCCACCACTCGTAGCAGGGGGCGGCGGGGGCGGCGGCGGGGGCAGCGGGAGTGTCATGCCGATGCCGCCGCGATCGGGCTGGTTCGGGGGGGCGTCTCCTAGCGCCGGGTCATCCGCTGCCGGGGGCTCCTCCGTGTCGGAGGCCACGGGACCACAACCACTCATGCACGCCAGCAGGAGGGTTCCCACCACTGCCGCTCCGACCTTCTCGCTCAGGATCTTCATGGCTCGTCTCCTCACGTCTCAGGTGTCTCTCGAAAGGAGCACCCGGGCCGTGCTCCTGCCCGTGAGCATGAGCAAGGCGTGAGCCAGCCACGGCGAGCCGGTGGTTTCGCGCGGTTACGTCTTCAGCGCGTGCTTGTGAATGCGAGACCCGCAGAAGTCACTGCGGATTCCGCAGGCCTCATGCAGCAGAGGCCCGGCGTGGCAGCCGGACCCGAGTCAGGCCACAGGCCCCAGGGCCCGCTCGAGTGCGGCGAACTCCTGCGAGGTGAGTGTCTCCGCGCGACGCATGGGGTCGATGCCCGCCGTCTCCAGCGCCTTCGCGTACTGCTCGGGCGACGCCAGGGACCGCTCCGACTTGAGCGAGTTGAACAGCGTCTTGCGCCGCTGGGCGAACGCGGCCTTCACCACGCGGATGAAGCGCTCCTCACTCACCACCGGGGCCCGCGGCGTCTTCAGCCGCGTCAGCCGCACCACCGCCGAGTCCACCTTCGGCGGCGGGTGGAAGAGGTGCGCGTTCAGCGTGAAGAGGTGCTCAATGTCGAAGTACAGCCCGAGCAGCACCGTGAGCAGTCCGTAGTCCCGCGTCCCCGGCTCCGCCGCGAGCCGCTGCACCACTTCCTTCTGCAGCGTGAAGACGGCCCGCGACACCTGGGCGCGCTGCTCCAGCACCTGGAAGAGAATCGAGCTCGTCAGGTGGTACGGGAGGTTGCCCACCACCGCCACCTCGGGCGCTCCGGCCGCCGCCGCGAAGTTCACCGTGGCCGCGTTGCCGGACACCACGCGCACGCCGGGGATCGCCTCCTTCTCCAGCACGGCGACCATGTCCCGGTCCTTCTCCACCGCGGTCACTTGAGCCCCCGTGGCGGCCAGGAAGCGCGTCAGGTGCCCCAGCCCCGGGCCCAGCTCCACCACGGGCTCGCCCTCGCGCAGTGCCAGCGCGCCGGCGATGTTCCGGAGCGACTGCTCGTCGCCAAGGAAGTTCTGCCCCCAGCTGTGCTTGGCGTGCAGCCCGTGACGCTTGAGAATTTCGCGCGGCGTCTCCACTTTTCCCTCCCTCACATCCGCCACGCCGGATCCGCGGCGAGCTTGAAATCTCCACGCAGGCCGCGGCGCCAGGCCTCGTAGCCGGCCACGGCGATCATCGCCCCGTTGTCCGTGCACAGCCGCACCGGCGGCAGGTAGAGCTTCAGTCCCCGCTCCTCGGCGCGCTCCAGGCACAGTGAGCGCAGCCGCGAGTTGGCCGCCACGCCTCCGCACACCACCAGCCGCTGCAGCCCCAGCCGCCGAGCCGCGGCGATGAACTTCTTCGACAGCGCGTCGGCCACCGCCTCCTGGAACGAGGCGCACAGATCCGCCAGCGCCTGCCCCTCCGGCACGCCGTGCTTGCGCACGTGGTTCAGCACCGCCGTCTTCAGCCCGGAGAACGACACGTCGAAGGTGTCCGGCTGCGGCAGGGCGCGCGGGAAGTGGATGGCCTGGGGATTCCCCTTCTGCGCGAGCTGATCGATGGGCAGCCCGCCCGGGTACGGCAGGCCCAGGATGCGCGCCGTCTTGTCGTAGGCCTCGCCGGCCGCGTCGTCGCGGGTGCTGCCCACGAGGCGATAGCGCCCGTAGTCCTGCACCTCGTAGAGGCTCGTGTGCCCGCCGGAGACAACCAGCCCGAGGAACGGCGGCTCGGGCGCGTCCTCCAGCAGCCGGATGGCGAGCAGGTGGCCCTCCAGGTGGTTGGCCCCCACGAAGGGCTTCCCGGTGGCCAGGCTCAGGGACTTGGCCACCTGCACGCCCACCAGCAGCGCGCCAATCAGCCCCGGCCCCGAGGTGACGGCGATGAGGTCCACGTCCTCCAGCGTCCGGCCCGCGCGGGTGAGGGCCTCGTGGAGCACGGGCATCACCTGGACGATGTGGTTGCGGCTGGCGAGCTCCGGCACCACGCCGCCCCAGCGCCGGTGGATATCCACCTGGGTGGAGACGACATCCGAGAGCACACGCCGCCCGTCTTCCACGAGGGCGGCGGCGGTCTCATCACAGCTGGTTTCCAGTCCAAGAACGAGCAAGGCAGTACCTTCCAGGCCAGCGAGGGCCCGAGCCCCCCGCCCCTAGTTGCTGCCCAGCTGCTTCAGCGCAAGGCGAACGTCGGGGGCGAACTTCCCGGAGGGCTCCAGCACAAGGTACTTCTTATAAGCCTGGACCGCCTGCTTATCCTGCTTGGTGACCTGGAGCGCCATGCCGAGCGCGAACCAGGCGCGGCCGTTGGCCTCCCCATCCTTCACCACGTCCTGCAGCAGCCGGACCGCCTCCTTGTAGGCCGAGTCGGTGGTGCTGCCCATGACCAGCGAGAAGCCCAGGCCTTCCTTGGCCTCGCCCGAGCCCGGCTTGGCCTTCAGGGCCTTGCGGTAGTTCGTCGCGGCCGCCTTGTACCGCCCGTTCACCACCGCCGTCCGCGCCTGCTTGATGGAGTTGGCGTACTCGACCTCGGGGTCCACCGGCTTCGTGGTGTCGGTCGGCGTCACCTCGGTGGGCTCGGGCTCTTCGGGCTCTGGCGTCTTCGGCGTCTCCGCGATCGCCGGCTTGGACGTGTCCGGCGGCGTCTCTGGAGGCTTGGCCGTCTCCGGCGGCGTCTCCGGAGGCTTGACCGCCGTCTCCGGGGGCTTGGGCGTCTCCGGCACGGGGGTCGGCGTCACGACCGTATCGGGAGGCTTGGGCTGGCCCGTGTCGGGCGCCTTCACCTGGGGATCCGTCTGCTCCGGCGGCTTCGGCGGCTGTACCGTAGTGCCCGAACCGCGCGTCCCCATCACCACCGCGGCGACGGCAATGAGCGCCACGATGCCCACGCCGATGAGCAGGCCCGTGCGCCTGGGCTTCACCGCATTGGCGAGCGCCGCCTCGTCGATGTCCTCCTTCTTCTTGGAGGGCGCCGGCGCCGGCTTCGAGGGAGCGGGCTTGGGCTCCGGCTCGGTCTTGAAGTCCAGCGTGGGCAGCGGAGTGTCCTCGCGCTGCGACTTCCGGGAGTCCGCCTTCGCCGGCACGGGCGCAGGCGTGGGCGTGGGCGTGGGCGGAGCGGAGGGCTTGGGCTCCAGCCCTGGCGCCCCATGGCCCGGGTACGGCGGGAGCGCGAGCTGCGCGGGAGGCTCCGGCTCGTCCTCGCTCTCGGGCGGAGGCGCGGCCACGGGGGACAGGCCCGACACCAGCGTCACCTCGTCCGAGGGAGGCGCGGGAGTGGGAGGCGGAACCGGCGGGAGCGGGTTCGGCGCCACGGCGGCCCCACCAAAGATGGGCGGCTTTCCGGGCGAGCTCGTCCCCGAGGACTCCGGCTCCGAGGCTCCCGCGGGAGCGCCGGGAGAAGACTCGGAAGGATGCGCGGAAGCGGACGGATGCGGCGCGACGCTGGAGCCCGCGGCGGACCGGGTGGGTGACCAGGTGCTCGCGGAGCCCAGGCCATCGGTGTCCACGCGGCTCCAGTCCAGCAACAGGCTGCGGCGAGCATGCTCCTGGGCGCGGTGCTCGGGCGGCGGCTCCACGAGGAAGGACGAGCCCTCCTCCGTGGGCGGCGGCACGGGAGCCACCGTCGGCGTCTCCACCGTCGGCGCACCGTGGCGCTTGGGCCTGGGTTGGAAGAAGACGACGTCGGCCGGCTGCGGCGCGGGAGGCGGCGGCGGCGCACTGGCGGCGGGGGCCTGCGCGGGCTCCGGAGCGGCCTCGGGAGCGGGCTCCTGGGCCACCTGCGCGGGCGCGGGCTCCGGCTCGGGCTCCTTCGCCTCGGGAGGAGGCGGAGGCGCGACCGCGGAGATGGGCGGCGGCGGCGGCACGGCGGCCGTGGCCTTGGCGGGATCTTCCACCGGCTCGCTGGAGGGCGGCTCGGGCACGGGCAGCGGCGGCGCGGGCGGGACAGGCGGCGCCGCCGCGTGGAGCCACTCCTCGATGCCGGGCTTCCCGCTCTGGATGGGCTCCTGCGGCACGTTGCCCAGCTCGCGGATCAGCCCCTCGAAGTACAGCTTGCTGATGATGCCCAGCGCGGCGAGATCCTCGAAGTCCGAGTCCTCCACCACGCGGCTCAGGGTGCGCTTGCCGTCGAACAGGCGCAGCAGGCCGTTCACCTCGTCGGGGATCTCCGACAGGCGCTCGGCCAGCTGGTGGTAGTCGATCTCGAACACCGTCTCGAGCGGTGGCAGCTGCTCGAGCATGCGGCCCCACTCGTCCAGCCGGCGCATGCCCTCCATGAGCAGGCCCTGGGTGGAGACCTCGATGCGCTCGGGCCGGTCCAGCGGGGTGAACTGCACCTCGAACTGGCCCTCGAAGGTGTTGAGCATCCGGTAGAACGCGTTCTCACCCTTGAGGCGCCCCAGCTCCGCGTCGATGACGCGGCCCTCCTTGAAGTAGATGGCGCCGACGCGCTCGCCCTGGATGGAGATGGTGCCCGTCTTGCGGCCGATCTCGAACGTCTGGACCAGGTCCACCACGCCCATGTCGGCCAGGCTGCCGCCGAAGCCACCCTTGGTCGTCTCCCGCTTCTCGATCCTCTCCTTCTCCGCCTTCTGGAGGATCATCTTCACGCGGGTGACGATCTCTTTGATGTAGATCGGCTTCGTCAGGTAGTCGTCACCGCCGAGCTCCAGGCCGCGCACCTTGAACTCGACCGACTTCTGGTTGGTGAGGAAGACGAAGGGGATGTACTTGAAGCGCTCGTCGGACTTGAGCGTCTTGCACAGCTCGAAGCCGTCCATCTCCGGCATCTTCGTGTCGGCCAACACGAGATCCGGCGGGCTGATCTGGACCTTCTCCAGGGCGTCCTTGCCGTGGATGGCGGTCGTGACGGAGAAGCCCGCCTTCTTCAGGCTGACCTCCATCACGCGAAGGCTCTTCGCGTCACCATCGACCAGGAGCAGGTGCTGCTTGGCCACGATTTATTGCCTTTCCCTACGGACGCCTGCGCTGGAGTCCAGAGCCGAGGAGTCGCGGGATGATCATGCCCATTCTCAAGGCATGTCAATGGTTTGGCTGGGCCCCTCCCCCGCATGCTGAGCGGGCGGATGGCGGGCTGCCTGGTGGGTGTCTAGCGGAAGAAACCCTTCTTGGGAGAAGGGGTGTTCTTCTTCCGCATCTCGATGAGGCGCAGCTCCTGATTGGCTTCGAGGTGCTTGGGGTTGGCCTTCACCGCGTCGCGGAAGTGGCGCTCAGCCTTGTCCATGTCCCCCTCGACGCGGGCGATGACCCCCAGCTGGTAGTGCGCCCGGTCGCACGTGGCGTCCGCCTTGATGGCGTCGGCCATCATCTGCTTGGCCTTGGGGATCTCCGCCTTGCGCTGGGGATCCATGTAGATCGTCCAGGCCAGCGCGGCCTGGTAGAGGGCCTTGGGCTCCAGCGTGTTGGCGCGCTCGAAGTGATCAGCGGCGGCGGTGAAGTCCCGCTTGCGGAAGAAGACCTCGCCCATCTTGAAGAGGTCCCCCGGGTTGCTGGCCGAGACGCCGCGGCCGGCGGGGCTCACTCCGGGTGTCGACGACGACGCGGGAGGCCTGGGGGCTGCCGCCTTCTTGAGGTTCTCCAGGTACGCGGCGCGCTTGGCGTCATCGTGGAGGATCTCATAGGCCTCGCGGATGGCCTCGAAGACGGAGGTGATCTTGGGGGCCAGGTGCGGCAGCGAGGGCGGCAGGCGGTCCGGGTGGAAGACCTTGGCCAGGCTGAGGAACGCCGCCTTCACCTGCTCCCGAGGCGTCTCCGGAGTGATACCGAGGATGGCGAAGTGATCGCGCTTGCCCTGGATCTCGGCGTAGCGCCGCTCGATGTGCTGCGCGAGCCCCGAGTCCTCCGCCGCGAGCGGAGGCGCTCCGGCCGCGGCAGGGGTGGGCTCGGCCGAGGGGGCCGGGGTGGCAGGGACGGCTCCGACCGGGCTCTCCGCCCGGGCTCCCATGGCTCCCATGTTCTCCATGGCACGGCGCAGCAGGCGCTGGCGCCGCAACCGGGCTGCTTCGTCAGGATTGGAGGGATCTCCCGCCACGTCGTCCTCGTCGAAATCCCACTCGTCTAGAGCGCTGAGATCATCCAGCCCATCGAGCTCATCGTCCAGGGCCCCACCTGATGAGGTGTTCTTCGCAGTCTGGCCAGTTGCCGGGGCCTTGTCACCAGGGGGGTTTACGAAACCGCTCGGGGCCAACGGAGGAGGCCGCGTCGCCTGAGCCACAGCCTCCGCAAGAGGTTCTCCCACATTGGCTCCACGCCCGGGGGGCTCCGCCTGAACGAGCGACTCCAGGTGGGTCTCCACCTTGTCCAGCGCGGCCTCGAAGGAGGCGGAGAAGTGGGTGGCGGGCTCGGCGTCATCGAAGGTGACGATGCGCCAGAGGTCCTCCTCGCCAGCCGGGCGAGCGACCGGGCCCGGACGGAGGGGCGGTGGGGGGGGAGCGGGGGGCACGGGACGCCGGGTGGGGGCCACCGCGGCGACGGGAGGCGGAGTCGCCACCCGAGGCGGTGCGGCCACCGCTCTGGGAGGAACCGGGCTGGAGGGAGCAGGAGGCGAGGCCGAGGCAGCGGACAGCTCGGCGGAGGGGACGAGGTCGCTCCAGATGTCCTGCTCCAGATCGACCTCTGTCACGAGCTCCGCGTCCGAGGGAGCAGGAGCGGCAGCGCTGGGCGCGGGGGCCGGAGTGGGCTGCGCCGAGGCGGCAGCCGCCCTGGAGGGCTTGGGAGTGGGGACGGGCTCCTCGACGAGCCAGGGGTCCATCGGGTCGGCGAGCGCGCGGCGCCGGGCCTCTTCCACCTCCTGGAGGAGGGCGGCATCCGCCTGCTGCCGCGCCAGACGCATCGCCTCCTTGTTCTCCGAGAGCAGCATGTCCTGCGGCTCGGCCCCTGGCTGAGGGATGGCGTCGGACCAGGAGAGCTCGGCTGCGGAAGCCGTCGCGGGCGCGGACTCTTCCAAAGGATCAGAGGCGAAGGGGTTCCGGCCGAAGGGCTCGGCTTCCGCGGGGGCCGTGGGCCGCGCTTCTTCTTCGAGCTGGGCAGCCTCGGCGACCCGGCGCGCCCTCTCCGCCAGCCGGGCCTCCTTGGCTCGACGGCGCTCCCCTTCGCGGCGGGCCTCTTCATCCAGGAAGGGCTCGACGGACGGCTGGGCCTGCTCTTGCGGGATGGCATCCTCCCACCGGATGGCCTCGGCGGCCTGACGCGCCTCAGCGGCCTGACGGAGCTCCTCGGCCAGCCGGGATTCCTCCGCGCGACGCGCCTCCTCAGCGAGCCGGGCCTCTTCGGCCAGCCGAGCCTCTTCGGTCCGGCGTGCTTCCTCCATCAGGAGGGCCGCGTCTTCCAGGTGGACCTCTTCGACCTGACGATCCTGCTCGGAGAGAGCGGCCTCGTCGGAGTTGGGACCCTCCTGGGTGAGGCGGGCAGCCTCGGCGGCCCGGCGCGCCTTCTCCGCCAGCCGGGCCTCCTTGGCTCGACGGCGCTCCCCCTCTCGGCGGGCCTCTTCATCCAGGAAGAGCGCCTCGGGTGACGGGACTTCGTCTGGGCGTTGCGCCTGCTCGAGCCGGGAAGCCTCCGCGGCCTGGCGCGCCTTCTCGAAGAGCCGCGCCTGATGGGCCTGGCGCCGCTCCTCTTCGAGACGAGTCTCCTCGGTCTGGTGAGCCTCTTCGGCGAGTCGGGCCTCCTCGGCCTTGCGAGCCTCCTCTTCGAGCCGGGCAGCCTCCGCAGCCTGGCGCAGGTCCTTTGCCAACCGGGCCGCTTCTGCCTTGCGCCGCTCCTCTTCGCGCCGAGACTCCTCAGCAAGCCGGGCCTCTTCGGCCAGTCGAGCCTCTTCGGCCAGCCGAGCCTCTTCGGCCAGCCGGGCCTCTTCGGCCAACCTAGCCTCTTCGGCCAACCGAGCCTCTTCGGCTAGCCGAGCCTCTTCGGCCAACCGAGCCTCTTCGGCCAGCCGAGCCTCTTCCGCCTTACGCCGCTCTTCCTTGAGGCGAGCCTCTTCAGCGAGCCGAGCCTCTTCAGCGAGCCGAGCCTCTTCAGCGAGCCGAGCCTCTTCGGCGAGCCGGGCCTCCTCCGCCTTGCGCCGCTCTTCCTCGATGCGGGCTTCCTCAGCGAGCCGAGCATCTTCGGCCAGCCGAGCCTCCTCAGCGAGGCGAGCCTCTTCCGCCAGCCGAGCCTCTTCCGCCAGCCGAGCCTCTTCCGCCAGCCGAGCTTCTTCGAGCCGGGCCTCTTCAGCGAGCCGAGCCTCTTCAGCGAGCCGAGCCTCTTCAACGAGCCGAGCCTCTTCAGCCTTACGCCGCTCTTCCTCGATGCGGGCTTCCTCAGCGAGCCGAGCCTCTTCCGCCAGCCGAGCCTCTTCGGCTCGACGTGCCGCCTCGGCAAGCTCGGCCTCCTCCGCTCTGCGCCGCTCTTCCGCAAGGCGAGCTTCCTCTGCTCGCCGCGCCTCTTCAGCTCGGCGGGCCTCTTCCGCCAATCGGGCCTCCTCAGCTCGACGTGCTTCTTCAACCAGCCGGGCCTCTTCCGCCAATCGGGCCTCTTCCGCCAGCCGAGCCTCTTCGGCCTGACGTGCTTCCTCAGCCTGGCGCCGCTCTTCCTCGATGCGAGCTTCTTCAGCGAGGCGAGCCTCCTCAGCGAGCCGGGCCTCTTCCGCGAGCCGAGCCTCCTCAGCGAGGCGAGCCTCTTCAGCAAGCCGGGCCTCCTCCGCCTTGCGCCGCTCTTCCTCGATGCGGACCTCTTCGGCCAGACGAGCCTCTTCGGCCTGACGAGCCTCTTCGGCCAGACGAGCCTCCTCCGCCAGCCGAGCCTCTTCAGCTCGACGTGCCTCCTCTAGCCGAGCCTCTTCCGCCAGACGAGCCTCTTCCGCCAGACGAGCCTCTTCCGCCAAGCGCGCTTCTTCGGCCAGCCGGGCCTCTTCAACGCGACGCGCCTCCTCTGCGAGGCGAGCCTCTTCGGCCCGCCGGGCCTCTTCCGCCAAGCGTGCTTCTTCGGCCCGCCGGGCCTCCTCGGCCAGCCGAGCCTCCTCGGCCAGCCGAGCCTCTTCCGCTCGTCGGGCCTCCTCAGCCAAGCGCGCTTCTTCGGCCCGCCGGGCCTCTTCGGCCAGACGAGCCTCTTCGGCCTGACGAGCCTCTTCGGCCAGCCGGGCCTCTTCGGCCAAGCGAGCCTCTTCGGCCAGACGCGCCTCCTCGGCCAGACGCCGCTCTTCTTCGAGGCGAGCCACTTCGGCCAGCCGGGCCTCTTCCGCCAGCCGGGCCTCTTCCGCCAGCCGGGCCTCTTCCGCCAGCCGGGCCTCTTCCGCCAGCCGGGCCTCTTCCGCCAGCCGGGCCTCCTCCGCCAGCCGAGCCTCCTCGGCCTTGCGCCGCTCTTGTTCGAGGCGAGCCTCTTCAGCCAGCCGGGCCTCTTCCGCCCGACGCGCCTCCTCAGCCAAGCGTGCTTCTTCGGCCAGCCGAGCCTCTTCCGCCCGACGTGCTTCTTCGGCCAGACGAGCCTCTTCCGCCCGACGTGCTTCTTCGGCCAGCCGAGCCTCTTCCGCCCGACGTGCTTCTTCGGCCAGCCGAGCCTCTTCCGCCAAGCGTGCTTCTTCGGCCAGCCGAGCCTCTTCAGCTCGGCGAGCCTCTTCGGCCAGACGCGCCTCCTCGGCCAGACGCCGCTCTTCTTCGAGGCGAGCCACTTCGGCCAGCCGGGCCACTTCGGCCAGCCGGGCCTCTTCCGCCAGCCGGGCCTCTTCCGCCAGCCGAGCCTCTTCGGCCAGCCGAGCCTCTTCCGCCAGCCGGGCCTCCTCCGCCAGCCGAGCCTCTTCGGCCAGCCGAGCCTCTTCGGCCAGCCGAGCCTCTTCGGCCAGCCGGGCCTCTTCGGCCAGCCGAGCCTCTTCGGCCAGCCGAGCCTCTTCGGCCAGCCGGACCTCTTCTGCCAGCCGGGCCTCCTCCGCCAGCCGAGCCTCCTCCGCCCGCCGAGCCTC
>Ga0255338_1001322_pt1 | contig 48173 bp, 44 predicted proteins | sample MeOH1_35cm_T4_19_FD_203715 | JGI IMG/M metagenome (GOLD analysis project Ga0255338, IMG submission 203715) | Sandy soil microbial communities from University of British Columbia, Vancouver, Canada - MeOH1_35cm_T4_195 | ecosystem: Engineered > Artificial ecosystem > Sand microcosm > Unclassified ...
GAATATTTACACAACCGAACTTGGCGGTGCCGGGATAGCAACATACGAGACAACCAACGTTGCCAAAAGTGGACTTAGAAATGCCCTTGCACACGCCGGCGTTTTATTGACTCCATCAAAGACTCGCGTAGAACTTGGGTTATCCGCACCTGTATTTCTTGATATGCGCGGTCCAAAATCATATGTCCACGCTATGGATTCTGGAGTCTATGAAAACCTCATCCCGTTGGGCGAGACCGTCAACGAAGGCGAACCAGTAGGGCTCATTCACAATATGGACCACCCATCTGCGCCTGCCATCAAGGTCCTCGCGCCACAATCCGGTGTAGTTGGAGTGATGCGAGGCTTTCCACGAGTTGCTATTGGCGATTTAGTAGCAGTCATCGGCAGGGCATACCGATCGATCGATGAGCTACCAGAGTAAGCAATTAGTTTTCGTTTGCCTTTGAAAAAGATGAAATAGATTTATCCAAGAACTCAATCATTTCTTCGAAAGAGCCTGGTGCCAAAATTGTCTGCCACGATTGGTAGGCATTCCGTGCATAAGCACTTCGAGTAGGGATATAGACGTATCCTGGACCATTGGTCATATCCATAAACATGATGACACGTTCTGGATGACGACGACGCAATTCCTGCTGCATCTCAAAATATGCCTCGCCGCAGTGCGCAAGCATGATTGCATCACCAATCTGCCAGAGCCACACGGGATGATTGACATGATCGTTATCTACGTAATTGAAGCGAATACCAAATTGCTTTTGAACTCTCGTGTCCACAATTCGCGGATTCACATCATGCCAATTCGCTCGCATCTGCTCTTCGGATAAAAGTTCCTTGTGCTTCATCCGCACGATAACTCGTGCCCTCTTCACGATCATCGACGGCTTCGCGGCTGCTAATGTCCACTTTGCCAAATCTGCGCCTGAGCGCACCAACTCGGTAAGGCGAAATTCCGACGCAGGTGGGAACATCTTGGCCAGAGTGGCCAGAGTGGCATAGCCAAGAATCTCACCATTGCGATCGGCGACCGTTGGGTCGCCAACGTACTGCTCTCTAGGTCCCAAGTTTCCGCATGCGCCTTGGAGGTAAAAAAATGGTGATCCCGTCTTCTCCTCAACAATTTTCCGTGCTTGCCCGACAAAATCAGGAGAAATGAGATCGCACTCCCACCCAAGGGTTGTCGGGTGACACCCGTAGTTTACAAGCGTCGCCACAGATTTTCCATCAAGTGTTGTTACTCGGGCAATTGTTAAGGTGTCATCAGCAAGAAGGTTCGGGTTGTACCCAACAAAATCGGTTTCCCCTACTGGCAAATCTCGCACGTTTGCTAGATCGCATTTCCCATATGCCCATGTAATATCAACCTCTGCGATTCTAGTGCGTGCCTCGCGGCAGATCGCGATGACTGACGTGATCACATTCTCAATGAACGCCGGTACTAATTCGCCTCCTTCGCGGGTTGCTTCGTGAATGCAAAATGGCGGCCCTTTATGGGTCTGGCTCAAGTTAACGAGGAGATCATCTAGATCGATTCCAAGTTCGTTGACCACTCTGGTACGAAAGTTAGTGACGTCGCATTCATAACAACCGATCCAACCGATATCCAAAGTAACTAAGAACTGTTCTCGTCCGTCGTTATTCAGTCCCTTAAGCACCATGGCATTAGCCATCAACGGGTGATGGACGCCCGTGGATCGAGCACTTTCGCTCTTTCCCCAGGGGTTGGATTGGATACCAATCGGAGGTGTGATGTCGCGTGCGGCCACGCCGCACAAAACCCGGCTCAGTGAAGGGACAACTCGAACTGCTTCAGCAGACTGAATCAGTTCGTCTACGGACATCTCATCCCCTAATTTTTAGGTAGCGACTTTATTGCTTTATCTGTTGCATCGATGACAAGTTCTAGTGCCCCAGATGCAAGCAAAGTCTGCCATGCTTGATAACGGACTCGCTCAAAAGCCTCAGGGGTTGGAATGTACATATATCCCGGCCCGTTTGTGCAATTAAGGACCGAAATGACGCGATCTGGATTTCGGCGACGCAATTCAGTTTGGAACTGCGAATAAGCCTCACCTGGTTGGCCAACAATGACAGCGTCTCCCCACATCCAAATCCACACTGGATGTGTTGCTGCACCATCGACAATGTACCCTGCGCGCAATTTCATGGCGCGACGGATTCGTGTCTCTCTTGCTCCCGCATCAATGTCCTTCCAACGCTCTTCTAGTTCTTCAATTGAGGGCAGTTTCTGAAGAGGAACTTCGACATCTATGCGCAGAGTTTTGCTTGAACTCTTGGGATTGAATGGCTCTTGAGTCCATTCACCTAACAGCGCGCCCGATTCGACAGTGTTGGTAAAGCGAAGGCGAGTCGCGGTTGGCAACATCTTCTCAAGCACGGCCAGCGTTGCAAAACCCAATATGCGACCATTCTTGTCCGCTAAATCAGTATCGCCACTAAAACCATCACGTGGCGAAAGGTCACCGGATGCCCCCTGAAGGAAAAGCATCGGCGCTTTCACCTGATCTTGAACGAGAAGGCGTGCTTCTCCAACAAAGTCAGGTGAGACCTTGCTATTCGCCCATGCGAGGGTCGTTGGATGGCACGCATAATTGACTACAACACCTAGAACTGTTCCAGCTTCATCGCAGACTCGTCCAACAGTCAAAGTGTCATCAGCTGGAACATCAGGATTATAGGCGAGGACGTCTTCAATTCCACAAGGGAGGTCGCGATTTACTGCTAAGTCACACTTTCCATAAGCCCAAGTGATATTTGCTATGACAGATCGATCACGTGCGTCGATGCAGGCTGCGACTATCTGTGAAATAGCCTTCGCGTGATAAGCGGCAACAAATTCGCCGCCTTCTTCATGTGCAACATCCGAAGCGGTCGTTGGTCCAGCATGAGTGTGAGTGAGATGAAGCATCAACTGGTTCTCTTCAATACCTAGCGCAGTGATCACTTCTCCTCGAACAGCTAAGTCATCGGCTTTACCCTGCCACCAACCCCAGTCAACCGTGACCAAGTAATTTATCGGTCCGTCTTCAGGGATGACTGCCATAGCAGTCGTTGTGATTGCATTATGAATACCAGTCGCAATGTGGCGCTTTGCAGCACCCCAACTTGCCGTGCGAATTCCAATTGGTGGGTTTATCTCCCGTTGGGCCATTCCAGCGCGCATCCGCGCGGTCGGTGGTTCCCACAGGATATTTTCTGGGCGCAAATCGGCTTTGCTACTCATGGCTATTTTTTCTCCCCAATATATTCCTTGATGTACTTATCGGTCTGTTCAACGACTTCCTCAATGCAGCCAGGAGCCAAAAGCGTTTGCCATGCTTGATATGCAGGTGCAACGTAGGCAGTTTTGATCGGCAAATAGAAAAGTCCTGGGTAGTTGGTCAAATTCATCACGAAAATAATTCGACCCGGGTTGCGTCTCCGAAGCTCGGTCTGAAGATATGAATACGCCTCACCAGGCTGAGCAACAAAAATCGCTTCACCCCATTGCCAAACCCAAACAGGGTGGGTGACTAATTGACCTGACTCATAACCTAAACGAAGGCGAATGGCTCGCTGGATGCGCTCCTCAAGAGCATCTCCATCGATACCGGCCCACTCTTCACGGAGTTGTTCAATGCTCTTCATTTCCTTCACTCGGACTTGAACATCCAGTCGCGTTTCTTTGAGCGTGGAAGGCCCGCGAGTTGGAGCCTCCAACCACTCACCCAAAAGCGCTCCCGATTCAACGATTCCATTCCAGCGCAATTCTTTTCCTGGTGATTGCATTGCAGCCAGAGTTGCGAGAATTGAGTGACCCAGGTTGGTACCGTGCCTATCAGCCAACGCAGTTTCCCCACTGTACTGACTTCGAGGGGAAAGATCCCCAGAGGCCCCTTGCAAAAAGAGCATCGGGGCACCGGTTTCTGCTTGAACCATCTTCCGGGCTTCGCCAACGTAATCAGGCGAAATTGCACGGTTGTCCCATGCCAAGGTTGTTGGGTGGCATGCGTAATTTGCGATGGTGCCGATAATTTTGCCGGATCGGTCGGCAATGCGTCCAACGACCACCGTATCGTCCGCAGGGATATCTGGATTGAACGCAACAACTTCCTGCGATCCGCAAGGAAGATCTCGATTGACAGCCAAATCGCACCTTCCATAGGCCCAAGTAACATCAACATCTTGGACATTCGCAGCAGCTTCCTTGCACGCCTTAACTGTTCCAATGGCGATTTGATCGATAAAGCCAGGTACGAATTCATTGCCATCTTTACGCGATCGGTGAATACATGGCAGTGGTGTTGAGTGTGAGTGACTTGAGGAGAACAGAAGATCGTTCTGCTCAATTCCAAGTTCATTTGTGATTCGTGTCAACAGGTTGGTTCCGCACTCAAGGCATCCAAGGACACAAAGGTCGATACCCACAATAAATTTCTTTTTCCCATGTTCATCTTCCCGGGCTACTGCCGTAAGAAATAATCCATGGTGAACAGACTCTGAACGTGAATGTTTACTTGCCCCCCACACACCAGATTCGATACCGACTGGGGGAGTGACATCCGCCTGTGCAATTCCCATACGAAGTGAGCTCATGTCTTCGCGCCACACAACTGTACGTGGGGTCAAGTTTGCATTCGGTGAATCAGTGGATGCCATTTCTCTGAAACCTTTCACGGATGTCTTTCACGGATGACTCAATGATTTCTCTTACTCAAGCACTGGCAAAGTGGGATGTCAATAAGAATGCAATGACATCTCACTATGCAACTCACGAATCCGAACGATCTTCAACTCTGAATCTTGTCAAAACGTAAGTCGCCATCAACGCAGCCATCAACGCGCCAAACCCAATCGCAATACGCGGAGAAAAGTTCTGATTGATCCAACCTAAGATTGGCGCACCCATTGCGATTAGGGTCTGCCAAACAAAAATATAAATTCCCCAAGCCCGACCATAAAAGCGAGGAGACGCATACGTACGCAAACTTCCATTTCCTGAAATATTTACCCCCATCGAGAAGTATCCGCAAAAGAAAAGAGCAACTGCGTATGCAATGAAATTGGGCGCCAAACTTGCCAGCATCCACACTGCCGACATTTTCAAAGCAGAAGCACCTACATCCCGAACTGTCGGTAGAGCCGTATTTCTAGCGAAAAATAAGGCTCCCACGATCGCTCCAAGTGCAAGTGAGGAACCAAGCACGCCGAAGGATGCAGCACCACGTGCAAAGGTGTCTTTGGCCATCATCGCCGAAGTAATCTGCATGTCCTGCCCCCACATTGCCAGGAATGAAACGGCCAAAATCGACATATACAACTCTGGCTTTGAAAGTACATGATTCACTCCTGACCGCAATCTCGCGCTTCGGTCTGCCTCCCTTGCATGCTGATCCGCTTCATATAACGAGGGCTTTACAAGGATCAACGAGTAAAGCACTGCAATAAAAGTCACTGAATTGATTATGAAAGAAGGCCCAGTGCCAAAATGTTCGATAAGCACGCCTGAAAGCACGGGGCCAATGAGTCGACCGATATTTAGATTCGCAGAATTCAGACTTAGTGCATTTGGCAAATCCTTCTCTCCGACAAGAATTACGTAATAGCTCTGGCGAATTGGCCCGTCTATCGCATTCGTCGTGCCTAACAAAAAAGCAGCGATAGTTACTGCTATTACGTTCGCCTTACCCGCAATGACCAACAGTCCGAGTAAAAGTGAAATAAGGCTTCCAAAGAAGTTGCAGAGAACAAGAGCTTTCCTGCGATCAAATCGATCAGCAAGAGACCCTCCAGAGAGACTAAAGAAAAATCCGGGTAAGAATTGTGCGCTCACAACAATGCCAAGGGCTTGCCCACTATTAGTGAGTTCGAGAACCAACCAATCCTGTGCGATGCGGTGCACCCACGTTCCAATACTGGAAATTGATGACCCAATGAAAAAAATCCGATAATTGGGGTGTCGCAACGAGGAGAGAATCATTTTCTTCTCATCCACCCCCAAAGTAGCCCCGTACGAGAACTTGAAATATATTCTTACTTTGATTCGATGTAACGATTAGCTCCCTCTTCCACGCTCACGTGTTCGGGTAGAGCGAACATTTCGTTTTTCAACCATCACAGCTCCGTTACTCACGCTCGTTCGGATAAGAGTTACGCGCGAACCCTCATCGCTCGGTCGACAGATTGTGACCCGATTGTTACATAAAAAAACGTTGCCAGCGAGAAATTTTGTGATTAGTATCGCTCAAGCTCACGGAGGTCCTGATCCTGAGCTCTTCCGCCCCAGGACAGACACGAGTTCACTAACAAAGGAAGTAAGGAATGAAAATTCGTAACTTACGGATGATTACCCAGCTCGCGGTAGTATCGCTAGCTGGAACTCTTCTGGTTGGAGTTCCAGCGGCAAGTGCTGCAACTGGGGCGAATTGCAAGCTCAATACCCCATCGTCCAAAGCCCACTGTGAATTGATCACCGTTGCGCTTGTCAATAAAGTTGTAACGCTTGATCCGACTTCGAGCGTTCGCACAACCAACCAGAACTACATTACGAAATTCCTAGTCCAAGGCGCGCTCTACCGAATCAATGCATCTGGTCGACCAGTCTTCGACTTGGTTGCATCACGTCAAACCTCCGTTGATGGTCTTACTTGGACTCTCAAGTTGAAAGCCGACGAAAAATACTCAGATGGCGTGACTCCGGTTACAGCTGATGACGCAGTATTCATGTGGGATCTCCTCAAGAGCGCTCCCCCTCCAGTCTTCACGGCCGTTAAGAGCATGACGGCTACCGACAACTTGACACTAGTTATCAAACTTAAGGTTCGCTTTGACGAACTTCCTTACGCCCTATCAAGCATTTACTTCTTCTTGAATCCACGAAGCAAAGCTGAAGGAAACGCGAAATACTGGGAGAATCCGCTTAGCGCCGGTCCATACAAGATCAAGTCTTGGACACCTGGACAAGACGAATTTCTCGTTGAAACCAACCCCCAATACTGGGCAAAGCCGGCAGTTGATCAGATCCGTTTCTTAGCGGTACCTGATCCAGCCACACGAGTTGTGGCACTGAGCCAAGGCACGATTGATTATGCCTTCGACCTTCCTGCAGCTGTCGCACGAGCACAGCTCTCTGACAAGAAGATATTCCGTGGAATTCCTGTTCAACTTCAAGGAACCTTCACGCTTGACTTCAATCTTCGCTCGATGACTGCAGGCAAACCATGGCGCGATGCCAAGGTTCGTCAAGCCCTTTCATATGCAATTGATCGCAAACAGATGGGCGACGTGGCATTCTTCGGAGATGTGAAGCCATCATGTTCTATTACATGGGCATCAAGTCCACTCGCTACTTGTGCAAAGCCAGGCGGAATTGCCCAAGATTTGACGAAAGCTAAGGCACTTCTTGCCGAAGCTGGATACTCCAAAGGTTTCGACATCAATCTCACAGTCTTCAACCGACCTGGTTGGGGAGATGCTGCAAGCCTCATCGCCGCTGATTGGAAGAAGATTGGCGTCAACGCCACTGTTATTCCACAAGCGGACGCAGTAGGTTCTGCCAACCAGTCATCTGGTGCCTTTGATGTCCAGTTCTCTGGCGCAACAGGGCAAATCCCTACGCTGATTCTCCGTACTTACTATGGAGCAGCCGGCGCTTGGACTGTCTGGGCAGGATCAACTTCTAACGACGCGTTGCTCAATGCGATTGATGCAGCAGCAGCGTCAAAAAAGAAGGCCATGATTGCGCAAGTTGAGACGGCAATCTGGAACGAATCTGCACACATCCCACTTGGAGTGCGCTCTGTTTACGGAGTTACCCGTCTTCCTGCCAACATTTTTCAAAATGTTAAGGGCAATGACACGTACTACGTTCAGCAAGAACCAGCACTTAGGTAGGTAGTACCACATTAAGGGCGAAAGAGATGGGGTAAGTTTCTTGCCCCATCTCTTTCGTTGCACCACTTCACAATCAAATAAAATCAAAGAATTTAAATAATCACTTTCAATACCAATTTACGCAACGACGCGTTGCTACACTAACTTTTTTCATATTTAATTTAACATGTACTCATATCCCGAAACCGAAAGTTTCAAGGAGGATCCGATGGCAGAGGTGAGCGGTCCCTCGGAAGTATCTGAGGTTGACACAACCAACCGAAATCGTGCGGCACTACGAAGAATGTTCTACGGTCGATTTCTTCGCTCACTGAGTGTCGGCTTCTGGGTGATGGTCATAGCCTTCCTGATGATTCGGCTAAGCCCCGGAGATCCCGTTCGAATTGCACTCGGATCAGAGGCAACCGAGGCTTCCGTAACTGAAATGCGCCATAAATTGGGACTCGACCAGAGCGTATTTTCGCAATTCTTCCACTATTTCATAAATATCTTCCAAGGCGATTTGGGCTATTCCTACTTCTCAAACCGAACAGTCACAAGTGTCGTTACCACTCATCTGCCCGTCACGCTGCAGATCATTGCTCTTTCTATAATTCTTGGCATTCTATTGGCAATCCCAATCGCACTCCTCATTGCTCAGAGCAAGAACCAATTGACTACTTACCTATTCCGGGCATTTACCTCAGTTTCCCTAGCCCTTCCAGGTTTTTTCTTAGCTGTGGTCGGTCTTTACGCTTTTGGAATAAAACTTCATTGGGCACCTGCGGCTGGTTACGAGCCAGGGTTCCCCGGCAGTTTCAAGTACATCTGGCTCCCAGCCCTCGTTAACTGCGGCTCCCTCGTACCCGTCCTTTCGAGAGTGCTCCATAGTTCTCTCATGGACACACTCGATGAGGAGTTTGTCGAGACTGGCGTTATCCGTGGCGTTAAGAAAATTCGTTTCTACTGGTCCTACTTGTTGCGCCCATCACTTGCTCCGACCGTTGTTCTGCTCAGTTACATGATCGGTGTGATGATTGGTGGCACCGTCATCATGGAGACAATCTTCTCCTTACCTGGAATCGGGCGCGAACTCATTACGGCGGTAGATTCTCGCGATTATCCAGTAGTTCAGGGAGTCGTCATGATCTTCGGCCTCATAGTTGTCTTCTTCAGCTTTATTGGGGATCTTCTTGGCTACTTACTGGATCGACGGGTGACATTGTCATGACAATTGTGAATACAAAATCTCGAAAGAGAATGCGTGAAGGATCCTTTGGCCTCTACACAGGCTTCTCGATGATCATTGCGCTTATTCTGGGAGGGGCCATAGTCCCCTGGCTAAGCAAATACGACCCCAATGCTCCAGGAGGAACCCCTATCGCAGCACCAAGTGGGGCTCACTGGTTTGGTACAGATCTGCTGGGCCGAGATGTCTTTACTCGCGTTTTTGACGCAGTCTTTATTGATTTGGGTACTGCAATCATCGGAGTCAGTATTCCACTCGTCGTTGGAACCATAGTTGGAACACTCCTTGGAATTTCACGCAATAAGAGAGTCAACTCGATTGTCGGCTCGATTATCGATGGAATCAATGCATTTCCTTTTCTCATTTTTGTTATCGCATTGATTGCATTCATTGGTCCTGGCATTCCAAGCATCGTTTTGGCGCTCTCCCTCGTCAACTGGGCTAGATACGCTCGTGTGGCGCGCACGCGTGCCGTAGTAGTAAACCAACAGGGTTATGTAGAGGCTGCTCGAATTCTTGGTTTTTCAAAGGTCCGAATTCTTTTCAAGCACATTATTCCAAACGTCTCTTCTGAGACACGTGCATATGCCCTCAGCGATTTCATTATCGTGATTATTGCTGTCGCAGCACTCTCATTCCTAGGAATGGGAACACCTCCCCCACAGGCAGAGTGGGGCGCCATGATTCACGACGGAACGCAAATTCTTGCTCTAGCCTGGTGGCCGACGATCTTCCCGGGACTTGCACTTTGCTGGGCTGGCGTTGCCATCGCATTTGTCGCTGAAGGATTGCAACGCAGATTACGGGAGACTAATTCGAAATGAGTGAAGTGAAAAAGATACTTCTAGAAATAGTCGATCTCAGAATCGGCATCCCTCACCCTCGTCGCGAAACTCTCATCATTGTTGATAATGCAAATTTCGATATTGGCTATGGCGAAATGCTTGGAATCGTGGGCGAATCAGGTTCGGGCAAAACAATGGTCTGTCGAAGCATGATCGGGACGTTAGAGCGCCGTGGAGCCAAAGTTCTCGGCGGACAAGTGCTATTTGAAGGACAAGATCTTGCCCATGCAAGTGAATCCCAGTGGAAAAAATTGCGTGGCAAGGCAATTGGATATGTGCCTCAAAGCGCCCTTGCCGGCCCCAACCCAGTTCTCACAATTCAAGCTCAATTGGCAGAAGCTCTCCAGAAGAGCGAAACTAAAGGCTCGATTGCTGAACAATCCAAAGAACTTCTGGATCTTGTGAAAATCCGTCGAATCGACACCGTCCTTAAACAGTACCCGAATCAGCTCTCTGGAGGCATGAGGCAGCGTGTCATGATTGCTTGCGCACTCGCCAGTGAACCAAAACTCCTCATTGCTGATGAGCCAACCACGGGACTTGATGTGACCGTTCAGTCGCAAATCATGGAGCTTCTCAAAGAAATCCGCCGGGAATTTGGCACCTCAATCATTCTGATCTCACATGATCTTGCACTGATTGACGACGTCTGTGACCGTGTGGCTGTGATGCATGCGGGTGCAACCGTCGAAGTTGGTTCGGTAGCCGAACTCACCAAACCTCGTCACCCCTACACAATCGCACTTAATCAGTCCCGCATTGATATTGCTGAGCCAGGAAGTGAATTGGTCACCATTCTTGGAAATGCTCCTTCGGTTGGCGAGTGGCCAGATGGATGCCGCTTTGCAGAGCGATGCACTTTTAGGCAGAGTGATTGTTCAAACGGGGTAGGCCATCCTCCTCTATTAGGTGAACGCGGTTCGCATCAAAGTGCCTGCTTGCACACAGAATTATTGGAGGGCACACGATGAGTGAGAACATTATTGAAGCAAGAGACGTGAGCGTCACTTTTGGCTCCGGTGCTCACAAAGTAGAGGCTGTGAAAAATGTGTCACTCACACTTGCCGCTGGCGAACCCCTTGGCATCGTTGGCGAGTCAGGAAGCGGTAAATCAACACTCGCCCGTGTCCTGGCTGGTCTACAACCACCTACTTCTGGACAGGTATTTTTTAACGGAAAACCCGTTTATAAAGGGAGCAAGTCTTACATCGGCGAGGCGAGGCGCCAAGTTCAGATGGTTTTCCAGGACCCATATGCCAGCCTCAATCCGCAAATGACGGCGTTGAGCGCAGTTGCTGAAGCCGTTCGCATTCATAACAAATGCGACAAGAAGGAAGCTGAAACAAAAGCTCTTGAACTACTGAAGCGAATGGGTATTGCCCAACTTGATGCAGTCAAGAAACCACGGCAGTTATCGGGTGGTCAACGTCAGAGAGCAAGCGTTGCACGTGCCCTCTCCGCAAATCCATCAGTTCTCCTTGCGGATGAGCCAACCTCAGCAATTGATCAGAGTGCCCAAGCGCAGTTACTCAACCTTTTCCACGGATTGCTCAATCAGGGTCTTGCCATCGTGCTCGTGTCGCACGATCTCGGAGTTATTCGTTATCTCACCAAACGCGTTTATGTGATGAAAGACGGCGTCTTTGTTGAATCTGGCGATACCGAGACCATTTTCAATAATCCTCACGAGGAGTACACGAAGGAACTATTGGCTTCAATACCAGGCGCACTTGGCGCGGCCGCCCGAAAGAAACGAACTGCATAGATGCCTGCCACTGGACTAGTCGCCGGTGCTGCCACCCTCACTATCAACCCGAAGATGGGGGTAAGTAAGGGTGGCTTACGCCTTTTCGGTGGACCTATTGAGTCGATTGAAAGTGACATCTACATGAGTGCACTCGTGCTCAAATCGGGCGATACCACCTTGGCCCTACTGACATGCGATTTAGGCATGATGAGCAATGCAGAAGGTTTGGCTCTAAGAACTGAAGTTGCAGAAGCAATCAAACTTCCAGTCACCAATGTCATGATCAACATCAGTCACAACCATAGTTCGCCATCCTCCCTGGATTGGCAACGAAGCTCTGACTCCCCCGAACAGATGAGACTCATGGAGGAATACACCGCCTACATGACACGTCGGACAGTTGAATGTGCCACCAACGCCGTGCAAACGCTAAAACCTGCTCGCATTGAAGCAGCATGGGGCGAGAGCGACATCAATATCTATCGGCGGGAATGGAACGGCAGCCAGGACATACTGGGCGAAGTTCCCGAGCATCCAACAGATAAAAGTGTCGGCGTGATCCGCGTTGATGATCTTGACGGACATGCCATCGCCACTCTCTTCCGGTACTCCTGTCATCCAGTTGTCGTCGGAGCGCGTGCGACAGCGCTCTCGGCCGATTTTCCAGGGCCTGCACGAAAAATCGTTGAAGATGCAATCGGCGGAGTAGCCCTCTTTATGCAAGGCTGCGGAGGCAATCTAAATCCTCAAGTCGGTATTGGGTATGAAGAGGACTGCTCTGACACCAACTTCCGAGTTGGATCAGCTCTTGGTGCCGAGGCACTGCGAGTAGCTCTAGGCATACGCACCAACAAATATCAGGACGAACGAGTAGAACTCAACAATATTCCCAACATACTTTTCAAACCGTGGCACGAAAGAACGGATCATCCGGCACTCCTACTTGCGAGCACAGAGGAGATTGTCCATTTCACTTTTAGCCCACTTCCCTCGCTGGAATCTGCCGAAGAACTCGTCACGAAGTGGACTAAAGAGGTTGATGATCGGCTCTCTCGTGATGTCCTTGCTTGGGAAGTTAGAGCAGCTAAGAAATACCTTGCCTGGGCGCAGACGCTTGTTGAGGCTGTAAAAGACGGGAATCCAACTCGGGAATTCAAAGTCCAAGCCTTCCGTATCGGAAATATCGCGATCGTTGGCATGAATACGGAGACATTCTTCGAAACGGGATTGGAGATACAGTCAAAATCCCCATTCGAACACACCTTCGTTCTTGGGTACACCAATGGATTAATCATGTATTTACCTCGTGCGCAGGATTACCCAGAAGGTGGCTGGAAAATAGATGGAAAATACGCCCTTCCCGACCTCATGCCACCTGGATACTGCCAACCCGTGCTCTGGAATCCTGATTCCGAATCTCGCGCGGTTGAAGCTTGCGTTCAAGCTCTGCACTCCCTCAAATAAAGAGTGGTGCTTCTAAATACGAATGTCTATTGAAGCTCCACCATCGACAATGAGTGTCTGGCCTGTGATGTAGGAAGCAGTTGGAGAGGCAAGGAAGTGAACCACGTTGCCGATTTCCATAGGGTCAGCAAGTCGTTTGATAGGAATAGCATCCAACAACTTCTCGTTAGTGGTGAGGCCCTTGCCAAGAAGTTCATCATGGCTTCGAGTATGTGTGAATCCTGGTGCAACAGCATTAACTCGAATTCCATCCAGGGCCCACTCAACGGCTAGCACTCGGGTGAGTGCTTCAATTCCTGACTTCGATACTGCGTATGACAGTCGCTTGGGCAGTCCGATACGCGCCATAATGGAAGATATTGAAACAATCGCGCCCTGCGGTGACTTTTTCAAAAATGGATAGGCTGCGCGCGAACAGCGGAATGCACCATCTAGATGAACTCCAGTCACATACTCCCAATCCTCATCAGTGTACGTCGCAGATGGGGCCTGCCGAAAATTGCCTGCGTTATTGACGAGAACGTCTATGCGACCGAAATGTTCTCCTACCTTTGCAAATGCGCCATTGACTGACTCAGTTTTAGCAACGTTCAGCTCGACGGCAAAAGTTCGCTTACCTGCCGGGTCAAGTTCAAGCGCTGATGCCTGCGCCACATCAGCATCTATATCTGTCACGGCTACATCAAAACCTGCATTGTAGAAACTCTGGCAGCATGCGAAACCGATACCGCGCGCTCCCCCGGTTACTAGTACGACTGGATTGCTTGATGTCACCTTTGCTCCTTCATCGAATGTCTAGTTTCGCGGAAGAGGAATCCACTTCGCGCCACCACCAAGTGCCATCGATTCGTCTGCCACATCGGGCATGGTGAATTGCCAACCATATCTGTCATTCTCAACGGTCTCACTTTTGCGTGCAAAAATCATTTCAGCCAGTGGATCCACACTTGCACCTGGGGCTGAATACTCAATCGAGAAAGTCGGGGTGTCAATAAGGGATGCAATCTGAGAATGCCATGCGTCATAAACGTGCCATGAGATCGATAAACCCGATTCTGCCATGTATTCATTGAGTAAAAACATCCGCGATAGTCCACCTTGGCAAGTCGCGTCCATTCGAAGCATATCCACCGCGCCAGTCTCGATAAATGCTTGTGGATGGTAAAGATGGCCTTCATCATCACCACTTGCAAGTGGAACAGAAAGCAGAGACCGTAAGCCCCGGAGTTCATCAAGACTGCCGGGCACGAAAGGATCCTCGACCCAAGCAAGATCCAACCCTCCTACAATTTTCATTGCGTCCTCAGGTGTTCTGCATGACCAAGCAAGGTCTGTAGACACAGCACAGAGTTTGGTATCGAGTGCGGCGATGAGACGCTCACGCGTCAATTCTGGTGAAATGCCAACAGGAAGTTTTACACCAACTGCTCCCGCATCGACAGCAGCCTTCACTTCCCACGCGATTTCCTCAGGTCCACGCGACGGCGGGTATCCAATCACTGCCCACTGATTCATCTTCTTTTTCTCGCCACCATAGCGTGCTACAACCGTCCGCTCTTCATGCCGAGCGATTGCATCATGGACTGCCAGATCGACTAGAGAAAACCCTCGCAATGCCGCGCCGGCAGAAAGCGCAGGACTTGCCTGACGAAGCAGTCGATCCCAGGTTTTCACGGGATCTCCGTCAAAGAGCTCCCGGTAAGGTGTCGCAATAAGAGTACTGATAGCTTCAGATACTGGCGCACCGCGATCGAGTGCAAAAGAGGTGCCAGTGGTGCCGTCTTCAAGTTCGACAGTTGCAACGCAGAATCCGCGTGCGCGAATTACATAACTACCCAATTCCACTGGTTCGGGTAAAGTGAGGGTAATTCGCCGCCCTTGTATCCTGCGAATCTTGGGGATTGTCATTTATTCCATGGAATCTTCTTGGCTGAGAAGCCACCGTCGATGGTGAGGACTTCGCCTGTAATGAAACTTGCATCATCGGAAAGCAAGAATTTAACACCCGTGGCAATTTCGTTAGGTTCGCCGAATCGCCCCAGTGCGTGCATTCCAACAATGGTCGGATCTAAGTAGCCCTTCGTTGTTGCGGTCACAACCAAAGGTGTATTGATATATCCCGGTGCTATGGCATTCACCCTGATTCCGAATTCTGCCCACTCAACTGCCAGCGTGCGGGTGAGCGCGTCAATTCCCGCCTTTGACACAGCATACGGAAGACGACGTGGCCACCCAAATATATGAGCAATGGATGAGAAGTTAACAATCGCACCACCATTCCCGCTTGCAACCATATGACGTGCGACGGCTTGGTTCATGTAGAAATGTCCATCAATATGAACATCCATCACTTCGCGCCATTGCTTCGGAGTCATTTCCAAACTGGAAATATTGGTACTGTTCCCGGCGCAATTCACCAACCCTGATACCCCACCCGCCCATGTCACGGTCGCTGCTACTAAATCAGCTGCACTTTCCGGAGAGGAAACATTAGCCTCGAAAAAGAACACGCGCTCGGTGCCAAATTCGCTCTGAATCTCTTCAATATCACCCCTGCGTAGGTCCGCCGCAACAATCTTCACGCTCGGCCAATCCTCAAGTAAGCGCCGGGCCGTTGCAAGTCCAATACCACTTCCACCACCTGTAATGATGACGCAGGTGTGACCGCCGTTAGGCGCACTCATTCTGAAACCCACAGAGTCGCTTCAACTTCCACGCATAACTCGGGAAGCATTAATCGGCTTACCTCAATGAAGGTGCAGACGGGAAGGATGGATGCAAATATCTCACCGTGCGCCTTTGCAACTGCTGGCCAATCATCAATGCTCGTCATATATACACGAGTTCTAATAGTGTTTTCAAATGTTGCGCCCAGTTCTTTAATGGAACCTTCAATTTCATCCAGGATGTATCGCATCTGACCATAAGCATCATTTGGATGCATGACTCGCCCGTCCCGCGTCGTCGAGGAGGTGCCACTTACTTCAATTAAGTTTCCCATCCGCACTGCTCGCGAGTAACCAACGATGGGAGCCCACGGACGATTGCCATCAGTGCGACGAATGATTGTCATTATATTTACACGCTCCATTGGCAACATTAATGCATCGTTTTGCAACGCATTAGATCATATACATTGAGGTTGTACGCTAACATTTGCGACAAACCTGGTCAATAGAATAGGCGTTGAGTCATGAGTCTAAATAATCAAATTCATCTCTGGAAAAATACCTGGCAGGAAGTCGACAAGTTAGATCGCGACCGCACTCTCATATTGATTCCAACTGGTGCCATCGAGCAACATGGGCCACATCTTCCGCTCGACACTGATATTTTCAACGCAACCACAATTTCAGAAGCTGTCGCAAATAATTTCTTACATAGTGAGAACTCAGTTCTTGTTGCACCGCCGATTTGGTGGGGCACCTCTCCTCACCACTTAGGATTTCCTGGAACAATCTCACTGAGAAATGAGACGATGAGCAACATCGTGGTCGAGGTTATAACTTCACTCTTACCACATGGTTTCTATCGATTCTTATTAGTGAATGGACATGGTGGAAATGCTGGAATTCTGACTGCAACAGTCTCGCGAATCAGTCATGATTTAGGCATCTCTGTTCCAGCACTGTCCTACTGGACCATGATTAAAAAAACACTCATGGAAATCGGTGAGTCACCTATCGGAGGAATGGGCCACGGTTGTGAAATGGAGACATCTCTTTTACTCCATCTTCGCCCAGAACTCGTTCACATGGATCTTGCGGAGAAAGAAATGCCCAGTGAGCTCACCAGCTGGTCATGCATAGATTTCCGCGCCGGTGGTCCTGTTGGAATTCCACTTGATTTCAAACGTGACAGCAAGCATGGAGTCATGGGTGATCCAACCCTTGCCAACGCTGCGAAAGGTGAGCGAATCTTCAATGACGCGATAAAGACGATTACCTCATTCGTCGATGAGTTTTTTGCCTTGGAAAAGAGCGTCCTGGTAAGTAAAAGAGGCTAATCCTTAGCGAAATGTCTGCCCTGCACCATCCCAGCAGACTCCCCGCGAGCGGCAATTGTTAAAGCCATCTTTCTTGACGCCTCATCAATCATTGCACCATCGTAAATAACTGCCCCTCTGCCACCACCTGCCCTCGAGGTGTAGTACTTATACGCCTCAAGAAGGCACATAGCAGAATCAAATTGCTCTTGAGAAGGCGTAAACACCTCGTGACAGAGTTCAATTTGAGAAGGGTGCAAAATCCATTTGCCATCAAATCCAAGAGCCCAGGCACGCCTTGCACTCGCTCTGAACTTGTCTAAATCATGCACGTCAAGAGTTGGTCCGTCAATCGCAGCGACACCGGCAGCGCGTGCAGCAATCAATATTTTCATCATCGGGTAGTGGAACGCATCAGCTATGTCATAACCCTCCGGCTGGCTCTCAACTATTTGTGACGGCATCCCTAGATCGGCCATATAGTCGACAGGACCAAACGCTAAGGAGGCAATGCGTGGAGAAACCGCAATTGATTCGGCGTTGATGACTCCCTTAACACTTTCTATCTGTGCATCCACCTTGATCACGCCGTGAAGCAACCCGCAAGCCTTCTCAATTTTCGAAAGCTCGTTATCTAACCAGACTAAATCATGACTGTCTGTTGCTTTTGGGAAAATGAGGGTGTCGATTCCTCGTGCAGCACCATCTGCCAAGAGCGCCAAGTCTTCTTCAATCCATGGAGTACTCAAACCATTAACTCGCACACTCACAATTTTGGATGCGAACTGCTTCGTCTTCCCAAAACGTTGGTTGAGGATTGATGAAACCAATTTACGTGCACCCGACTTTGATTCTGGAGCAACTGCATCTTCAAGATCCAAAAAAATCTGGTCAACCTGGAAATCCAGCGCCTTTCCAATCATTTTTTCACTGTTTCCTGGAACCGCAAGAACAGAGCGTCTTGAATGAATCATCTTTTCAATAGCCCTTCCTCCAAAAATGAATGTTCAAATATTGAAACACTCCTTGCGGTTAAAAATACATCGCACTAACGTACGTAAAGATTAGCGTAAAACCTATGTATGACTTCACAAAATGGAGGCAAGATGTCAGGTCTATATGTTGGTGCGGCTTCATTCTCCATCGATCCCCCGCTTCCATCAGATCCGCAAGGTTTTGTTCGACGAGCCGTCGCAATCCGCGACACCCTCGAGTCCCTTGTAGTTCGTGCCTGCGTCATCCAGAACGATAATCACACCGTGGCAGTACTCGCAGCCGATGTAACAAATCTTGACACATATTTTGCGGATCGCATCCGCAAGACGATTAGTACAACGACTGGAATCCACTACGACAATATTCTTCTTAATTCGAGCCATACTCACGCGGGTCTCTGGCCACGTAAAGACGGAGAAAAGTTGCATGGTGAATTTGCTCATCTCACAGACGCCGAAAGCGCCTACTTCGAGCGAATTCCATATGACTATGCAAGCGTTGTCGTAAAGGCCCTTGCGCGAATGAAGCCGGCACGCATCTCGGGCGGTACAGGTTTTGCTCCGGGCATTGCGGTCAATCGCCGAGAGCGAGATGGCAAAGGCGGAACAATCCTTGGATGGAACAAGGAAAACTTCATTGATGAAGAAGTACCGACAATCAGAATTGATGATCACGAAGGCAACGCAATTGCAACGCTAGTTGGCTTTGGGTGCCACCCTGTCGTTCTAGGTGGTGAAGTCCCTTTTGGTGGGCCGGATTTCATAGGCGAACTACGACGACGGGTCGAACTTCTCCGAGGGGGCGTGTGTATTTTCTTTCAAGGCGCTGCCGGAAACATTCTTCCGTTGGAAGCATTTTTCGATCACCCCGGTCCTGAAATAGCGATGGGTGCGCGCCTTGGATTAGAGGCGGTACATGCGGTTGCGGATCGAGATCCTCGAATTATTGAGATTGAACATATCTCTTACGGGTCTGTTACACCGATAAGCCTTTACCGGCGTAAAGCCATTTCTCCACAACCATCTCAACCGATCGCATCTCGACGAAAGATTCTCGACCTCCCGCTCAATCCAGCAATGACTGTAGAGGAAATGGAGAAGGAGCTTGTGACGAGAAAAGCGGACTACTCAACCAAAGAGAAATCAGGTACGGGACGCGAACTTCTCAATCCCATCGGGTACCACATCACCTGGCTGGAACAAATTCTCGACATGGCGAAAAAGGGGCCACTCCCCGAGACGATTGAGGGGGAAATATGGGCAGCGCGGTTGGGAGATGCTGCACTAGTCGGCACACCTGGTGAATTGTTTACGGAAATAGGTGCCGAAGTCCGCAGGCGTTCCCCGTTTGAAACCACAATATTCGCGGGTTACTGCCAAGGAGTTCTCGGATATGTCTCCACTCCCGAGGAGTACCAGTACGGCGGGTACGAACCTACAGTTGCCCAACGCGGATACGGCCATCCTGCACCCTTCTCGCCTGACGCAAGTCGGATGCTCATTGAGGAATCTGTCGCACTGCTGGTGTCTCTTAAAGCACAATCCAATTAACATGCTTCGAACGGTCAAGACGAAGGATGAAGCAGAACTCGATCCGGATTCTAAGCAGATCGTTGAACTCTGGGAATCAATGAGCCCGAAACCAATACAAGAGATTCCCCTTGATGAAGCACGCAATTCTGGGCTGCTCACAGCCGATATCGCAGGTCCGTCTCGACCCCTGGCGTCAATAACAAATATGACAATCACCGCATCGGACGGATGTGAAATTCCCATCCGGATTTATCGGCCTACTCTGGAGCCTGCACCGGTTGTTCTCTACGCCCACGGAGGCGGCTGGACTCTTCTCTCAATCGAATCTTGCGACGTTTTTTTGCGAGAAATGGCCCTAGAGGCTGGATGCACCGTTGTATCGGTTGGTTATCGTTTGTCACCGGAAAACCCTTATCCAATTCCCTTTAATGACTGCTGGGACGCACTTGCTTGGGTGAGTAATGGAAATCTTGGATTCACCCCCGAGCGGATCGCCGTTTCCGGGGATAGCGCTGGAGGAAACTTAGCAGCAGCTCTGGCCATCAAATCGCGGGACCTCGGGGATAAAATAATTGATTTCCAACTACTCCTCTATCCCGCCTGTGGCACAGATCTAGATACACCTTCAATGAAGGAATTAGGCCCCGATCTACGTTTCCGACTTTCTAAGGGCGCCATGACCTTCTTCTGGAACAATTACTTAGGCGGGGACATTGAATCTCGCGATCCGTACGCGGTCCCGCATGCAGCCACGACCTACCAATCGGTTGCTCCCGCTTTAGTTGTTATAGCTGGATTTGATCCTCTCAAAGATGATGGACGTATGTACGCCGAAAAACTTGCTCAAGACCATGTGGATACCGAACTGCTCATTGCGACCACTCTTCCACATGGCTTTGTGTTCACGTTAGGCGCGGTTCCCGAAGCACGAAGAGTAGCTAATATTATTTTCCAAAAACTCCGAAACGCCTTGCATTCGAACATGGCGACTAACTGAATAATCAAGAAAAAGGAGAGTCCTGTGAAAAGTGTCCAGACGGTAACCGGGCCAGTTCCTGCCGAACAATTGGGAGTCATCCTGCCTCACGAGCACCTCATTGTAGATTCATACGATGTGCGTCGGAATTCTGAAGGGGTTCTTCTTGAGCGAGCAATGATGGTAGATGAAGTCGCCCTCTTCAAGAAAGCTGGCGGAGACACGATAGTGGAGCAGACCGTCTATGGACTTCATCCTGACCCCGTGGGCCTACGCGATATTTCCGAAAAAACTGGCGTGAAGATTATTGCCGGTACGGGTTTCTATTGGGATATGTACCACCCATCCTGGCTCCACGAGATGTCAACCGTGGATATCACCAAACGACTGGTCGAGCACATCACGATTGGCTTTCCAGGGACTGATATCCGTGCGGGTTTTATGGGTGAATTAGGTACGCATCATCGCAAGATCACTCCAACCGAGACGAGAGTCCTACAAGCGGCCGCAAAGGCCCAAATGGAGACCGGTATCCCCATCGGCACGCACGCGCTGTTCACGGAGATTGGCGTAGATCAACTCAATATCTTGGAAGAAGCAGGTGCCAACCTAGATATCACTGTGATTGGCCACTGCGACACAAACCGCGATTTGAACTACTCTCGAAAACTCCTCAACCGTGGAGTTTGGATTGCCTACGATGCCGTCGGACAACTAGATAAGCAGACTGACGAACTTCGGGCGGAATCAATCGCCACTCTCGTACGTGAAGGTCATGGAAAGAGAATCCTTATCAGCACAGATATCGCAGGGCGATCTCGAATGGTTGCGCACGGTGGACAAGGCTATGGGTATCTCCTCACTAAATTTGTGCCCATGCTAAAGAATGCAGGGCTTACGGATGCCCACATTAAGATGCTGACTCAAGCGAATCCACAACAATTTCTTGCAGGAAGATAACTTTTAGTAGAGGAGTGTTCCACCACTGACATTGATCGTAGCGCCATGGATAAATGAGGCGTTGTCGGACGCAAGAAAGACAGTCACGCGAGCCAGTTCATCTGGCTCGCCCATTCGTCCCAATGGACTCGCCGCCGCAACTGCTGCGACCATCTCCGCAGAATTATCGACATGCTGCATTGGAGTATTAACCTGTCCAGGCGCCACAACATTGACTCGAATTCCTTGCGGCCCAAACTGTCGTGCGAAACCACGAGACATAGAAACTACGCCGCCCTTAGCAGCCACGTAAGCATCGCTGCCATATAAAGGACCCATCATCCACGAAGTAGAAGTGAAATTGATGATTCGGCCCGGAATCTTACGTTCAATCATCGCCTTACCAGCCGCTCGATTAAGAAAAAACCCGGACCGCAGATTAACGTTAAGTTGGTAATCCCAATCTTCCTCCGTCACCTCGTAGAGGGATTTTCTGCGAAGGGCTCCTGCAATGTGCGCAAGAACGAGCATGTCACCGAAATGATCCAATGTTTGCGTGATAATGCTTTCGCAATCCTCACTCTTTTCAAGATCGACCGTGAGAAAGAGATGCCGGGAAGAATCTCGCATCTGGCTTGCTAGCGACTCCAAGCCTTCCTCATCACGAGCGGTTGCACAGACACGAGCACCCACTCGCTCAAAAAGTAATGCCGTGGCGAGTCCGATTCCGCTTGATGCGCCAGTTACAACGACAACCTTATTCTCTAAACCTTGTCCGATCGAGAGGTCATCGGGTGCGATAGAATCAGAATGCATACTTTTCAATGACCTTCTCGTTGACAGTGATGCCTAGGCCTGGCTTATTTGGAACGCCGATTGTGCCCTTAGAGGCCACAAAGGGCTCTTCGATCAATTCGTGTTGCATAGGATTCACATCGGGTTTGAGTTCTTGTATGAGGCAACGTGGAGTTGATGCCGAAAGTGCAATAGATGCGGCTGTATTGATTGCACTCGACCAGGCGTGCGAGTTGAACCAGAGTCCCGCCGCTTCGATAAGTTTGATGATTGACAGCATCCCCGTAATGCCCTCAACGCGCCCCACATCGACGCCTACAACATCTAGAGTGCCTGAATTGATCGCTTCGGAATAGCCCCGGTAGTCCCACTCTCTTTCTCCGCCGGCAATCATTGTGGTGATGTGCTGGCGAAGTTTGCGGAAATGCTCGAACTCCCATGGCTCAAACGGCTCTTCTACCCATTTCAGTCCGGATTCCTCCCACGCCTGAACACGTGCGATGGTTTCATCGAGAGTCCAATTAAGGGACTGTCCTCGATCCATCATGATCCACGCCTCGGGTCCAGCAGCAGCCCGAAGGTCCTGGACGAATTTGATGTCACGATCAACGTCGTACCCAACGCGAGCGTCTCCACGCTTGCCCATTCCTATCTTGAAGCCAATGTAACCATCCTGAACATATTTTGCGTGGCGAGCAACTTCATAATCAAGGCTTTTGTTAAAAACGTGTGTTGACGCCAGAACCGGCACTCGGATATCAGCAGAACTGTCACGCGCTCCAATCATTTGAATCAGCGATTGTCCGATGATCTTCCCCTTAAGGTCCCAGAGGGCGATATCGATCGCAGAAAGAGCAAAGTGTGCGAGTCCTCCGCGGTACGAATACCACCATGTCTGTTTACGGAGATCGCGCCAAATCCCCAAGTTCTGCGTCGGGTCCTTGCCGATCAAATCATCAGTGAGTGCTTTGACGATTTCCACGGTACCGCGTGTGCTCGCTGGGAATTGTGTAATCGCCTCTCCCCAACCCACATGGCCATCTGTAGATTCGATACGCACGAAGGTAAGAAAGCGCATGGAATTATTGTCATTCGGCTCTGGATAGGTAACCGGATGGACGGTTACTCGGGCGATTGTTGGAATGGACATCTCTTCTCCAATGTTTATTGATCGCGCTTTCTCTGGTTGATTTCTAGCGGTTCGTACTCTCTGGATAAGCGGGTTCCATCTCAGCAACCGTGACCCAGCCACTACGTGCGTTGATGATCCTTTGAATCGAATTAGCCACCATGTTCTGTGAGCCTATTTGGGAATTGATACCGGGTGTAAGTTGGATCGTCTGGAAAATCTCCCCTTTGAGGGATAGCTCAATTTCATCCATGGCGCTCTTTCCAATCCCCGGAAGATCGACGTGTCCGTAAAAGTGTGATGTAAACCATGGCATACCATCGACAAAAGCAGTGTACGTCTGATTCACACCCGCACTCTCACCTATAGCCACCGTGAAACGATCCGGCAGGTCTATCTCTTTCTCGGCGATAAGAGGCAGGAGTTCTTTCTTGATACTTTCGATCTTCAAACCCATTGCGGAAGCAACGACTTGCATCGATTGCGGAAATCCAGCATGACCCAGGATCTCTTCACGGGAGACTGCGTCAAAGAATGCAGCTGGCGTTTTACCCAACCCAATTCGCCGCAGAACCGTTGCTCCAAAGCCTGCGATGCTGACCGTGCGTCTCACGGCAACAGTGCACCCGCGTGGGGCCGCGCCGAGAAGAGTAAGGACCAGGGAGTCAAAAATCAGTCCCGGATTAACACCCGTTCCTGAAATGCTCACACCCTCTGTCTTCGCCAAAGAGTCCAATTTATTCGAAAGTCCGATGTCAACCGCCCATGGGTAGGCGCATTCTTCAGCAGAGACGAGAACATTTGAACCGCTGCTGACAGCTAACTCGATATCGTCTGCCACATCCCTGAAGCGTGTCGTTGTTGCGATAATGACTACATCCACTCCTGAACTGAGTGCCTCATCTCGTTCACTACGACCGAACGGTCCAAGGACTTGATGCACGGGTACATCGCGCAACAAGCGCGCAACCTCAGTTCCGAGTTGTCCAGTGCCATAAATTGAGACAGATGCCATTTACTTATCCACTCGGTATTGGTCGATAAAGTCTTCATTGAGCTCCCAGCCGAACCCTGGCGTATGAGGTAGAACAAACTCGCCATTTTCAAGAGGTTTGCGGTTGGCCAACATCTCCCAGAAGATCGGATCACGAGTTGGAGAGAAGGCCTCTACGTATGTCCCATGTGGAACAGATGCTAGAAGCGGTGCTGCAACCTGAGCCTCTTCGTGGTGGCCGAGTTGGACCTCAAAAGCCAGTGCCAGCGCCGCGACCCGACGCCATTCCGTAGGTCCCCCACCCCACGATGCATCAAAGTTACAGACATCGATAGCTCCATTGACCATCATTTCCCGCATACCGACCCGCGATATCTCGCTCTGGCCAGCGGCGACATTGACGTTTCCTCGCAGGCGCACATCACGTAATCCACGCCAGTCGGCATGCCAGCGAGTTGGCTCCTCAAACCATCGAAGCGGAATCTCGCCTTCAATGTGCGAAAGGAAATTGAGCGCTTCATTGACGGTATAGCCCTGATTGGCGTCCACCACGAAAGCAAAATTGTCTCCAACTATTGACCTCGCCAAACGAAGCCGTGCTGCATCCTCTTCCGGTGGCTTTGCACCAATCTTAAACTTCATTCCAACCATGCCGATTTCGTCTTTGAAGAATCCGAGTTCGCGTTCTAAGTCAGCTTCACTAGAACCGTAATATCCCCCAATGCCAATCATCGGAATACGGTCCCGAAAACCGCCCCACAGCCGCCAGAGAGGCTGGTTTGCGTACTTGCCGACTGCATCCCAAACAGCGCTATCGATACAAGCAATTGCCTGCATTGGAATCGCTCGATCGCGGAGTTGATCAAGTGTTACGGGAACCATCGCGTGCCAAATCTTTTCAACCTGCCGTGCATCCATGCCTGTGATTAATGGGACGATCTCATCATGAATAATTGAGAGAACCTCATTTTGTTCCTCGTCCGTGTCGGCGTTGTAACTCTGGCCGACGACTCCATCCGAAGTCGTGATGCGGGTGATAATTGTGCAGCGATTTCGCATCTTGTAATACGAACCCTTATAGAGATGCTTGAGTGGCACCCGAATAGGAATTGTCTCGATCTTCTCAATCTTGCCCATCACGAGTTCCTCTCCATTTTCAGCGACCGAGAATTCACAAGCTGAGGTTTTACTGACCGTCACAAATTACTATCGGATCTCCGGTCTTAATTTCATCATCTACTTTGAAAAGTAACTCGACGACTTTTCCTGCAATCGGCGAGGGGACCTCAACAGTAGCTTTATCAGTTTCAACCTCTAGAAGCATTTCTCCAACAGCAATATCGTCGCCAACGGCCTTCTTCCATGCGACCAGGTAGACCGAATCAACGGTGTCGCCAACTCGTGGCATCTTTATTGTCATTCTCATGCGTGCGCAGCCTTCTTTGGTGTCCAGATATTTTCAAACATCGATGCCAAGGTTGGTTCCGAAGAAGCCTTACACGTTGCTACAACACCTTCGATTGTTCTCTTCATCTCAGTCTTGATCTGTTCTGCGCGAGCGGCAGTAAAAACGCCACGAGCAACCAGGTCTTCCTCAGTTACTTTGATGGGGTCGCGTTTCTGCCATAGTTCAAGCTCGCCAGCTGGACGATAGAGGGCTTGATCCGCTCGCGAATGACCTGCAAAGCGATAGGTCTTCGCTTCAATCAGAGTGGGGCCACCACCATTCCTCGCCCGATCCACTGCCTCCTTCACTCCTCTGCGAACGGCGTGAATATCCATTCCGTCCAGTGAGAAGTGAGGCATGTTGTAGCTCTCGGCACGAAGGTGGAGATCTTCGATTGGGGTTGTGGTTTGAATTCTGCTGTACTCCCCATACATATTGTTATCGCAAATAAATATCACTGGAAGATTCCATATTGCAGCCAAATTCAAACCTTCATGGAATGCGCCAATATTTGAGGCGCCATCCCCGAAGACGGAGGCACTGACGCCGTCAGTGCCTTTCGTCTGAAAAGCGAGAGCAGCACCAGCGGCAATGGGAATTCCGCCTCCGACAATCGCCGACGTCGGCAGAAGCCCAACACTCATATCGCAAAGATGCATCGAGCCGCCAACACCACCGCAACATCCAACCGTCTTTCCCATAATCTCACCGAGAACAGATTCCGGTGTGAGTCCAAGTGATAGCGCAATACCATGTCCGCGGTAAGTAGCCATGACGATATCCGTGGCTCGTAGTTCTGCCGCAAGTCCGACCGAGAGGGCCTCTTGTCCAAGACAGAGGTGGGTAGTTCCACGAATCTCACCTGCAGCAAAGAGTCCATTGATTTGCTCCTCGAATTCGCGGATCTCAACCATGCGCTCAAACTGAGCGATCTCATCCTGCTGCACAACTTCTCTACGATTGAGTGCACTGCTCATTACTTCAACCCTTCCAATTCCCACCACGTCTTCGGCGTCTGATTGCTGACAAGAGATTCTTTGAGTTGACGAGCCACGTCTTCGACTGTTGGCACATAGCGCGATTCAAGAACGCCGCTATACGGCACTGGTACATCCGGTGTTGTGATTCGAAACGGTGCGGCCTTGAGATGACTAAATAATTGGGATGTTGCTGTAGCCACGATTTCAGATCCCCATCCACCACTCTGCGGCGCTTCCTCAACAACCACTAAGCGACCAGTTTTCCTTACCGAATTCAGAACCGTCTGGCGATCCCACGGGACCACTGTGGCTAAATCAATAAGCTCTGCATCGACACCCGAGGCGGCAATTGCCTCACGTGCAACATTGACCATTTGACCTAGTGAAACCACTGTGAACTCTCTACCTTCACGAAGTACTCGGGCTTTGCCAATTTCCATCTTCAAAGACACATCCACTTCCCCGCGCTCTGCATACAGTATTCGCGGTTCCAGCACCATGACCGGGTCTGGATCCTGGATCGCAGCTCGCATCAAGCTGTACGCCGACTGCGCATCACTAATACTGACGACTTTCAAACCTGGTGTTGCGGCAAACCAGTTTTCAAGGGTTTGTGAGTGCTGACTTCCAAAACCAAGCCCCGAACCACATGAGGCACGAACTACCATCGGTACTGAAAGCGCTCCATTACTGAGATAACGCATCTTCGCCGCCTCAGTAACGAGTTGGTCAAGAGCGACACCCAAGAATTCGACAAACATGATCTCCACAACGGGCTTCATTCCCATCATGGCGGCTCCGACGGCCGCACCCATAAATCCCATCTCTGAAATCGGCGTGTCACGAACGCGAAGGGATCCAAACTCCGCGAGCAATCCCTCGGAGGTCTTAAAAGGACCTTCAGCTACAGCAACGTCTTCGCCAAAGACCATCACGGAAGGATCTGCTCTCATCTCATCAGCCAGAGCAGAGACAATTGCCTGACGAACTCTCATTGCGCTCATGTACATCCCTAAACTCGTCGATATAGCCGAGAACCGCTGCACAGACTCGGCTGGAAACGTTTGCTAGGATATTAGGATGGTCGTGAGAAAGTCAAGGTTTTAATGAGCAAAAGTCCGAGCGAGAAAATCAAGAGCACTGAACTCCCTCTGGCAGGAGTCAGAGTTCTCGATGCCACGTCAAATATCGCCGGACCGTTCAGTGGTGCGATTCTCGCCGATCTTGGCGCAACTGTCATCAAAATCGAGACTCCACATGGTGATCCCACTCGCTCGATGGCGCCAGTGGATGGAGATCGGTCTGCGTACTTTCATGTCGTCAATCGAAATAAACTGGCAGTTTCAATCGATCTTAAGAATGATTCGGACCGCGGCAGACTCGAAGAGATGCTGGATGAGTGCGATGTCTTTCTCACCAATTTCCTACCTCCTCGTCTTGAAGCTCTTCACCTGACTCCGGCTGAGTTGATGAAGAAGCGCCCATCACTCATTTTCGGAAACCTATCTTCATACGGAGTTGAAGGTCCCGATGCCTCAATTCCCGGATATGACGCCACGGTGCAGGCGCGAACTGGAATTATGCACCTGACAGGTGAATTCAACGGCCCTCCTGTTCGAGCTGGCGTCTCAGTGTTGGATATCGGAAGCGGAATGTGGCTGGCAATAGGAATACTTGCTGCGCTAGTGAAACGAAATGAGAGTGGGGAAGGTTCGATTGTCGAAACCTCACTCTTTGAAACAGGGGCTCTCTTTGTCAGTTATCACCTTTCGGCGAATGAACTGCATGGCAAACCCTCCGTTCGCTCAGGTAGCGGCCACCCCACCTTCGGTCCTTACGGACTATTCGAAACGATGGATGGCACGCTCTGCCTTGGTGTAGGAAATGACAATATATTCTCAAAGTTGTGCCACCTCATTGACCGTACCGATCTAATTCTCGATCCACGGTTCATCTCAAACTCAGATCGCGTTGCTCATTCTCAGGTTCTCAAAGCGGAGATCGAACTAGCATTGGCTAGAGAATCCGCAATCTACTGGGCCGAGCATTTAGGCAATGGTGGCGTACCTGCGGATCGCGTCGCTTTACCCGAGGATTTACATCACGATCTGCAGGCCAAAGCGATGGATCTCCTACTTCCATATCCTGATAAAACAACTCCAGTCACCGAACTGCCTGGTATTCCTGTGCGATTTAATGGAAAAAGGCCACCCATTCGAATGCCTGCTCCGCATCTCAACGAACATGGGATACCTGGAAAAAGTTGAACTTAATACATCAACTGTCCACCTGAAACATTCACGACTGTTCCAGTTACAAAAGTAGATGCATCTGATGCTAGGAAAAGAACTGCGCCAACCATCTCATCAGGGGTTCCGAGGCGAGCCATCGGAATGAGGGATATAAATGAAGAAAGCGCTTCTGCACTCATCGTGTCCACCATCATTGCTGTATCAACGCCGCCAGGTGAAACTGAGTTAACCCGAATCCCTTCTAAAGCGAAAGAGCGGGCAAGACCTTTTGTCATCGAGACTATGCCGCCTTTACTTGCTGCGTAAACTACCGATCCGCCGTATCCACCCGACCACCAACCTTGCGACGAGAAGTTGATAATGGACCCCTTCGTACCGGCCGCGCGGAAGGAGTCACGTGCCGTCCTATTCAAAAAGAAGGTAGCCTTAAGATTCACGTCGATCTGAACATCCCAATCATCTTCAGTCACTTCGTCAACCGTAGAACGACGTCGCAGGACAGCAGCACAATGGGCAAGAGCGGCAAATGGCGCCATCTTCTGTGCATGTTCGAATACAGATGCATGAGATGAGATTTCTATGAGATCAACCTCATGAATTTCGTGGCCTGAGCCAGGTAGGGACTCAAGAATTTCCTTCATCGGAGAGCCTGGAACATCGACAAGAAGGACTTTGCATCCTGCCTCAGCGAACCCTTTCACCACGGCCCGGCCAATCCCTCCAGCAGCCCCCGTTACAACAACGCTTTTGCCTTCCAAACCGGCATCATTTCTCCACATGGGTGTTCCTTTCTCTTTGACCTACCTGCCGACAGGAAGGTTGGTTGTCTTAGTGATTCATCAATCTCTTTATGCGATCCCAAAGTTCAGGTGAATGAGAACCGGCAACTAAGGCTTTTGAAATTTCTTGCACTTCCGAAAGTTGCGCCCCGATCATTGCCCTCCATTTTGTGTTCATCCACTCAACTACGGAGGGATCATCAAAATCCGCACCGGGTGGAGCGAAAACGGTTTCTATCTCATGGCCAGACGCACTCTTTGCTGTCACACTCGCAGCACCAACAGGCAGTGGTGAAGCAATCACGCTAATTCGATCTAAATACTCATTGGTGAACGTGAGACTCATTGGATCCTTTGACGCCCAGGCAGCAGCTACTGCCGCTTTCACATCCCACCAAAAACCGCCTGCCCCGCCATCTAACCAACTCATGGCGCCTTCGGCGACATTCACAACAAGTGATTCGAGCGGCTCAAAATTCCTCTGTGCAAGACGTGCCGTCGCCAGTACCGCAGACTGCGCGAAACCTGTAATCGGAAAGAGGCGAAGACTTGTTGTTGACACGCCGTTTACTGGGAGACTTGAATGGTCAGGAAAGCCCGAAGCAGAGAACATTGCCAATAACCCATACGGCCCGTCCCACAGATCCTCGACTGCAACCGCGCCACCAACTGCAGCCATTCCTGACGTGATACCAAGTGCTGTTGCAGAAGAACGATTGAAGCCCGCCGCACCATTTCGTTGGCGTGGCGCAAGCGTACTCGCTCCAATATTCGCACCCGCGAGTTGCAGCGCTTTCCGATGTGCCTTATCTGAATGACCAAAAGCTACAGATGCCGCGCTAGCGGCGGCAAAAGCTCCAGCAGTTCCAGTGACATGCCATTTTGTTCGATGATCGACTCCGAGAAAAGTGGCTATCGATGCGTTAGTTCGAAATCCAACGAGGGCTGCATCTTTGAAATTCTCACGAGCATTCTCATGAAGAAGGCAAATAGAAAACACCGTTGACCACACTACCGAACCTGGATGTGTTCCGACCGTCCAATCGATGTCGTCGCGATCACCCTCACTTGATTGGAGCGCAAGCCACGCTCCCTTTCCAATAACTCCATCATCAGAGAGAATCGAAGATTTAACCCTGAGATTATTGGACGCATTCACCGTACAGACTAAATAATCGATCAAAAGGATTTCCAGGCGTTTGAGACTCTCATTGGTCCGATCGAGAGTCGAAAGATCACTTAACTCCAGAATAAGAATATTTCCGCGCGTTTCTACTATGTCAGCCACTTTCTCACAATCCGCCGTCAGTGCTCGTTCGTGCCGTAAATTTTGTTTCAATCACCGATTCGCTTGGCTCCTTGCCGTTGAGCATCTCCAGCATCAAATGCGCCGCTTCCCCGCCCATTGCTTTTGCATCTCGATAAACAGAGGAAATTGGTGGCATAAAGACGTCAAATAATGGCCACTCGTCGATTGCAATGAAGGCAATATCTTTCCCGATCTGCAGTTCAAGCTCATTAAATGCACGGAGCGCTCCGGCGGTCGAGCCAATGCCCCCGGTTATAAGCGCCGTTGGACGCGGACTTTTTGATAAGAAACTTCGAGTATGAATCAACGCATATTCAGCATCAAATCCGCCAAGTGCCATCCACTTCTCCGGCACGTCCCTGCCCGCATCGCTAAAAGCTGCCTTGTACCCACGAAGGCGATCACGAGTCGTGTACACATTCTCCGCACCAGTGACAAATGCAATCTCCTGATGTCCAAGACTTATTAGATGCGCTGTTGCTTCGTAGACGCCTGTGTAGTGATCTGTGATAACCGCGCTCGCATTGAGATCTTTCATCTCACGATCTAGAAGTACGAGTGGTCTGCGAAGCGAAAGAATTGTCTTCTTAATATAAGGCGAATCCTCAGCAACTAATGAAGCAATAACGCCATCAACGCGTCGACGACGCAGAAGAAGTAAATTCTTCGACTCAGTCTCGACACTTCCATCCGAATTCATTAAAATCATTGAATATCCGTTGCGACGCAGTTCTTGCTCACACGCCCTAGCAACCAAGGCAAATAACGGATTTGCAATGTCTCGAATAATAAAACCAATATTGCGAGTCGTGCCGCTTCGGAGAGATTGGGCGAGTAAGTCAGGTTCGTAACCCAAGGCCTGGACGGCTTCCTCCACCTTCTGACGCATGGCAGGCGAAACATCTGGATGGCCTGTTAGGGTACGCGAAACACTTGAAAGTGCGACCCCTGCTCGCGCGGCCACATGCCGGATAGTGACTTGCTCTCCCTCAATATCCCTGGAACTCACTGCCGCCTCCATACTTGTAGGAAAAGGACCCTGACCACCCGCTTCTTAGTTTCCAATCATCCTTGACACTTCCTGCATATCTTCTAGGATGGAACCGTTACCAGAATAATGGCATAGTTCCAGCAAAAAGACGAGGGTAGGGGAAGATGGATTACACGATTACACGCATTGAAACTGAGCAGATCCGTGTTCCACTTGAGCGTATTTACCGTGGGAGCCATTACAAAATGACCCACCGCTCCACAATCATCACACGCGTGTACACGGCTGGAGGTCTCGTTGGAGAGGCGTACGCCGGGGATGAAGACGCCGGTCTTGCCGAAATCGATGGAATTATCCACGATGAAATTGCACCAGTACTGATGGGCCAGGACGCTTCGGCCATCGAGCTCTGCTGGGAGTTGGCACGCCCAGCGACGTGGAACATTCTTCGTGATCGCAGACTTGGACTCGTTGCTTGTGCTTCCCTTGATGTCACGCTCTGGGATCTTTTTGCGCGGTCCCTTGATGTGCCTCTGTGGAAATTATGGGGCGGCTATCGATCTAAAATTCCGGTCATCACCATCGGCGGCTACTACGGAAGTGACCTGACAATCAAGGAAGAAGTTGAATATCTTCTCAAAGAAGAGTTTGCCGGAATGAAATTTAAAATCGGTGGCCTCTCCCCTGATGAAGATGCAAAACGATTTAAGGAAGCGCGTGCCGTTGGGGGAGATAACTTCCGCATTGCCGTGGATGCCAACCAGGGTTATACCCCGGCGGAGGCAATTCGCTTCTCTCACCTCGTTCAAGATGACAATCTTCTCTGGTTTGAAGAACCTTGCCAATGGCAGAATGATCGACGAGGAATGCGTGATGTTCGTTTTGCTGGCGGCGTTGCCGTCTGCGCAGGACAGAGTGAATTTTCTGCTGCAGGATGTCGCGATCTCATGGAGACTGGGTCGATTGACTACTGCAACTTTGACTCCTCATGGTCCGGTGGTCCGACTGAATGGCGCAAAGTCGCCGCAATGTCCACTGTGTACGATGTAAAGATGGCGCATCATGAAGAAGCTCAAGTTGCTGCGCACTTACTCGCATCCATCCCTCACGGAACGTACCTCGAGTACTTCCACCCAAAACGCGATCCAATTTGGCACAATCTCATTGCCAATCGACCAAGACTCAAAGACGGACACATTCAGTTGACCGACCGCCCAGGTCTTGGTTGGGAATTGGATCAAGATTACGTTGCAAAATATCGCATTTCACAACGTGTGAGTGGCGAGAACTAAACGCCATTTCTTTGCAGCACGGGACGATCCTTAACAAACTGACCTGTCGCAATCAATGCAACTCCCAAAACGAGTGCCGCGATCGACAGAGTCATGATGGGCGAGAGCAACCTTGCGAGAATCTGTGGGGCAATCTGTTGCGCGTAAAGAGCGTCCTCGGATGAGGTAATTGCATTCTGGGCAAGAACTGGGGTCAGAAACCTCAACGCAAGCCCAACTATCCCAATAGAGATGAGATGCGCACCGAAAGTACGCAAAATTCGTCTGCCGATGAGGAGAAATAGCCCAATGAGTAGGGCAAGCCAGAGAACCCAAATAAATAGTGCTTGGTGCAATAAATTCTTGACCTTCCTAATCGTCGTGGACTGCTTGCTCAAGTCAATCGATGTTGGTTTGATGTCGGAGAGGATTTTTTTGCTAATCACCCTACTCTTTGCAGCTTCATTAACTTTGTCTGCAATCAAGGCGGCGATAGGAGTGAAATCTATATTCACCGATGATTCCCCATTCAGTGCCGCCTGAGAAATCTGATTTAAAGTGGAGGAGATCAATTCTCGGAATTCACTGGAAGAGCCGAGCGAGACAACGGTCCTCTCAATTCTTGCGCGGTTCTTCTTGATTTCTTTCGCCGCATCTGCATCCGCACTCTTTATAAACTCATCAATGAGAGAATTGACTGTCATTGGGCGTGCAGACACCTCCTTAACAATCGTGGCCGCAAGGTCACCGACGTGGTTTAGATTACTGACAATGAGATTCGCTGAAGTCACAAGTAGCGCGAGCAAGAGAAGGGGCCACGCGAGAGTAGATAGAAGACCAACTAAAATTTTCTTTCCGCCCGACATAAGATCCTCCGATTCTTCAGGAAAATCCTACGGCTCAGTATCAGATTATAGAGAGTTCTTTCAATTTGCCTTTTAAGGCATTATCCGATGGTTCGGTTAGGTGGGTTCCGTCTTCGAAAAGAATCACTGGAATCGAACGGAAGCCCTTGTTAATTTCCATAACCTTCTCAAGGGCCTGCGGATTACCGTCGACCTCAACCACTTCGTATGCGACACCTAGAGAATCAAGCAGTCGCTTCGAGCGCGTGCAGTCGCCGCAGTGATCGCCAGAGTACATAACAATTTTTGAAGTCATTCCCGAAGTCATAGTGATAGAAACCCCTCTAGTCCATAGGTCAAGCCTGCATGCTTTCCGATTTCACGCACGCCTATCAGGACACCTGGCATGAAACTGGCTCGGTCCAAAGAGTCGTGGCGGATGGTGAGCGTCTCACCTGGTCCCCCAAAAAGAACTTCCTGATGTGCGATCAAACCACGCAGGCGAACCGAATGGATGGGCACATCTCCGACAGTTGCGCCACGAGCACCGTCGAGCCCGACCTTGGTTGCGTCCGGCATTGGCGCGGAACCTGCTGCAGCGCGCGCTTGAGAGATAAGTTCGGCCGTTCGAGTCGATGTTCCACTTGGCGCGTCTACTTTGGCTGGATGGTGCAGTTCAATAATTTCAGCGGACTCAAAATAACGTGCAGCCTTCTTGGCAAATTCCATCATGAGTACCGCACCAAGGCCGAAGTTGGGAGCAATCAAGACCCCCACTTTCGGGTTAGTTGCGAGAAGTGATTCGACCTTCTTGAGGCGATTTTCATCAAACCCCGTAGTTCCGACAACCACGTTTATTCCATGGCTGATAAGAAACTCCAGATTTCCCATGACTGAATCCGGAGTAGTGAAATCAACAACGACCTCAGCGCCAGCGGCTATCAGTTGATCGAGGGAGTCCTCTATATCTAATTGAGCAACCAGGGTCATGTCGGATGAACCGTTGACGGCATTTACTACTTCGCCGCCCATTCTGCCTTTTGCGCCAAGGACCGCGACTTTGATTGCCACCTAAGCTCCTAAAATTTTCTCAAACTTGCTCGTGTCTTTATATGGACCAACAAGTGCAAGGGTAGGTCTTTGGACGAGTATCTCGCCAGCGACTTTCCTAAGAGCTTCCGGAGTTACGGCGGAAATCCTCTTGAGAATTTCATCAAAACTCATGACTTCACCGTAAACAATCTCACTCTTGCCGATATGGCTCATACGCGAGCCTGAATCCTCCTGGCTAAGTACCAATGATCCTTTTACGGCGCCCTTTGCCCGCTCGATTTCCTCGTGAGACATCCCATTTTCAGCCACATCATTGAGGACCTCACGAATGATTTCCACGACTTCAACCGCCTTGGTTGGGTGGCATCCAGCATAAAAGCCCAGGAGACCTGAACCGGCAAATTGTTGTGCATATGAATAAACCGAATAGGCAAGACCACGCTTTTCACGGATCTCTTGAAAGAGTCGAGAGGACATTCCACCACCGAGTGCTGCAGAGAGGATCCCCATAGTGAAGCGGCGATCATCTTCGCGAGAGACGCCAGCAACACCGTAGAACATATGGGCCTGTTCTGTTTTACGCTTGATCAGCCCGACGGAACGTTGCTCGCGCACTTTTATTGCCCCGTTTGGACGGATTTGAGGTGTTCCCTTCACATCCAGGAATCCATCGCGCGAGAGTGCTTTTTCCACCATCTCTACTGCTGTTTTATGTTTGATATTGCCAGCAACAGCCACAACAAGATCCTGTGGCAGGTAACGCTTCTTGTAGTAATTGTAAACATTCTTACGCGGCATCTGACTGATCGACTCAACAGTGCCAAGAATCGAACGACCTAATTGAGTATCGCCATAGTACGTATCAGCGAAGAGATCATGGACAAGGTCGCTTGGATCGTCGTCTCGCATTGCAATTTCTTCAAGGACTACTTTCCGCTCGCCATCAACATCAGCAGCCGTGACAAGTGAGGATGTAATGAGATCAGAAATGACATCAACTGCGATTGGAAGATCAGTATCGATGACACGTGCGTAGAAGCAGGTGTACTCCTTGCCAGTAAAGGCGTTCATCTCTCCACCGACAGACTCTATTGAAGAAGAAATCTCCAATGCGGTTCGCGTCTTGGTGCCCTTGAAAAGTAAATGCTCGAGAAAATGAGAAGCCCCAGCGACGGCCGGGGTTTCATCACGTGAACCAACATTGACCCAAATGCCTATTGCGGCACTGCGAACCGAGGAGACTTCCTCCGTGACGATCCGCAGGCCGCTTGATAGAACTGTGCGCTTCACGCTCACTATTTATTGGATCTCTCAGTTACTCAGCTGCCGGAGTATCTTCGAGAACTGGAATAAGTGAGAACTTTCCCTTGGGATCGATTTCACCGATTTCAACTTGAATCTTGTCGCCGACCTTGAGAACTTCTTCAAGGTTTTCAATACGCTTGCCGCCGTGCATCTTGCGAATCTGCGAGACATGGAGCAGGCCATCTTTCCCTGGAAGGAGTGAGATAAAGGCGCCAAATGCAGCAAGTTTCACAACGGTACCGAGGTATCGCTCTCCAACTTCTGGCATCTGTGGGTTAGCTATGGCGTTGATTTGGGCACGAGCAGCCTCGGCCTTCGGGCCATCGGTTGCACCAATATAAATCGTGCCATCGTCTTCAATTGAGATCTCAGCGCCAGTCTCATCTTGAATCTGGTTGATGATCTTTCCCTTTGGTCCGATTACCGCACCGATCTGATCGACCGGAATCCTAATCGAGATGATTCGTGGAGCAAATGGGCTCATCTCATCTGGAGTGTCGATCGCCTCAGCCATGACATCAAGAATTGCCAGACGCGCTTCCTTTGCTTGGTGAAGTGCAGCAGCAAGAACCGAAGCGGGAATTCCATCCAACTTGGTGTCGAGTTGTAGTGCCGTAATGAAATCACGGGTACCGGCGACCTTGAAGTCCATATCGCCGAACGCATCTTCTGCACCAAGAATGTCAGTGAGTGCGACATATTCAACTTTGCCATCGACGTCATCAGAGATAAGGCCCATTGCAATACCTGCAACGGGTGCCTTCAGAGGAACGCCGGCGTTGAGTAGTGCAAGCGTCGAAGCACAGACAGATCCCATTGAAGTAGAACCATTTGAACCAAGTGCTTCAGATACCTGACGAATTGCATATGGGAATTCTTCACGTGTGGGAAGAACTGGAACCAAAGCGCGCTCGGCAAGTGCTCCGTGACCAATTTCGCGCCGCTTGGGCGAGCCAACACGACCGGTCTCACCCACTGAATATGGTGGGAAGTTGTAGTTGTGCATGTAGCGCTTGTGGTTTTCAGGATTCAAGGTGTCGAGCTGCTGCTCCATTTTGAGCATGTTCAGAGTTGTTACTCCGACAATCTGGGTCTCTCCTCGTTCGAAAATTGCTGAACCGTGTACGCGAGGAATTACCTCGACCTCGGCGGAAAGTGGGCGGATGTCACGCAGACCGCGACCGTCAATGCGAATCTTGTCGCGGAGAACGCGCTGACGAACCAACTTCTTGGTAAGTGAACGAAATGCCGCTGGGATTTCCTTTTCGCGCCCTACGAATTGCTCAGCGAGTGAGCCTTTAACCAACGCGCTGAGACGATCCGTCTCGGTTTCACGATCTTGCTTTCCTGCAATTGTGAGTGCTTTGGCAAGATCATCGCTTGCAATAGCGGCAACTGCTTCGTATGCATCGCTCTGGTAATCCAAGAAGACAGGGAATTCGCCCGTTGGCTTTGCCGCCAATTTTGCAAGTTCAAGCTGCGCGTCGCAGAGTGTGCGGATAAACGGCTTAGCAGCTTCAAGACCTTGTCCAACGACCTCTTCTGTAGGAGTGACTGCGCCACCCTTGATGAGTTCGATCGTACGAGATGTTGCTTCTGCTTCAACCATCATGATCGCAACGTCATTATCGACAACACGACCTGCAACAACCATGTCGAAGACCGCGTCCTCTAGTTGCGAATGATTTGGGAAAGCGACCCATTGACCTGAGATCAACGCAACGCGAACTCCGCCAATCGGACCAGAGAAAGGCAATCCTGCGAGCTGTGTCGAGATCGAAGCAGCATTGATTGCGACTACGTCGTACATGTGATCTGGATTAAGCGCCATAACTGTGACAACAACTTGCACTTCATTTCGCAAACCCTTGACGAATGATGGGCGCAATGGCCGATCGATAAGTCGGCAAGTGAGGATTGCATCCTCAGATGGACGGCCTTCACGACGGAAGAACGATCCTGGAATGCGACCGAGGGCATACATCCGCTCTTCGACATCCACCGTAAGTGGGAAGAAGTCGAATTGATCTTTTGGTGTCTTAGAAGCCGTTGTTGCTGAGAGAAGCATCGTCTCGTCATCTAGATAGACGGTTGCACTTCCACCTGCTTGGCGCGCAATGCGGCCGGTTTCAAAACGAATTTCTCTTTTTCCATATTTTCCGTTATCGATAACTGCAACGGATGAATGAATTTCTTGACCCTCCATGGGTCACTCCTGTTCTCGACCAAACCACGGGAGTGAATGAATCTTCGATCGAAGCCCACGGACCTCTACCACCAGCTAGCTAGTTAGGCAGTTCCGTAAACCACTACCGAGGACCATTGCTCCCGGTTGATCGTTGGTATTAGCGGCGAATACCGAGTTTTTCGATAATCGCTCTATAACGTTCGATGTCTGTCTTTGCGAGGTACTGAAGAATTCGGCGACGCTGACCAACCAAAAGGAGCAGGCCACGACGGTTGTGGTGGTCATGCTTGTTGGTCTTTAAATGCTCGGTGATCTCTTCAATACGCTTGGAGAGCAAAGCGACCTGGGTCTCAGGACTTCCCGTGTCAGTAGGAGAATTTCCGTACTTCGCAATGATCTCTTTTTTAGCTTCTGTCGATAGTGCCATGTGTGGTACTCCTTCTACTGTTCACGAGGGCTTCCGGTTTGCCTCACGGAAACTCGCTTTCTCGGTGGACGGCCAAGGGTATCAGCGCTGACACGCTCAAGAGAAATCGAGCCTGCGGGCCCTAATCCCGCCGAGAAGTAGCACCCATAGTGTTTCCGAAATCACCTCACATCTGAGTCAGAATACGGGCCTGATCACAGTCCTTCTTGATCTGGAGGAGCAATGGCTCGAGGCCATCGAATTTGAGGGTGTCTCGCAGTCTCCAGCCAAAATCAATAATCGCTCCGCGATCATATAAATCCAAACCCTCTTGATCTAACGCGTATGCCTCCACTTGTTGGGAGCGCTCCCCGGCAAATGTTGGATTGGTCCCAATCGAGATCGCAGAAGGCCATCGCTTTCCTTCCACCTCAAGCCATCCTGCATAAATGCCATCTGATGGAACTGAATTGCTCGCAGTCGAATATCCAAGATTCGCAGTTGGATATCCGATCTCGCGTCCTCGTTTTTCTCCATGGACAACGACACCTTCCAAACGGTGAGGTCGAGAAAGGAGTTGTGAGGCAGTAACGACATCCCCATGGGCAACAGCCTCGCGGATACGAGTGGAGGAGATTGGAACGCCACCTACGTTCTGCAACTCAACTTCTTCTGCCGCAAATCCGTACCGCTCACCAGCAGCAATTAGATCAGATACTTTTCCAGCTGCCTTGTGGCCATAAGTAAAGTTTTGGCCAACCACAACTCCTGAAATCTGCAATTGCTTCACCAGTACTTCAGAGACAAATTCCTCAGGTGACTTGGAAGCAAAACTTCGATCAAAATCAATAACCACAACAGCATCAGCGCCGTGTTGCTTGAGCAACTCCACCCTTCGTTCTAACGATATCAACATCGTTGGCGCACGCTCTGGTGCAAAAATCTGAGTTGGATGAGGGTCAAATGTAAGTGCAATTACACCACGACCATCACTAAGCTCTCGGGCACGAGTCAAGATCGCCTGATGTCCCAAATGCACTCCATCGAAAATTCCAATAGCCACAGTTGCGCCGGATATCTGCTTGCCTCGCCACTGCACCCTATTCATCCGAGTATTCTGCCATTCTTATAGAGTTTATGAACCGCTACGGACGAGGCGCGAAGACCGCGATTGGACGGGCGTGATCTTCCTCATTCGTTAGTAGGGCGATGAGTCGATCTTGCTCCATGGAGGCAGTGATTTGGTCGGTCGTATTAGGTGAAATGACTCTTCCGAATGAGAGCTCGCGCGTCTCATCGGCATTCAATTCGCGGATAGGGAAAGTCTGTGCAGCCACCTCGGCAATATGCAAAGGCGAGAAAGTACCGGATGTGAGTGATTCGACCGAAATTGCACCTTTGAGATCAAAAGTTGCGACACGCGTACGACGTAGGGCATTGAGGTGCCCTCCTACTCCCAGAGCCTGACCACAATCTCGCGCAATTGCGCGAATGAAGGTTCCAGCTCCGCAAATAACTTCAATATCCACCTCGATGGAACGTTCTAATCTCCGTACTCCTTTAACAACCAGAGAAGAAATGTGAACTTCGCGTGCAGGAAGTTCAAAGCTCTCCCCCGCTCGAACCCGCGCGTGAGCCCGCTCCCCCGCTACCTTTATCGCTGAAACCGAACTCGGACGTTGAAGAATGTGCCCGACCATCTTCTTGAGTTCACTATAAATTTGTCCATCCGTTATTACTCTAACTATTTCTGCGGGTGCTTCAAGCAAAAGAACGCCCTCAGAGTCATCCGTAACAGTGCTTGATCCCAGAACGATTGTAGCGGCGTATTCTTTCTCGCCTTCAGTAATGTATTGAAGCAGCCTAGTTCCATTTCCAAACCCGAGAACCAAAACGCCAGTTGCCATGGGATCCAACGTTCCTGCATGTCCGACTTTCTTGGTTCCAAGTGCGCGACGAGCAATGGCCACAACATCGTGGCTCGTCATTCCGGCGGATTTGTCTATAACGAGAAATCCGTCGGTGATCACTCTTCGTCCCGGCGTTCACGGGGTGTCTTGTATGGATCTGACTCTCCTGCGTACTGTGCATTTGCACGAAGGGCGATCACTTCCGCATCACGCTGATGAACAGTCTCGAGAAGCGATTCGAGTGCCTTTGCACTCTCCGGAAGAGCATCTGAAAAGAAATCGATAGAAGGCGTAATACGCATTCCAAGATCTTTGCCTAATGCTGCACGAATGACCCCCCTAGCACTTTCTAGAGCCGCTGCAGTTGCAGCCCGCTGCTCTTCATCTCCAAGAACAGTGTAAAAAACAGATGCATGCTGTAGATCACCCGTGATCCGAGTATCTGTAATTGTGACGAACCCCAAACGAGGATCTTTGATCTTCCCCTCTAGGAGTTCGGCCACAACGACCTTTATTCGATCGGCAACCTTCTGCGAACGGTGTGACTGGCCCATTGTTATACCCGCTTCTTCTCGCGCATCTCGTAGACCTGAACAACGTCACCGATCTGCACATCTTTGAAGTTCCCAACGCCGATTCCGCACTCAAAGCCCTCTCGAACTTCAATGGCATCGTCCTTGAATCGCTTGAGCGATTCGATGGTCAAACCATCAGTAATGACCTCACTATTGCGCAGCAACCGGGCTTTCGCATTTCGACGGATGATTCCGTCCAGAACGATGGAGCCAGCAATATTTCCGAACTTACTCGACTTAAAGATCTCGCGAATTTCCGCATTGCCAAGAACAACCTCTTCAAACTCTGGCTTAAGAAGGCCCTTGAGTGCGAGTTCGATTTCTTCGATTGCCTGGTAGATAACTGAGTAGAACCGAACATCCACACCTTCTTGATCCGCAAAGATCGCGGTCTGAGGTTCTGGCTTGACGTTAAATCCAATGACGACTGCGGTAGATGCCGAGGCAAGAGTGATGTCACTCTTGGTGATTGCACCAACGCCGCGATGAATGACGCGAAGATCGACTTCGGCTCCAACGTCAAGCTGCATCAACGCATCTTCAAGCGCTTCAACAGATCCACTCACGTCACCCTTGAGGATGAGGTTGAGCGTGGTGATCTTCGACTGCTCCATGAAGTCCTCAAGCGAGACCTTCTTGCGAGCCTTAGCCAGTTGGGCATTGCGCTCAGCTGCCTGACGCTTTTCAGCGATCTGGCGGGCTGTGCGATCTTCATCAGCAACGAGGAAGGTGTCGCCAGCGTTCGGAACGGAGGTAAATCCAAGTACTTGAACTGGACGAGACGGCCCAGCAGTTTCGACCGTATCGCCATGCTCATCCAACATCGCACGAACGCGACCAAAGGATCCTCCAGCGACAATTGCGTCTCCGACTTTAAGTGTTCCACGTTGGATAAGAACCGTAGCAACTGGTCCACGACCCCGATCGAGATGGGCTTCAATTGCAACACCTCGAGCATCATCATCCTCAACCGCCTGGAGATCGATGACGGCATCCGCAGTCAGAAGAATAGAATCAATAAGTTCTTTGATTCCGTCTCCCGTCTTTGCAGAGACGTTTACGAAGATGGTGTCTCCACCGTACTCCTCTGCCACCAAGTTGTACTCCGTGAGTTGTTGACGAACCTTCTCTGGGTTTGCACCTTCTTTATCAATCTTGTTAACGGCAACGACGATTGGCACATCAGCAGCTTGGGCGTGGTTGAGTGCCTCGATAGTCTGAGGCATTACACCGTCATCAGCAGCAACAACAAGTACAGCGATATCGGTGACTTTTGCACCGCGAGCGCGCATGGCAGTAAATGCTTCGTGACCAGGTGTATCAATGAAGGTAATCGCACGGTCTTCGCCATTGTGATTGTGATGAATTTGGTAGGCACCGATGTGCTGAGTAATTCCACCAGCTTCACTCTTGACAACTTCAGTTTTACGAATCGCGTCAAGCATTCGCGTCTTGCCGTGATCGACATGGCCCATGACCGTAACGACGGGTGGTCGTATGACCAACTGTGATGGGTCAAGTGAGGCAAGTTCGCCATCCAGGTCGATGTCGAAACCTTGGAGAAGTTCGCGGTCCTCGTCCTCCGGGCTGACAATTTGAATGACATAACCCAATTCAGCGCCAAGCAATGCGAAGGTGTCTTCATCCACTGATTGAGTTGCCGTCACCATTTCACCAAGGTGAAAAAGAGCCGCGACAAGTGCGGCTGGATCTGCATTAATTTTCTCTGCAAAGTCTGCAAGGGATGCTCCACGACGCATGCGGATCGGTGTTTTTCCATCGCCATGTGGAACTACCGCTCCACCCAGCTGTGGCGCCTGCATATTGTCGAATTCGTCGCGCAACGCCTTCCTGCTCTTGGGCTTTCGTTTACTGCTCTTACTCGCATTCTTTCCAAAAGCACCACCAGTACTCCCACGCTGCGGTCGGCCAGCTGTTGGACGCGCAGGTGCTCCCGTAGTGCCTCCAGCACTCGGAGTGCGGTATGGGCTGGCAGCGCCGGTAGATGGACCACCAGTGCGTGGAGGAAAACCAGTGCCCTGAGGGCGCGAAGAAGATGGGCGTGCAGCAAAACCTGGACGAACAGATCCTGGTCGCGGACCCGACATCGGCGGACGCGGTGCGCCTGCACCACTTGGTCGTTGCGGCGGTCGTGGGGTTCCAAACGCATTGTTGCCAGGACGCGGCGCCGGTGGACGCGGCGCCGGTGGACGCGGAGTTCCAAAAGGATTGTTTCCAGGGCGAGGAGCTGAGGGTCGTGGAATAGCAGTTCCGGGAGTGGGCGCAGCTCCTGCCGTTGTTGGTGCTGCCGGAGTGGCAGTGGTCGGTACAGGTGTCACAGGTCGCGCTTCGGCTGCAGCTTCGCGTGCGTGTTGGGCAGTGGTCTGCTCAACCAGACCAGGTGCGAGTTCAGCCAAGAGTTCGGTTGCGGCCTCTGGCGTGATCTCCTCCTTTGCGGGTTTCACAGCAGACTTCTTCGCCGCGGCCTTTTTGACAGGCTTGGTTTCTTCTATCGGCTTTGCATTTGGATAGAGCTCAAGCATCTTCCGCACGACGGGTGCTTCTACTGTTGATGATGGAGATTTAACGAATTCGCCTATCTCCTGGAGTTTTGCAAGGACGACCTTGCTCTCCATACCGAGTTGTTTTGCTAACTCATGTACGCGGACCTTTGCCACAGTTCTCCTGTCTTGGCCCGCAATTTCTTAGATGCGAGCCTTAGTTGCCTGACCTCATGATCGGTTCGAACTCATTTGAGTGTCATATCTTTCGCATCCGTTTCATAGTCCCAATAGATTTAGTTCTGAGGTGCTACTTGCCTGGATCAACCGTACTTATGTAAGCAAGTAACTCACTGCCATCCACGCTTCGCTCTCGTCTAAATGCCCAACGAAAAGATCCGCGATTGACTGCTCGTACTGCACATAAGAGGTGCACCCACGCTCCCCGACCTGGGGAGGTGCGATGCGGATCCGGAATCACTTTTCCGTCGATACACACCACACGAAGTAGCGCCGAAGGATTTTCACGTTTACGACAGTCGATACAACTCCGCAAGGTTTTACTCCTGCTAGAGGAGGTGCTCATGACCACCGTCCGCTCAAATTCAACGTGCCAACCTTACCTGCCTCAAGCGGGATATGCTAAACGGTCCCAAAAAGGGCGATTTTATTGCTCCGTCCGCGTGGGATTTGGGGCATCGGAGTGAATATCAATGCGCCATCCAGTCAATCGTGCTGCAAGGCGTGCATTCTGTCCGTCTTTGCCTATGGCTAACGAGAGCTGGTAATCCGGAACCGTGACCTTGGCTGAACGAGTAGCCAAATCGACGATCTCAACTTTCTCGACACGGGCTGGTGCCAAGGCGTGGCCAACAAATACAGCTGGGTCTTCGGACCAGTCCACAATGTCAATCTTCTCGCCATGGAGCTCATCCATCACTGCGCGGGCGCGGGCACCCATGGGGCCGATGAGCGAGCCTTTGGGACTTACGCCTGCGCGATGCGTTCGAACCGCGATCTTGGTCCGATGTCCAGCCTCGCGAGCTACCGCCATAATCTCAACAATTCGATCTGCAATCTCAGGAACTTCAAGTGCAAATAACTGTTTCACGAGCGCTGGGTGGCTTCGAGAGAGTGTCACTTCAGGACCTTTGAGTCCTTGCTTTACTTCGACGACGAAACACTTGATCCGCTCGCCATGGGTATAGACCTCGCCAGGTACCTGCTCTTGAGGCGGGACTTTGCCTTCTACTCGTCCAAGGTTTACATAGACGGTGCGTGGGTCTCGACCCTGCTGAACGACTCCGGAGACAACATCACCGACCGATGCTGTGAACTCGCCAACAATGTCCGCATCGTTTGCTTCGCGCATTTTCTGTTTAATGAGTTGGCGTGCCGTTGATGTTGCAATTCGACTGAAGCCCTCGGGGCGATCCACCACCTCTTCAATCTTTTCCCCATCATCGCCGAAAATAGGAACTCGAATTTGGATCTCTCCGCTCTCACGGTCCAAGTGGGCGTATGCGTGAGGACGGGCCTCGGGCATATGGGCGTAAGCGGTGAGAACAGCGGCTTCTATCGCGCCAATGAGACGATCGAAAGGAATGTCACGTTCAATTGTGAGGGATGCGAGTGCTTTCATATCTACATGCATTAGACATCCTCGCCCTTACGATTGAATTCAATCTCAACTTGAGCCCGCTTAATTTCCACAAATGGGAGTTCGATTTTCTTTGCTACTTTTCCAGAGACAATGACACAGACAGATTCATCATGAACTGCATCGACTCGTCCAGTCACCACCTCCCCATTGACCATCACCGAACGGACCAATCGAGTCAAATTCTTCTGCCAATGCCGGGGTTGAGTGAGAGGACGATCCACGCCAGGAGAAGTCACTTCCAATGTAAATGGAGTCTCGCCAAGAAAATCCGCGGCATCGAGAATTGCGGAAATTTCCTTTGATGCCACCGTCACATCATCAAGGTTGATACTTTCAAGACCGTCGACCACGCAGGTAATAAGGCGGCGATTTCCCGGGGATACAACGCTCACTTCTTCAAGTATGAGGCCGTGTGACTCCACGGCGGAAGTAATAGCAGTCGTTATTTCTTGGACCAGATCCATTGGATTTCACTTTCTATGAAGTTGTAATTGAGAGCATAACCCAGAAAGCAACCGACTACCAATGCGTGAGGGTGTCGACCCCCACCTTAAAAATCAAAAGTGCCGTCACAAACAAAAATATTTTGCGCACGAAGGCTGATCCTCCACGGATCGCCATTCGAGCGCCAAGAAGTCCGCCGGCGATATTTGCCATGCCCAGAATCAGACCCACTTTCCAAAGAATGACACCATGCACCCCGAAAATAATTATCGCGCCGCAGTTAGTAGAGACGTTGACTACCTTTGCAATGGATGAGGCGGAAAGAAAGGCAAAGCCGAGTGAGGCAACGAGAACCAACATCAGGAAAGTTCCAGTACCTGGTCCAAAAATTCCATCATAGAAACCAATGCCCACTCCTGCGACAATCGCGATCCACCGTCGGCGCTTATGGGTATGACGAAGCTCCTCAATATGGCCAAGAGTTGGGTGAATCCATGTGTAAATACCGATGCCAAGAAGTAAGACGAAAACGATAGGTCTTAGCGCATGAGTTGGAATGTAGGAGGCAAGCAAGGCACCACACATTGAACCTATCAAAGCGGGAAGAGCCATGAAAAGAGTGAAGATGAAGTCTGGTTTCACTCTTCTTCGGTAAAGAATTGCCGCCGCGGTTGTTCCAAATATTGAGGAAAGTTTATTCGTTCCCAATACTTGAACGGTCGGAGATTGTGGAAGTCCGATGAGAAGCGCAGGAAGCTGGATCAAACCTCCCCCACCTGCAATTGCGTCAATAAATCCTGCGCTGAGTGCAGCAAGACCCATGAACGCCATCGTGAAGGTGGGAATGTCTCCAAAGAAATTCATTTCATCAAGTTGTCTATGAAAGCAGTGCTGCTATTTCCTTAGCGGCATCTGCAACAAGGACTTCAGAGCGTTCGCCGGTCCGGCGAATACGAATTTCAACCTTGCCTTCAATCAGAGATTTCCCGACGACGACAATGATTGGATTCCCAATCAATTCAGCGTCCTTGAATTTCACGCCTGGACTGGCATCGCGACGATCATCAAGCATCACTTTGCAACCGGCGCGCTCAAGTTCTTTGGCAAGTTCCTCAGCAACATCAAAGGGGTGATCTTCCTTCCCTGTTGCAACGATATGGACCTGAGCTGGTGCAATCTCCTTTGGCCAGTTAAGGCCCATCTCATCGTGAGTCTGTTCGGCAATTGCGGCAACTGCACGCGAAACTCCAATTCCATACGAACCCATCGTCACAACTCGTGACTTTCCATCGGCATCAAGCACGGTCAGATCCAGGGCCTCGGCATACTTTCGACCAAGCTGAAAGATATGGCCAATTTCGATAGCGCGATCAATCACAACTGGTTCAGAACATTGAGGGCACGCATCGCCCTTGCGAACTTCAGCAGATTCGACATATCCATCAACTTCGAAATCACGGCCGTTGACAACATTGAGAGCATGGAAACCGTGTTTGTTTGCACCCGTCACCCATGTGGTACCTGGAGCGATGCGAGGATCTGCATAAAGCGTCAGGCCGAAACTCTTTGAGTTTTGTGGTCCCACGTAACCCTTAACCAAGGCGGGATTCTTTGCGAAATCAGAATCTTCGAAGAGACGCAGGTCTTGTACTCCAGGAAGATTTGCTTGCAGGCGCTTAAGGTCTACTTCCCGGTCTCCTGGAACCAGCACGGAAATATTCTTTCCGT